>Ga0164292_10004864_pt1 | contig 10943 bp, 9 predicted proteins | sample GEODES117metaG_FD_111486 | JGI IMG/M metagenome (GOLD analysis project Ga0164292, IMG submission 111486) | Eutrophic lake water microbial communities from Lake Mendota, Wisconsin, USA - GEODES117 metaG | ecosystem: Environmental > Aquatic > Freshwater > Lake | place: USA: Lake Mendota, Wisconsin... | reverse complement strand
GCCACCTTCTGATTTAATTGGGGCGACTAAAAAATCCAAGCTTCAGGCGGTATCATGAACAGGCGGACGGTGGAGCGGCGCTGCCCTAACCGCATTTCTGCTTCGAATTGCTCCCACTGGCCGTCGGCCTCGAGCCAACTCGGTGCTCGTCCCATTTTCCCCGGTTCAAACTTCGCTTTCCCAGTTTAGACATAGACCAATGCCCTCCCTTCGCACTTATTTTCAGCCGGACCGCTTGGCGATCTCTTTTGAATTGTTCCCGCCCAAGACTGCCAAGGGTGAAGAGAACATGTATGACCATGTTTCCCGCTTGATGGCCTACGCTCCAGACTTTGTGACCTGCACGTATGGTGCCGGCGGTTCGACGCGGGACAAGACCCTGGAAATCATCGAACGCGTGAAACGGCGATTCGGATTGCCCGTTGCCTCCCATTTGACATGCGTCGGAAGTTCACAGGATGAATTGCGGTCGTATCTGAACCGATCCCGAAATCAGGGTGTCGATTACATCGTCGCCCTGCGGGGTGATCCACCCCAAGGTGAGACCAACTTTCGTCCGGCTCCAGGGGGACTGAGTTTTGCCAACGAGTTGGTCAGCTTGATTCGTCGGGAGTTTCCAGAGTTCGGAATTTTGGTCGCGGGTTACCCGGAGACACATCGAGAAGCGCCCAGTCGCTCAGCTGATTTGGCGAACCTGCAGCGCAAGGTCGCTGCGGGAGCTGACGTCGTTGTAACCCAGCTGTTTTATGACAATGCCGACTTTTTCCGCTTTCGGGACGATTGCCAGGCGCTCGGGATCGATTGTCCAATTGTCCCCGGACTATTGCCGATCCTCAGCCTCCAGCAGATTGAGCGTATCACCTCGCTCTGCGGCTCGCAGCTGCCGGCAAGGTTGCTCAACCGACTCCGGGAGAAGGAATCGCCCGAGTGGCACTTCCAGGTGGGAGTGGAATGGGCCATCGAGCAGTGTCGGGGCTTGATTGATGCCGGAGTTCCGGGGCTGCACTTTTATGTCTTGAATCAATCACCGGCGACATTGCAAATTCTCGAGTCCTTAGGCGTGGCCGAACAAAGAAAAGAACACCGGAATTAAACGTATGCTCACCACTCTCAAAAATTTCTCCACCGTTATCTGGAATATCGGCCGGGTTGGCTGCCTGATTTTGTTGGCGGTGTGGAGCCAAGTGGCCGTTGCTCAGGACCCCTCGGCTGCCCCTGCTGGTGAATCGGGTACGGTAGCCAACCCACAGTCCAGCGAGACAGAAGAGACCAATCGTGCGGCCTTATTGGAACGGCTGACGGCGGAAGTTGCCGCCTTGACCCCGGGAAACCTGGAGCAGCCGCCAGAACTCAAGGCTGAAGTAACAACTGCGATCACGCTTTTGCTGGAAGGGAAGGTTGAACCAACGCGGCAGAAGCTGGACGAAATGCGGTCCAAGCATCCCCAAATGCCGCCGGTCCAGCTCACACTGGCTGCCATTTATTTCGCGATCAACAACAACCCTGAAGGGCTTCGCCTGTTGGAAGAGGCCGCAACCGGCCACCCGGATTTGCCGACGGTCTACAACGCGTTCTCGCGGCTGGCGATCGCCCAGCGAAGACGCACCGATGCGCTCGCTCTGCTCGACAAAGCCCGAACCAAGATTGATGCCGGTAACTGGAGCGAACAGGAGCGAGCCCACTTTGAGTTGGCTTGGCTGGATGCGATGAGCGACTTGATGATGATGCGTCGGGACTTCGGTGAAGCTCGAAAGTACCTCGATCAGATTCTCGGTCGGAGGCCGAACGACCCGCGGACCGTGATGAGGCTGGCTGAAGTCGATTTCTCACAAGATAAACCAGCCGATTGCTTGAAAGGCTTGCAGCGGTTTTCGGAACTCACTCCGGAGCGCCCCTCGCCCGAACTGATGATGGCAACCCTGTTTGCCGCCAGCAAGCGATTGCCCGAAGCGGACGAGTGGGTGGAAAAGGCACGACAAGCCCAACCCGAAAACCCCAAAGTGTTGTTGGACTACGCCAATTGGATGCTCGACCGGGAGAAATTTGCTGCAGCTACCGAAGCGCTGGAGGCGCTGGAGAAGGTTAGTCCAGACCAGCCGACCGGCAGTTTGCTGCGGGCTAAAGTGGCATTCGCCAGTCAGGATTATGCGAGCGCAGAAAAGATCCTGGGCATATTGCGGGTCAGCGACCCGGGGAACCCCGACGTGGCCAACTTGTGGGCGATGGCACTGGCTGAAAACCCGGACGAGTCCAAGCGGCAACGGGCTTTGGAGGTTGCCGCACAGAATGCTCAATTACAGCCACAGAATCCACTGGCCGCGGCCATCTTGGGCTGGGTCTTGTTCCGGCAGAACGACTTGAATCAGGCGCGAGAGTGGCTGGGCCGGGCATCTCAAAGTCAACGCTTGACCCCGGAAATGGCTTTCTTCCTCGCCAAGTTCCTGCAGTCGAGCGGCCAGAAGGAACAGGCCTTGCAACTGGTCACTCAAGCACTTGAGCAACCGGGCTTGTTCCTTTATCGAACTCCCGCCAGGGAATTGCGAAAAGAATTGATCGGCGGGAACTGAGTAAACACCTAATCGCGGCGGGCCGACCGGCGTTTCAAGAAGAACTCGCCGGCATCAGGGCGGAACTGGGTCTGCGAGCAGGGAAGGTCTGAAGTCGTCAATCCGATCTGGTCGATTGCAGTCCTATCTCTTGTCGGACCGTTTGGGAGCGCTGTTCTGACCCTCGACCCGAATCCTCAGCCTGTCCGCGAAGCCGTCGCAGTCACCCCACCTCCGGATGGACTGCCGCCTGCTGTGCCTGCCAAGCCGTCCATACCTGCCATGCCGCATTGGCAAGCGGACGCTTGCCTGCTGGCGACTGCAGTCATGTGGGGCGTCAACATTCCAGTCGTCAAGGAAGCAATCACCCGGCTGGATCCCTTTCTCTTCAATGCCGTGCGACTGGTGTTTTCGGCAATGGCTCTGGGACTGCTGGTTTGGCTCGAATGGCGGGCCGGCTACCGCCAACACGCGCCGACTCCTTGGCGCAAGGTCTTGATCTTCTCGGCGATGACGGGCCTGGTGTACCAGATTCTGTTCATGCTCGGGATTACGCGAACAACCGCCGGCAACACCGCCCTGCTCTTGGCCACCATGCCTGTCTGGACAGCCATTCTGTCCTACTTCTTTTATCACGAACGCTTACCGAGGGTCACTTGGCTCGGGCTGTTGGTGACTCTGATTGGAACGACACTGGTGATTGTTAGCGGAGGGAAGGTCAGCCTGCGTTCGGATTTCCTGTGGGGTAACCTGTTCATGTTACTGGCAGCCATGCTTTGGGCTGCGGGAACCGTTTACAGCCGGCCTCTACTGCGCGAGTTCAGCCCGCTAAGGCTGTCTTTGATTTCCAACGGACTGTTCATGCCCCTGCACTTGGCGCTGGCGCCGCTATGGATGCAGTTTCCGGCAAAAGAATACGAACCGTGGCAAACGGTCCTGTTCCAGCCGGCGATCGTGCTCGCCCTGCTTTACTCGGGTGCCTTTTCCACGGGCTTGGCCTATGCCACCTGGAACATCGGTGTTCGCCATTTGGGTGGGTCGCATGCTGCGGTGTATCAAAACATCGTCACCCTGGTTGCCGTGCTCGGCGGGTGGATGTTTCTCCATGAGTCGATCCTCGCGGCACAAATCGTCGGCGGCGGGATCATGCTGGTTGGCCTTTTCCTGATGCGCCGCGGCAGGCGCTAAGCCCCTGCCCTGCTTTCAACGACGGCCCAGAGCTCTCCGACCCATCGTGTGTCCCCCGGCTCAAGCTTGACTGGCCCCGGCTCAAGCTTGACTGGCCCCGGCTCAAGCTTGACTGGCCCCGACTCAAGCTTGGCTGGCCCCGACTCAAGCTTGGCTGGCAACGTCCAGCGCGATTTGCTTGACTCGTTTCACCATGGCGAACAAACCGTTGCGACGTTGGGGGGAGAGGTGCTGATTCAGTCCAAGCTGCCCAAAATAGTGATTCTCGTCGAGCTTCAGGATCTCCTCGGGCGTACGGTGGTCGAAGACGGCAAGCAGGGCAACGATCAGCCCTTTGACAATCAGGGCATCGCTGTCGGCTTGGATTTCGACCCGTTTTTGGCCGTCTGGAGCTGGTTGAATCGTAGTTGCCAGCCAGACCGTGCTCATGCAACCCTTCACCACGTTTTCTGAAGTCTTCAATTCAGGCGGGAGTTCCGGAAGCTGCTTACCCAAATCGATCAGATAGTCGTATCGTTCTTCCCAGTCTTCGAGGTCCTGAAATTCCTTGAGCAATTCGTCGAGCGTGGGGAGCATGGGCGGTCAGCGTTATCGGGTACAAAGTGAGTGTTACGTTCAATCGTAACGCTAACCGCAAAAGTTGGCAGGGGTTCAATCCACGCCAATCGCTTCGGGATGAAACGGGGTGCTTACCCCGGACCTGCAAACAAAAAAGTGGCCGGGTCATCAACTCCCGGCCACTTCGCCAGACGCGTCGCTCGAGTTCCATTCTGGATGGGTCGCAGCGTTATCGGTTGCGAGTCATTTTCTGCAGTTCACGGGAGCGGGACACGGTTCGATTCCGCTCCACTTCACGGCCCATTTGATTGGCTCGGCCGGTGCCGAAATCAGGGCTGTCTGAACGCAGGTAGGTTCCACCATAAGTCGTCGGCCCCGAATAACCCAAGCTGGTCGGACCGGAGTAGCCAAAACCGGTTGGGCCCGAGTAACTGGTGCCGGTTCCCCAATCGGGTCCCCAGCCGGCTCCCCAGTTGCCACCTTGGCCGTGACCCCAATTTCCGCCGAAACGTCCCGGGGTGACCAACGCTTCCAGCAACGCGGTCCGGTGACACATCTCCGACAGAATCCGCTCGACGCGGTTGCCGCAAGCAAGGTCGAGTCCCCGGGGTCCGAAATCACGGCGAAAGCCACGAGCCCGGCCCACCAAACACCGCAGTTCATTTACCTCCTCAGCGAGGCAAGCGACTTCGCGGGGCAAGTCGCAAACTCGATTCCGCGAGCGAGCCATCGAGCGAACTCGCCGTGCGGCCGATTCCACATCATTGCGAGCCGCATTCAATTCTCGAAACAGGCAGCTGCAATGAAAATGGTCGCGAAGTTCCGGCCGCAATTCATCGGCCAGGCAGCGAATCGCGTCAGCCTCGGCTTCGATTCGACAGAGGTCGAGTGATTGTCGTGCGGACAATCCACTGGCGGCCAACACCCCCAACAACCAGGTTCCCAATCCAATTCCCAAGGTGATTCGTTTCATTGCGGCTCCTCCAGCGTCAGGCTTGTTCCAAACTTCCATCCGCCAATCGTCCTGCGGGTCTCTACCGGGAGTTGGCGAAGTCGCTCAGCACCACCGAGCGACGAAATAGACCTAATGCAAGCCCCGCGCCAAATCCGGTAAAAAAAGTAAATCCCTGGGAAAGTGACGCCGCTGGTGATCTCTCACCAGACTCTGAAATTTGCCGGTTCGGGCGCGCAGACGAGTTCCGCCATCGAAATGAGGGCGCGGTGCGGTCAAATTGAGAACGCTGTCGGATTACAGAATGTCTCTTTGCCACGGCGAACCAAGGGCTGATTTACATCGCTTCACGGCCTGTTACAACAGACGCTGGCGGGGGACGAATCAGGGTCAGACTTCCGATGGCAGAAGCGATGCGATTCCAAGGAATTTACATCAACCTGGCTGAAAGTGAGACCCGCCGGCAACAGCTCGAAGGGCAACTTGCTCATCTTCGCGCGGATGGCCGCTACCGACGGTTTGAAGCAGTTCGTGGTGATCGTTCGGCGGAACAGGGACAAACGACGCTTTCCCCCGGACAGCTGGGGTGTTGGTTGAGCCACCTCGCAGTCTGGCGCGATGCCGGAAAAGCAGCGGGGCATTTACACATTCTGGAAGATGATGTTGCCCTGACGCCCCTGCTGTTGCAGGTTTTGCAACAGCTGGAGCTGGATGACACGAGCTGGGACCTGCTGTTCACCGACGTCTATTTTCATCCGCCACCGACGCCCGAGCAGTTCGTGCAACTGTGCCAGGCGCGCGAAGCGTTTCTGGAAAAACAAAAGATCTCGCTGATTGACCTCCGTAAGCTCTCATTTACGGGGACCACTTCCTATCTGGTCAATTGGAACAGCGTGGAGCGGCTGGTGAGCTTGCTCGCCGAGGGCTGGCGACGGAACCAGACAATTGACGTGGCACTGCAGGGACTCGTCCGGCAAGGACAACTGCGAGCGCGGCTGATTTTCCCTTTTCTCTCAACGCTGAGTCCGGAACACGAGATTTCGACCGCCGGGATGCAAGGGCCGGCAACGAAGGAGTTGGGCGCCTTCCGCCAGGCTTGGTTTTACGCAGCCGATCCTCAAGCGGTCTGGCTGCAGGCGGGGGGCTCCCAGAGCCCTTCGCAGAGCGCTGCCCTGCTGGAGCTCTACCTTAATTCACTTCGCTCGGTGCTGGGGGCGATCGCCAAGTAGAGCGTCCCTGCCGAGCAAATGCTGGGGCGATTATCACTCGTCGAGGTTGCTGAGCAGCGGCCAGTCGGGCTCAGTTGGCAGCAGAGTGGTCTGCTCGAGCACTTCCAGAGCGAGTTGTCGATAGTCTTCCGCTCCGTGCGAACTGCCGGCGTATTGAAAGATTGTCTGACCGTGACTGGGTGCCTCGGCGAGACGAATGTTGCGGCGAATCTTGGTTTCAAAGGTGCTCGCCTCGGACCAGAGGCCATTGGTTCGTCGCTCATTGGCAAAGAAATCCTCGACTTCCGTGATCACCTCTTGGGCGAGGCGAGTGCCGCTTTCCAGCATGCAGAAGACGACCCCAGTCAACGTCAGGACCGGATTCAACCGGCGAGCGACCAACTCAATCGTGCGGAGCAATTTGCTGAAGCCATGCAGCGCGAGATAGTGTGGCTGCATCGGCAGAAAGACTTCTCCGGCCGTAGTCAGCGCGTTGAGAGTCAACACGCCGAGTGATGGCGGGCAATCGATGATCAGGTAGTCAAATTCCTCGGTATCCCGGCTGACCAATTCTCGCAAAATAATTTCCCGGCCGACTTCCCCGGCCAATTCCAACTCAGTCGCTGCGAGATCGATATGTGAGGGGACCACCCAGAAATGGTCGTCAACCCGCTGGCGGGCCTGCTCAAGGGTTGCCTGCCCGGTCAGGCAGTGATAGATCGAGGTTTGCCCGGCCGCGAGCACAATCCCCACATGCAGAGAAGCATGCGCCTGGGGATCAAGATCGATCAGACAGACCCGCTGGCCTTGTTCTGCCAGAGCCGCAGCCAAATTGACCGACGTGGTGGTCTTACCGACTCCACCTTTTTGATTGATGATTGCAATCCTTCGCATTGCCTGCTGGCTCCCTGCCCGACCTGGTACTGACCGCGCGATACTGCTGTGTCGCGGGGCGGGGAGTATAGCGGCCGACGGCAGGTCACTCCAGCCGAGAAAATCGCGCTGCTAGCGATGGAAATTGGGCAAACTGGAGGGCATGCCGCAGCGACCATGACGGTCCGCGGCTGGCTAGAACGGCAATGTCGACCAAGACGACAATTCGGCTCAGTCAATCATCGGAAGGTCGAGCTTGTTCTGCTTGGCACAGTTGATCGCAATGTCATAGCCGGCGTCAGCGTGGCGCATCACGCCCGTGGCTGGATCATTGAACAGCACCCGGGCAATTCGCGCATCGGCTGCGGAAGTTCCATCGCAGCAGATGACGACGCCTGAGTGTTGGGAGTACCCCATCCCGACTCCGCCGCCATGGTGCAGGCTGACCCATGTCGCGCCGCTGGCCGTATTGAGCAGGGCATTGAGCAGCGGCCAATCGCTGACAGCATCCGAGCCATCGAGCATTGCTTCGGTCTCACGATTGGGGCTGGCAACGCTACCCGAGTCGAGATGGTCGCGTCCGATGACGACGGGAGCCGAGAGCTCTCCCCGCCGAACCATCTCGTTGAAAGCCAAACCGAGCCGATGGCGTTGACCAAGCCCTACCCAGCAGATTCGTGCAGGGAGGCCTTGGAAGTGAATCCTTTGGCGAGCCATATCGAGCCAATTGTGGAGGTGAGGATCGTCGGGGATCAGTTCCTTGACCTTGGCATCCGTCCGATAAATATCCTCGGGGTCACCCGAGAGCGCGGCCCAGCGAAACGGACCAATTCCCTGGCAAAACAAGGGGCGAACGTAGGCTGGAACGAAGCCTGGGAAATCGAAGGCGTTAGCCACACCTTCTTCGAGAGCCACTTGGCGAATGTTGTTGCCGTAGTCGAAGACAGGAATGCCGGCCGCATGGAAGTCGAGCATCGCTTGGACATGCACGGCCATAGAGCGACGGGCGGCGGCAATTACGGCTTGCGGATCGCTCTGGCGCAGACTGCGTGCCCGTTCGAGCGACCAACCTGCCGGAAGGTATCCATTCAATGGATCGTGGGCCGAAGTCTGGTCGGTGACCGCATCGGGGCGGACCCCCCGACGAACCAGCTCGGGCAACACTTCGGCTGCGTTACCGAGGACGCCAATCGAAATGGCTTGCCGTTCCCGCGAGGCTTGCTGAATCTGTTCGAGTGCCGAATCGAGATTCGGAGCAAACCGATCGAGGTAGCCTGTTTCGAGGCGCTTTTGAATCCGCGTTTCATCACATTCGATTGCCAGCATGGAAGCGCCGGCCATTGTCGCGGCGAGAGGCTGGGCGCCGCCCATGCCGCCGAGCCCCGCAGTCAAGATCCATTTGCCGGCCAGATCGCCGCCAAAATGCGTTCGTCCCATCGAGACAAAGGTCTCATAGGTGCCTTGAACAATGCCTTGGCTGCCGATGTAAATCCATGAGCCCGCAGTCATTTGCCCGTACATCATCAGGCCCAGGCGATCGAGCTGATGAAAGTGGTCCCACGTCGCCCAATGAGGCACAAGATTGCTGTTCGCAATCAGGACGCGCGGGGCATCGGGGTGAGTGCGAAAAATCCCAACAGGCTTGCCGCTTTGCACCAACAGGGTTTGATCAGCTTCCAGTCGCCGGAGAGACTCAACGATCCGGTCATAGCATTCCCAATTTCGGGCGGCGCGGCCAATCCCGCCATAGACGACGAGGTCTTCCGGACGCTCTGCCACCTCGGGGTCGAGGTTGTTCATCAGCATCCGCAGCGGAGCTTCGGTTAGCCAGCTGCGGCAGCTGAGCTGGGTGCCGGTGGGTGCTTTGATGACGCGGTGTACGGAAGGTGATTCGAGAAGGCTCATGAGAACGGCTTTCGCTGAAACGTTCGCGGGAATGCAGGGACAGGGGCGGTCCGTTGCCGAGAGACTGCACTATGATAACGCAGATAACTCTAGAGGGTTTACCCAACTGCCCTGGGCCAACCGCCAGCCCCGTTTCCCGATCCGCAGGAAGCTGTCGAATGTCACGCCTCTTTGATTTCCGTCCCGGCATATTGCCGCTGCTGGTCAGCGTCCCTCATGCTGGCACCGGGTTACCGGACGGTTTTGCCGAACGATTGACCCCTTCAGCCCGCCAGCTTCCCGATACGGACTGGTTTGTCGATCGGCTGTACGACCTTCCGGTGCTGCGGGATGCGTCGCTGATTGTCGCCCGCACCAGCCGCTACGTCGTCGACCTCAACCGACCGCCAGACAACGAGAGCTTATACCCCGGCCAGAACTCTACCGGTCTCTGTCCGCTGATTCAATTCGATGGGGAGCCGCTTTATCGCGCAGGTGCAGAACCTGAAGCCGCCGAACTCCAGTCCCGATTGGAAACCTATTGGCAACCTTATCACGCGGCGATTGGGGATGAGCTCACCCGTTTGCGAACGCTTCATCCGCGAGTGCTGATTTTCGATGCCCATTCGATTGCGAGCAAAGTCCCGCGGCTTTTTCCGGGAGTACTACCGGATTTCAACTTCGGAACGAACCACGGGGCGACCTGTAGCGAAAATCTGCGGCAAGCGATCGAGCAGTTTGCCAAGGATGAGCTCAGTGGTTACTCCCACGTGATCAATGGCCGGTTTGTTGGCGGTTACATTACGCGGCATTACGGCACTCCCGAGCGAGGAGTCGATGGATTGCAACTGGAGCTTTCACAAGCGACCCATCTGGACGAGTCTCGGCGGACGTGGGATTCTGCCTTGGCCGGCCGACTGCAAGCGGTGCTCAGCCGGCTCCTTTCTACTCTGCTGAAAGAACTTGCGCGATGAGTTGTGATCTGCCGATTCACGTCTACGCCAACTTTACCGTGGCGACGATGGTCCCGCGTGGTAGCGATTCGCTGGGCCTGATTCCCGCCGGGGCGGTGGTAGTTCAAGGGAATCGAATTGAATGGGTCGGAGCGCTAGGGGACCTGCCGCTGGACTATCGCACGGCCAAACGACTGGAGGGGCGAGGGCGACTGCTGACGCCGGGATTGGTTGACTGCCACACGCATTTGGTCTTTGGTGGCAATCGAATCGAAGATTGGCGAAAACGGCTGGAGGGGGTGAGCTATCAGGAAATCGCGCGGCAAGGAGGCGGGATTCTCTCGACTGTCAGGGCAACTCGAGAAGCTTCGGCGGAAGAATTGTATCTCGGTGCGGCTGCCCGACTGGAGCAGATGCTGGCCGGAGGAGTGACGACGATTGAGATTAAGACCGGCTATGGCCTGGACCTCGAAAATGAGTTGAAGCAATTGCAAGTCATCCAGCGGCTGGCTCGACAAACCCCGGCGAATGTGATTCCCACGTTACTCGCCGCGCATGCAGTTCCTCCAGAGTTCCGGGAGCGGCCCGACAACTATGTCGACTTAGTCTGTAACGAGATTATCCCGGCCGCAGCCCCACACTGTGTGGCTGTGGATGCATTTTGCGAAGCGATCGCGTTTGACCTTGCGCAGACGGAACGCGTATTGCGGACCGGCTTGGAGTACGGCAAACAGATCAAGCTGCATGCCGAGCAATTATCCCTGCTGGGCGGAGCCCGTCT
>Ga0164292_10004863_pt1 | contig 10943 bp, 10 predicted proteins | sample GEODES117metaG_FD_111486 | JGI IMG/M metagenome (GOLD analysis project Ga0164292, IMG submission 111486) | Eutrophic lake water microbial communities from Lake Mendota, Wisconsin, USA - GEODES117 metaG | ecosystem: Environmental > Aquatic > Freshwater > Lake | place: USA: Lake Mendota... | reverse complement strand
GCCGCCGAGCCGGTTGTCCGAGATGCTGCCCACCCGCGCCGACACCGCGGCGAAGCTCGCGCGCCCCTGGCGCGGCATCCGCGGCAGCAGGTGCTTGGCCACCAGCGCCGGCCCGGTCGCGTTGACCGCGAAGAGCCGCGCGAGCCGCGCCGGATCGAGCATCGCGAGCGACTTCTCCGGGCGCAGCCCGTCGGGCGCGTGCAGCAGCCCGGTCGCCACGATCACCCGGCGCGGCGGCGCGAGCGTGCGGGCGAGCGCGGCGGCCGCGGCGATGCTTGCCTCGTCGGTGAGGTCGATGCGCGCGCGCACGACACGGGTCGCGCCCGGGCCGGCCACGGACTCGCCCGACGGTCCCGATCGCGACAGCGCCAGCACCGTCGCGAACGTCCCGCGCGCGACGAGCGCCTCGACGAAGGCCGCGCCCAGCCCGCCGGTGGCGCCGACGACGACCGCGCCGACCGGATCGTCGCTCACAGCGACGCCGAGAACCCGCCGTCGACCACGAGCGTGTGCCCGTTGACGAAGGCCGCCTCGTCCGACGCGAGATAGGCCGCCGCCGCACCGATCTCCTCGGGCCGGCCCCAGCGGCCGACCGGCGTGCGCCCGACCACCCAGCCGTCGAAGGCCGCGTCGTTCACCAGCGCGGTGTTCATCTCGGTCGCGAAGTAGCCCGGGGCGATGCAGTTGACCGTGATGCCCTTCGGTCCCAGCTCGACCGCCAGCGAGCGCGTCAGCGCGTGCACCGCGCCCTTGGAGGCGATGTAGGCCGACACCGTCGGGCGCGCGGCGATCGCGGTCATCGAGCCGGTGACGACGATGCGCCCGCGTCCGGCCGGCTGCATCACGCGCGCGGCCTCCTTGCACAGCGCCCATACCGCGACCAGGTTGGTCTCGATCACGCGCCGGAAGTCCTCGATCGGGAAGTCGGCGATCGGGCTGCGATGCTGGATGCCTGCGTTGGCCACCAGGATGTCGAGCCGGCCGTGTCGCTCGACGGTGCGCGCGACCGCCGCCACGCAGGCGGGCGTGTCGGTGACGTCGAAGACGGCGGACTCGGCCTGCCCGCCCGCCGCCTCGATCTCGGCCACGCGGACCTGGATCGCCGCCGCGTCGCGTGCGTTGAGCACCACCCGCGCGCCGTTGTGCGCCAGGGCCTGGGCCATCGCCCAGCCGAGCCCGCGCGATGCGCCGGTGACCAGTGCGACCTTGCCGTCGAGTCGGAACACGATGCCGTCTCCTCGTTGTGGAGGCGCAAGGATACCGGCCGGCCTCACCACGAGCGCGGCAGCGCCTTGAGCAGCACCAGGCGGCGGTCCTCGACCGCCACGTAGCCCCCGCCCGTCAGGTCCTTGAGCAGCCGGCTCACCATCTCGCGCGAGCAGCCGATCTCGCTGGCGAGCATCGCGTGCGTGGTGCGCTCCGGCACGCGGCGCCGCCCCGTGCCGTCGTCCACCGCCAGCGCCTCGAGCCGGCGCACCAGCCGCCCGTAGACGTCGAGCGTGGCCATGCCGCGCGCCGACTCCGTGGCCAGCCGCGCGCGGCGGATCACCCGCGAGATCAGCAGCAGCGCCAGGTCCGGGTCGCGGGCGATCTGCTCGCGCAGCGTCGGGCGGGTGATGACCGAGCAGGTGGCGGGTTCCACCGTGATCACGCTCGCCGAGCGCGGCCCGCCGTCGAGCGACATCTCGCCCACGCACTCGCCCGGACCGTGGACGTTGAAGGTCACCTCGCGGTCGCGGGCGCCGTCGCCGCCGGAGGAGAACACCCGCAGCCGGCCGGTCAATACGACGAACAGGGTATCGCCGGTGTCGCCTTCGTCGATGACGATGGTGCCCCGGCGGTACCGGCGCACGACCCCGCGCTCGGCGAGTGCGCGCAGAGAGGGGTCGGAGACGGCGGCGAATGGATCAGTGCCGGACGGCTTCAGCACGGATTCGACCGATTGAGGGAGGGATCGATAGTGTCACGCAGCGGTGCAATCGTGCCAAATCGTGAAGGCGTCCTTACAATCGCTGCGGTCTGCGGTTCGCCCCGCTGCGGCCGCTGCCAGCGGCACGCGCGCCGGGTCGACCTTCACGAACGGTCCTGGCGACGATGGAACGGCACCCGGCTCCCGATTCGATCGATGCGCTCGTCGGCCACGCGGCCGGGCGGCGAAGCGGCACCATCGTCGTGGTCGACGTGGTGGAGTCGGTTCGGCTCATGGAGCAGGACGAGGCGGGTGCGGTCGCGCGGTGGCAGGCGCTGGCCGAGGCCATCGTGCACGGCGTGCTGCCCGGTACAGGCGGGCGTCTCGTCAAGAGCCTCGGTGACGGGATGATGCTCGACTTCCCCGACACCCGGCGCGCGGTCGCCGCGGCCTTCGCGATCCAGCAGGCCTGTTCCGAAGTGAACGAGGGCGTCGCCGACCCGCGCCGCCGGATGTGGGTGCGCATCGGCGCGCACGTCGGCGAGCATCTCGTCGACGCGCGGGACGTGTACGGCCACAGCGTCAACCTCGCCGCGCGCCTGACCACGGTCGCTGGTCCCGGCGAGATCGTCGTCAGCGCCGAGGTCCGCGACCAGGTCACCGACACGCTCGACGCGCAGATCGAGGACCTCGGCGACTGCTGGCTCAAGCATGTCTCCGAGCCGGTGCGGGTGTACCGCCTGGGCCCGCCGGGGCCCGAGCCGACCGTGGAGTCCGCCACCGAGGCGCACGCGCTGCGCCCGACCGTCGCGGTGATCCCGTTCGCGGCCCGGGCCTGCCACGCGGACGAGGCGGTGCTCGGCGAGATCATCGCCGACGAGGTGATCGGCGCGCTCTCGCGCTCGACCGACGTCGACGTGATCTCGCGGCTCACCACCAGTGCCCTCCGAGGGCGTGAGACATCGCCGGCCCTGCTCGCCGAGCGGCTGGGCGCGACCTACGTGCTGTACGGGCACTACCGCGTGTCGGGCGCGCGGGTGATCGTCGCCGCCGAGCTGTGCCACGCACGGAGCGCAAAGGTCGTCTGGAGCGACACGCTGCGCGCGAGCACCGCCTCGGTGATCTGGGGCGAAGCGCCGCTGTTCGAGCATCTGGTCGACGCGGTGAGGAGTGCGCTGGTCGCCACGGCGCTGCAGCGCGTGCAGACACAGGCCCTGCCGACGCTCGAGAGCTTCAATCTGCTGATGGCCGCGATCGCGCTGATGCACCGGCAGTCGCCGAGCGACTACGAGCGGGCGCGCCGAGCGCTCGAACTGGTGATCGACCGCGCGCCCCGTCAGGCCATCCCGCGGGCGTGGCTCGCGAAGTGGCACGTGCTGCGGCTGATGCAGGGCTGGACATACGACCCGGCCGAGGACGGGCAGGCGGCGCTCGACGCGACCCGGCATGCGCTCGATCTCGACCCCGAGTGCTCGCTCGCGCTCGCGATCGACGGACTCGTGCAGACGCACTTCACCAAGCGGCACGACATCGCGCGGCAGCGCTTCGAGGGCGCGCTCGCGGCGAATCCGAACGACTCGCTCGCATGGCTGCTGAAGGGCACGCTGCACGCGTTCCGGGGCGAGGGCCGCGACGCGCTGCACGACTCGCGCCGCGCGCTCAAGCTCTCGCCGCTGGATCCGCTGAAGTACTACTACGACTCGCTGGCGGCGACTGCTGCGCTGGCCGCCGGGGAGCCTCTGCGAGCGGTCGAGCTCGCACAGCGGTCGTTGCGCGCGAATCGCCGCCACACCTCGACGCTACGTGCGCTCGCGATCGGATCCTGGCAGTCCGGTGACATCGCCGGCGCGAGACAGGCCGTCGATCGACTGCGCGAGTTCGAACCCGGGCTCACGGTGTCTGCCTGGCGAGAGAAGACGCCGAGTCGCGGATTCGCGATATGCGATGAATGGGCTCGCGCACTTGGCGGCGCCGGGCTGCCGCCCTGAGGCTGGCGCCGGGGCAGATCGATCCCTTCCAACAGAGAGACCGGGCCGGTCTCGCGTCTGAGGAGTGTCCGAGCATGAGCGGTGTGAGCGGTGTGAGCGGGGTGAGTGGAGTCAGCGGCGTCAGTGGCGTCAGTGGCGTGAGCGGCGTGAGCGGCGTGAGCGGCGTCAGCGGTGTGAGCGGCGTCGCGGCGGGTGCGCTCGGTGGCGGCGCACCGCTCGACGCCCTGATCCGACACCGCGAGGCGATCGCCGGTCCGTGGCTCGGTGTCACCTCCGGCGCGAACGAGCTGCCGCCCGACAAAGCCGAGCACCTCAGGCGCAGCCCGCCCGACATCCGTGCCTGGGCGCTCGACCAGGAGGTGCTGTCGAGCCTGCGGGTCACTTACGACGGATCGGGCGCCGCCGGGAATCCTGCGCGCCACGCGTGCGTGGTATGGCACGCGGAGGTCGTGCCGCCGTCGACCGAGGCCACCGTGGCGAAGCTGGTCGAGATCGTCCGGCCGCCGTTCGCCACGTTCCAGGCGCAGCTCAAGCGGGTCGAGGAATACGCCGACCTGCGCGAGGACCGGGCGCTCGAGATCGCCTCTCAGGTCGGGCCTCAGGCGGCCTACTGGGAGACGGTGCTGAACCTGCGCCCTTGGCAGCATCCGCGTACCCTCGAGCTCGCGCTGCTGACGCTGCGCATCGCCAATGCCGTCGCGCAGCGCACCAAGCTCATCCTCGCGTGCCGCCGTCCGGTCGAGCTGTCGGCCCAGATCCAGCCGATGATGCCGACGCCGGGCCACGGCGCGCTGCCGAGCGGTCACGCGAACGAGGCGTTCGCGGTCGCGACCGTGCTCGGTGCGCTCGCGTCGAACGCGGGCGCGAACGCCTCGTCGGCGAACCCGGGCGCCACGATGATGCCGATGCTCTACCGGCAGGCCGCGCGGATCGCGACCAACCGGACGATCGCGGGCCTGCATTTCCCGGTCGATCATGCGGCCGGCCAGGTGCTCGGCCTGTCGATCGCCGAGTACCTGCTCGCGCGCTGCGGCGCGGCGCCGGGCAACGGACTCGCCACCTGGACCTTCGACGGCATCGCCTATCCGGCCGATCTCGAGCACGAGTACGACCGGCAGTTCGATGCCACGCAGAGCGCGCGCCTCGCGCCCGGAGCCGCCGACCTGCCCGCGTACGTGAAGGGCGAGGCCCTCGGCGTCGCCGTGCCGCCTTCGCCGCTGCTGCAGTGGCTGTGGGCCGCAGCCAAGGCCGAATGGACCGCCTGAGGAGACCGCCATGGCACTCGACTGGCGCAACGTCACCGATGCCGCGGGCGATCCGAGGCGCGATGCCTACGGCCTGCCGCCGATCGTCGCGCGCATCGACCCGTACCTGAACCGGGCCGTCCTGACTGGCTTCGTGGACTTCGAGGACGGGGCAGCGAAGCGCACCTGGTTCTCGATGCTCATCGAGCTCAAGCACGTGACCGCGAAACAGTTCGCGCGCGGCGACTGGCAGGCCCACGCAGCCGTGCCCGCCGGCTGGCGCGGCTGGATGAAGATCCCGGCGTGGTACGCGGATCCGCCTGCCGGCCTCGACGGCACCTACTGGCTGACGGCGCGGGTCACCGACGAGTTCTTCAGACAGCTGCACGACCCCGACTCGGCGCTGTCGCGCTGCGTCCTGCGTTTCGGCTTCGGCTGGTCGCCCGATCGCGGTGACCTGCTCTGTGACGGCGATCCGGCGCCGGACCCCGCACCCGCCGCGCGGCGCTGGCAGCCGGGCGATCCGGTGATCGTCGGGGTGATCGACGACGGCATCGCCTTCGCGCACCGGCGCTTTCGCCGGGCCGACGGCAGCTCGCGGGTCGAGCACTTCTGGGACCAGCGCGAGCGCCAGGGCGACGGGCCGATCGATGCCTCGAGCTGGAAGAAGGCGGCGCCGGTGCCGTTCGGCGTCGAGCTCGACGCGGGCGCGCCCGACGGCATCGATGCGCGCCTGCGCCGTGCGTCGGGCGCGGCGCGCGGTGCGGCGGGCCCGATCGCGGCCGGCCTGCTCGACGAGGACCGGCTCTATCGCGACGCCTGCCAGCGCGAGGTCGAACGACGGGCACGGCACGGCACGCACGTGATGGACATCGCCTGTGGTGCCGCCCCCGACGACGCGACCGCGCCGTCGATCGTCGCGGTCCAGCTGCCGCGGCCGGTGGCGCTCGACACCACCGGCCACCTGCTCCCGACGCATGTGCTGGAGGGACTGCGCTACATCCTCGACCGGGCCGACCGGATGGGCGGCGCGGTGCGTGCCGACGGACCCGTCGACCCCGACGTCACCGACCCGCGCGTGCCCGTCGTCGTGAACCTGAGCTACGGCACGATCGCCGGTCCGCAGGACGGCTCGTCGCTGCTCGAGCAGGCCATGGACGAGCTGATCACCCAGCGCACTGCGGCCGGTCATCCCTTCGCGATCGTGATGGGTGCGGGCAACCACCTGCTCGCCCGGGCGCACGCCACCGTGAGCCTCGGGCTGCGCGAGGAGGCGATCCTGGAGTGGCGGGTGCCGGCCGATCACCCCGGCTCGGCCTTCATGGAGATCTGGCTGCCGATGCCGAGCCTCGACGTGCCGCAGCCGGAGATCGAGGTCTCGCTGCTGGCGCCGGTCGAGGCCACGAACGCGGCGCAGGCCGTCAGGCGCGGCCGAGTGTGGGAGTGCGTCGAGACCTCGCCGCGTCCCGGGGGCTCGCCGGGCGACGCGGTGATCGCGACGGTCGACTACCGTACCGCCGGACTCCACATGAATCCGGAGGTCATGTCGTTCTGGTGCGATCGCGACATGGTGCTGCTGTCGGTCTCGCCGACACGCCGCTCGGGCGGCCTGCGTGCGAGTGCGCCTTCGGGCACCTGGCGGGTGCTCGTGCGCAACGTCGGACGTCCCTGCACGATCGACGCATGGATCCAGCGCAACGACTCGCCGTTCGGCTTCACGCGGCGCGGTGTGCCGTCCCGCTTCGAGGATCCGGCGTACGTGGTGCACGACCGGATCGGTCGTCCGGTCGAGACCGATCCCGCGGTGCCGCTCGGCCCGGTGCGCCGGCGCAGCACGTTGAACGCGCTGGCCACCGGCCATCGGACGCTGGTGGTCGGTGCCGCCCGACGCAACGCTGCGCGGATGGGCGATCGCCCCGCGTCCTATGCGAGCTCGGGTCCCGGGTTCGCGATGCAGCCGGCCGGCGCGCCGGACCGATGGGGCCCGGACGCTGCCCCGGTCGCGGACGACGGCGCCGCGCATCGCGGCGTGCTCGGTGCCGGCACGCGCAGCGCGGGCGCGGTGGCGCTGAACGGCAGCAGCGTCGCGGCGCCGCTGGCCACCCGCGCGGTCGCGCAGACGATGTCGAAGGGATGGCCCGCCGACCGTCCCGCGCTCGCCGGTCTCGTCGAGGTCGAGGCCCTGGCGCTCGCCGACCTGCAGCGGATCGGGCGTGGCGTGATCGACCTGCGTGTGCCCGGTCGCGTCGAGCGGCTCGGCCGGTTCAGGCCGGATAAGCCCTGACGCCTGCGCGTCAGGCCGCCGGCGGCCAGGCGAACTGCTTCGCGCACAGCGCGACCAGCGCGCCGCGGTCCATCGGCGGCACGGCGCGCACGCAGCGCGAGGTGCTGCGCGCTGTGCGCGCCGGCTGGCTGTCGCGGGGCGGCAGCGCGCCCGTTGGCGCGACCGTGCGCAGTGGTTCGTCGACGCGTCGCGACGGACCGCCTTCCGGCGGCGAACCTTGCGGGCGCGGCGCGAGCGACAGCACCGCGTGTCCGGGCATCGGCGGCAGGTGCAGCGCCTCCACCACCAGCTCCCGCATGCTGTGCGTGCCGGTCTTCTCCAGCAGCGACTTGATCTGGCTGCGCACCGTGCCCTCGCTCGTGCCGCGGCGCGCGGCGATCTGCGGCGGGCGGTCGCCGAGCACGATCTGCTGCATCACGTCGGTCTCGCCCTCGGTCAGCCTGCGCTCGCGGGCATAGGCGCGCAGCGCGGGCCACTGCTGGCGCTCGCCGGTCTGCAGGGTGGCGAGCAGCACGGCGCGGCCGTCGGCCTCGCGGGTCCAGCAGGCGAGCGCCAGCTTCGTGCCGGGCACGCCGCCGCCCAGGCACAGCATCCGCGGTGCGCCCTCTGCCACCTCGGCGAGCGCGCGCAGCAGCGCCCGCTGCTGCTGGGGGCCGTGCAGCGTGAGCCGGTCCTCGGCCAGGCCGAGCACGTCGCCCGCGCCGAGCGCGACGCGCGCGGGCCGGTTGGCGTAGCGCACGCGGCCGTCGGTCTCGAGCAGCATCACACCGAAGTCGAGCGCGTCGACGAGCTGGTGCAGCAGCGCCGGCGGGATCCCGGCATCGAGCCTGGCCAGGGTGTCGGGCCGGGGGGCGGGGAGCGGATCGGGAAGCGGTTTGGGAAGCGGGTCGGGGCGGGTCGAACAGTCCATCGTGGCCTCCGCAGGCAGGTGTGTCGCACTGCAAAACAGGCTACGGATCGACCCTGAGCTCAGGCGGTACCTATTGCCGCCGTTCTTGTGAGGTATTCACCTTTCCGTGCGTGGCGCGGACGTTCCCGCGGGAACGCTCAGGCGGTCCGCCCGCTGAGCCCCGCGGCCATCAGCACCGCCCAGCCGGCCACGTACACGACGATGCCGGCGACGAGCCAGACGCGTGCACCGCGCGGCGCGATCGAGGCGAGCGCCGCACCCGCCAGCGGCAGCGCCTGGTGCGCATGCAGCCCGATGAAGTGCGCGGGCCGCAGGTCGCCCGTGACGTGCCAGCCGGTCAGCGGCATCCCGCCGCCCGAGGGCGGCTGCATGCCGCCGAGCATCATCCCCGACACGGTGCCCAGCACGAAGGTCAGCGACAGGCCCCACAGCACGGACGTGCGCCATGCGCTGCCGCGGACGAGGCCGCCGTGCCGCGCGATCTGCCAGGCGATCACGGGCTGGGTCGCGGTCATCGCGATCGCGCCGACGGCCATCGCGGAGTAGAGCGCCGCATGCACCGGGTCGCCGACGTTGTAGTGCGACCCCGCGCCGAGCGCCGCCTGCAGCACGATGTAGGCGATCTCGAAGCTGCCCGCGGCGATCAGCGTCCAGACGGCCGCGCGCACCGGCCAAGCGCGGCGCCGTGCTTCGGGCAGCAGCCCGATGAACCAGGCGGTGGTGAGCGAGAAGAGCCCGACCGAGGCGAGGAACTTCAGCGGCTTGAGCCAGATCGGCGCCTCGCGCAGCAGCCGCTCGTCGAGGCCGAGCGCGAGTGCGGCGGGGATCATCGCGAGCCACATCGCGATGCCGTAGCGCGCGAGGGTCGGCTCGCGGGCGATCAGTGCGGCGAGCGGGCCGCGCGCCGTGGGGGCGAGGGGGAGGGTCGAGGTGGTCATGGGCGGGTTCCCTGCTGCAGGTGCAGCGAGGCGGGCCGCAGCGCCGCACGCAGCACGAAGAAGGCCAGCAGTCCTGCCGGCCCGAAGAGGAAGGTGAGCGCGAGCACCGGCACGATGGCGAGGTGCGGCAGGCCGAGCTCGCCCGCGCGCCGCGCGATCCAGGTGCCCACGAACAGGTCGAAGGCGAGGTAGTGGATCCAGCCGGCGGTCAGCGCATGGTCGACGGCGAACAGCGCCCGCACCTCGGCGATGGAACCGAAGCCGCCGCCGTTCGAGGGCGGGCTCGCGACCAGCATCGCCACGTAGACGAGCGCGAAGGCGAGCGGCAGCAGCCGGCCGGTCGCGAGCCAGGTCCAGCGTGTCCAGCGGGCGCGCGGTGGCGACACCGCCAGCGCGATCCAGGCGGGCAGCGCCAGCCCGTTGGCGAGCGCGAAGACGGTGTCGGGCAGCGCCATGGCAGTCAGACCAGCGCGGTCATGACGGTGAGCGCCACGAGGCCGGCGACGGTCGCGACGGTGCCGAGGGCCGCGGCGACGGCCAGCAGCGGGCGGGCGTAGGGGCAGGTCGGGTCGAGGGAGAGGTCGTCCATGGAGCGCTCCGGTATCGGGGGGAGGGGTGCTTGGGATAGACAGTGTCTAGCACACGGATTGCAGGTTAGGTGATAGAGTAGACAGTGTCAAGTGCCTGGCTGCGCCGACCCGCCCTGCGGTCGGCCGAGCGCCGCGCACCGCCCCGAGAGAACGACGATGACTGCTTCGATCCGCAGCGCCCGAAAGGCGCCCGACCCGGGCGCGCGGGCGACGACGCCCGCTTCGAGGTCCGCTGCGACGCCCGCTGCGAGGTCCGCTGCGAAGCCGCCCGCGAAGCCTGCTGCCAAGCCTGCCGAGACACGCGCCGCCAAGCCGCCCGCGCCCGACCTGCGCCAGCGGATCCTCGACGCGGCCGCGGACCTGCTGCGCGAGGAAGGCGTGGCCGCGCTCAGCATGCGCGAGGTCGCGCGCCGCGCCGGGGTCACGCACCAGGCGCCGTACCACCACTTCGCCGACCGCGAGTCGATCCTCGCCGAGCTGGTGACCGGCGGCTTCTCGATGCTGGCCGACCGGTTGGCCCGTGCGAACGACGGTGCCGCCCGACACGGCCCGCGGCGGGTGCTGTACGACGCGGGCCACGCCTACGTGGACTTCGCGCTCGAGCAGCCGGGGCGCTTCAGGATCATGTTCCGCCCGGAGCTGTGCGATCCGACGCGGTTTCCCGCGGCGGCCGAAGCGGGCGATCGCGCGCACACCGAGCTGATGCGGATGGTGACGATCGTCCACGGCGCCCCCGACGAGGCGCTGGCGACGCTCCACTGGTCACAGGTGCACGGGCTGGCGAGCCTGATGGTCGATGGCGGCCTGGCCGACAAGATGCCGTCGGCGAGCGCGCGGCGCGCCCATGTCGATGCGGTGCTGCAGGCGTACGCGACGATGGCGTCGGCCCCGTCCACCTGATCGAGCTGATCGGCCGCCGCCGCCACTGCCACTGCCACTGCCGCCACTGCCACCGGCGATGGCCCGGCGGCGCTAGAGCCCCGCCCCGCAGCCCCAGCACAGCTCGAAGCTCGCCGGGTTGTCCTCGCCGCAGGCGGGGCAGAAGCGGACCCCGTCGGCGCGCCGTGCGTCGGCCTCATG
>Ga0164292_10004861_pt1 | contig 10946 bp, 10 predicted proteins | sample GEODES117metaG_FD_111486 | JGI IMG/M metagenome (GOLD analysis project Ga0164292, IMG submission 111486) | Eutrophic lake water microbial communities from Lake Mendota, Wisconsin, USA - GEODES117 metaG | ecosystem: Environmental > Aquatic > Freshwater > Lake | place: USA: Lake Mendota... | reverse complement strand
GATCAGGAAGGGCATGGAAGCCTGAAAATCGGCCAACATCAGCACGACCTGCTCGACAATCCCGCGGAAATAGGCGGCAAGGAACCCCAGCGTCGTGCCCAGCACCGCCGAGATGATCGAGGCGCCGAAGGCGATCAGCAGCGAGATGCGGATCGAGATCAGCAGACGCGAGAGCACATCCCGGCCAAGCTCGTCCGTGCCGAAAATGTGCGGGAACGTTCCGGGCGGCACCAGCCGGTTGCGCAGGTTCGGCGATGTGTAGACAAACGGGCTGATGAGCGGCGCGAAAAGCGCGATCAGCACCATCCCGACCAGCCAGAGCAGCGCGATCCGGACAAGAAGCGGCATGTCATGCCCCGGCCATCGGCGTGGGGCCGCCTTGCCATCGATGACGGTGCGGGGAAGGGTCTGCTCGCTCATGAGGCCTTCCCCGGATTCTGGCGCAGACGCGGGTCGAGAAAGCCATAGAGAAAGTCGACGATCAGGTTCGATGTGACCATCGTTGCGGCCACCAGCAACAGAATGCACTGGACAACGGCAAGGTCGCGGTTAGCGACGGCGACCACAAGCAGACGACCGACGCCGGGCCACGAGAACACGCTTTCGACCACGACCGCTCCGGCAATCAGGGTGCCGATCATGAAGCCGACGATGGTGACCGTCGGAATGGCCGCATTGGGCAGCGCATGGCCCACGATCACATCACGCCATGGGACACCTTTGGCGCTGGCTGTGCGGATGAAGGGCTGCCCCAGCACTTCCAGCATGGCACTGCGGGTAAATCGCGCCAGAACAGCGGCACCGCCGATGCCGAGGGTCAGCACCGGCAAGATGGCGTGCCGCCAGCTGTCCTGCCCGCCCGATGGCAGCCAGCCGAGCTTGACGGCAAAGATCAGGACCAGCGTCAGCCCCAGCACGAAACTGGGAATGGTGAAGCCGGCGACCGAGAGCATCATTACCACCCGGTCGGCGAGGCTGCCGCGATGCAGCGCTGCGTAGATGCCGGCAGGAATGCCGAGGCCGATCTTGATGGCCAGTGCCGGCAAGGTCAGTGCGAGGGTGACAGGGATGCGCTCGGCAACCAGTTCGATGGCTGCCCTGCCATCTCGCATCGAGCGGCCCAGTTCGCCCTGGATGATGGCGCCGAAGTAGTGGAAATACTGCAGCCAGAGCGGATCATCGAGACCCCAGGCCTTGCGGAAGGCCGCGACAGCCTCCGGCGGAGCTTCGGGGCCAAGAATGATCTGGGCCGGGTCGCCGGACAGGCGCAGGACGACGAAGGCGAAGGTCACCACCAGCGCGATGGTGATCATGGCGCGGCCGAGCCGGATGGCAATGAAGCGGAGCATCACGCAGCCTTGACCATGGCAGAAGCAGTGTCGGTCAGATGGCAGGCGACCCGGCGATCGCGCCCTTGCAACACTGGCTTGAGGGCCGGAGCTTCCCGCTTGCAACGCTCCATGGCAAAGGCGCAGCGCGGATGAAAGCTGCAACCGCCCGGGCGGTCTGCCGGGTTGGGTGGCTCGCCCGTGAGCACGATGCGCTGCTGGCCGGGCACGCGCCGGGTCAACGGTGCCGCAGAGACCAAAGCCCGGGTATAGGGATGCAAAGGTTCTGCGAACAGGTCATCGGCATCCCCCTCTTCCACAAAGTCGCCGAGATACATCACGGCAACGCGGTTCGAGACCTGCCTGACGACCCTCAGGTCATGGCTGATAAACAGCATGGCGAGACCAAACTCAGCCTGAAGGTCGACCAGAAGATTGACAACCTGCGCCTGGATCGAAACGTCCAGCGCCGAGACAGGCTCGTCACAGACCAGAACATCCGGCTTGGTCATGAGCGCACGGGCCAGCACCACGCGCTGACGCTGGCCGCCGGACAACTCATGCGGATAGCGCCTCATCTGTTCGGCAGACAGCCCGACACGGGCCAGCATCTCGTGCGCCCGCAGCGGGCGGTTCAGCGCCTCGCCGATCTGGTGAATGTCGACGGGCTCCTGCACCTGCGTGATCACGGGCAGGCGCCGGTCAAGCGCCCCGAGCGGATCCTGGTAGATCATCTGCATGCGAGCACGCTGCACCCGCCAGGCCGGCGTGCCGGCGGGCGGGATCGGCTGACCAATCAATCGGACTTCGCCCTCGTCAGGCGCTTCAAGGCCAAGCGCCAGACGGCCCATGGTGGATTTTCCGGAACCAGACTCACCGACGATGCCGAGAGTCTCACCCGCCGCGAGACTGAAGCTGACATGGTTGACCGCGCGCACGCTGGTCATGGCACCAAACAGCCCGCGCCGGGATCCATAGGTTCGCGACAATCCGGTCGCAGTGAGCAAAGGCGCGCTCATGCTGCCTCGAAGGCCCGCGAGGGGACCGTCCGTGCTTCCAGCACGCAGGCTAGCCTCCGGGCATCGCCGACCCCGCGCAAGGCAGGGGGCGCGCTGAGACAGGCTTCCGAAACCTGCGGGCAGCGCGGCGCAAAGGCACATCCATGCGGCAAAGCACGCGGATCGGGCACCACGCCTGGGATGGAAACCAGCTTGCGGCGCTCGCCCCCGAGTGGTGGCAGGGAATGCAGCAGGCCACGTGCGTAAGGATGATGTGGCGCTGCAAACAGGGCTGAAGCCGGCGCTTCCTCAACGATACGCCCGGCATACATTACCGCGACACGGTCGCACGTCTCGGCAATGACACCGAGATCGTGACTGATCAGCACCAGAGCCATGCCCATCTCGCGACGAACGGTGTTGATCAGGTCGAGAATCTGGGCCTGAATCGTGACGTCGAGCGCCGTGGTTGGCTCATCCGCCACCAGGATGTCGGGCGCGCCAGCCAGCGCCATGGCAATCATCACGCGCTGGTTCTGGCCTCCGGAAAACTCGTGCGGGTATGAACTGAGCCGGCGCTCCGCATCGGGAATGCCGACCAGATCGAACAGCCGTTTCGCCTCGGCCCTGATCGCTGCGCCGGAAAGCCCGCGATGCAGCGCGAGCGCCTCACCGATCTGCCTGCCGACCTTGAGCACCGGGTTGAGCGCGCTGGTCGGGTCCTGGAAGATCATCGCCACGCGCCCGCCGCGCACCGTGTCCAGCGTCTCCGGCTTGGCTCCAATCAGTTCCATGCCGTCGAGCCGGGCGCTGCCCGTGATCTTCGCCTTGCCCGGTAGCAGACCCAATGCAGCGAGCCAGGTGACGGACTTGCCCGAGCCGGACTCGCCGACCAGCCCGAGCGCCTCGCCCTTGCCAACGGAAAGGTCGACGCCGTGCAGGACCGTCACCCCGTCGAAGCTGACCGTTAGCTTCGACAGGGAAAGTTCAGCCGTCCGTGCCGGTGATTTGTGTGGCTCAGACATAGTTGCCGGGCCTGAAATCCATGGCAAAGGCAGGCGATGCCTTCCATTTCAGGGACTTTGGCTTTGCAGTGAAGGTCGCATTCTGGTGCAGCACCGTGTAGGCGGGGTCTTCGCGCTCGCAGATTTCCAGCATGCGGCGGAAGGCCGTGCGCCGGCGTGCCCGGTCGGTAGAGGTTTCCAGCACTTCGCAGAGTTGGTTCATCTCTGCGTTGCTCCACTCGCCGATCTGCTGCTGCTGCCCGTTGGGGCCGTGCTGATTGACGATGGACGAGACCGGATCGCTGAACGGAGCAGAGTTCGACCAGTCGCGCACGGCACGGCTGTCATTGCGCTGCATGATCTGCGACCAGTTCTCGACGGAATTGATCTGAACGTTGAGACCGACCGAACGCCACATTTCGGTGATGACCTGAGCCGTGGCATTCTGGTTGGTGTAGTAGTTGTTGAGCAAGCGATAGGGGATCGGATCGCCCTTGTAGCCAGACTGACGCAGCAGATCGCGCGCCAGCGTCGGGTTGAACTCCGGCACCGTCCAGTCGGCATGGAACATGTCGCCGTAATACTCCCACTGGAGGCCGGCCGGCACCTTGGTACGCCCTGCCCAGAGCGTTTCGACAATCGCCTGCCGATCGATGGCATGGGTCATGGCACGCCGCACCAGCGGGTTCCGGAGCTGCGAATGGTTCTTGTCGAACACCGTCAGACGGTGGTTCAGGATCGTGCCGCCCTGCACCTCGAAAGCAGCATTCTTCTCGATGTCGGAGATCTGGTCCGGCGGGATGTCGCAGGCAAACTGGTATTGCCCTGACAGCAGTCCGGCAATACGACTCGGAACCTCTGGCACCTCAACGAAGCGGATACGGCGGATGGGAGGGCGACCACCCCAGTACTCGTCATGAGCCTCAAGGGTCAGCGAGTTGTCCGGCCGGAATTCGACGACCTTGTAGGGCCCGGTGGTGATGGGCTTGCGCGCCCAGTCGAGATAGCTGGCTGCATCTTCCCAGCCCTTGCGGCTCATGATGTCCGAGCCGTAGCGTGCCAGACGGCCTTCCAGCGTCACATCCGGCGTGGCGTTGTAAAAGCGGACGGTATACTTGTCGACAGCGTCGACGCGCAGCAGGTCCGGCCAGGCTCGGCGCGCCACGGCTGGAATTTCCGGCGGCAGTTCCTTGCCGGGGCGTGGGGTCGGAATGTTCTCGAAAGCCTTGATCGTGGAGCGGTTCTTGGCTTCGCTGTTGCCGAACATCCGCTCGCGAGAGAAGGTGAACACCACATCCTCGGCGGTCATTTCCGCACCGTTGTGGAACTTCACACCCTGACGCAGCTTGAGTTCGACGGTCTGGTCATCGATGCGCTTCCACTCGGTGGCAAGACCGGGGCGAGGCATCAGGTTGCCCAGCCAATCCTTGCCGATCAGTGGCTCCCACAGCGAGGTGAAGAACACCCGTTCGCCGACATTGGATTGCTCGCGCAGGACATCGAGCGTGTTCGAGTTGACGATTTTCTGCACCGCGATCGTGATCGAGGGGCGATTGTCACTCTGGCCGATGGCGAAGTTCGGCAGAGCCGAAGCGCCAAGCGCGGCCGTTCCGATTTGCAGCGCCGCGCGCCGGGTCAATGCCGTCATGATCATCTCTCCATCAGGTCGAAGGCTTATGCCAGGAGGCCGCCAGCACCCGCTGGCGGCTCCCTTGCGGCGTCTCGCGCCGTGCAGACAGACCCTAGGAAATGAGCGCAACGCCTTGATGACGAACCACGTTGCTAAGTGGTGATTTATTGGGCAAGTCCGAGACCGATAAGGTGCTCTGCCCCTTCCCGCACAGTTGACTTGTCGCGCACTTCAAGGATCAGGCGCGGATCGCTGCCGAGCCGGCCAAGCGCGCGGAACACCGAATGCCAATGGATGTCGCCTTCACCCGGATTCCAGTGCCGGTCGGCATGGCCATCGCTGTCCTGGAGGTGGACATGGTGGAGCATGTCACCGGCGGCATGCACATAGTAGTCCACAGGCGGTGCGCCCGTGGAGCCGTGGGCGTAGTTGGCATGGCCTGTATCGATCGAGACGCGAACCGACGGGCTGTCGAAAGAGCGGGCCAGTTCGACGCGGATATGGGTGTCGATGTCCTCGATGTTTTCGATCACCAGCACGCAGCCCATATCTTCGGCGCGCTTGACCGCTACTCCGATGGTGGCATGCACCCGCTCGACCACCGCCTGCCGGCTGCCCGGGGTCATGTCGAGATTGTTGTAATCCCAGGTGGTGTAAGGCGAATGGATGACCATCTGGTTGGCACCGAGCGCGGCGCAAACGTCGAGGCCTTGCATCATCCGCTTCGCGACAACAGCACGAACGTCGCTGTCCATCGAGGCGATGCTGAAACCCCAGAACGGGCCATGGATGCCAAGGCGGCCTGTATAGCCGGCCAGCTCCTTCTTGTATTCGGCAACGACGCCTTGCCAGTCACCGTTGAGAAGATCGGCGTAGCAGAAGTCCTGGATTTCGAGATCGCGCTGCTTCTCGAAAATCCAGTCGCGGTGCAGACGAACGCCGGCGAGTGGAAGGGCGACGCCGAGAACGGGCAAGGTTTGATGTGTTGTCATGAGAACTATCCGGAATGGTTTTGCAGTTCGGGTCGAGCAGTTGCTGCTGCACGTTGAAAAAATCACATCACCGCGACGTACATATGACAGTGGAACCGTTTTGCCGAAGCTTCCTCAGATGATCTTGCGCCGGAGCCAGCCACCGGTTTGCTCGACAGCGATGACGAGTATCAGGATCACCAGAATGATTGTGGCCGCCGTCTGGTAGGCGAACAGGTCGAACGCGACCTTGAGCTCGACACCAATGCCACCTGCCCCGACCAGTCCGAGCACGACGGATGCACGCGTCGCTTTTTCGAGACAGTACAGAGACGTGGCGATCATCGAGGGCGCGGCTGCTGGCAAGACAGCGGACATGATCATCCCCAGCCTGTTCGCGCCAAGCGCCGATAGGGCCTCGCGCGGCCCCTTATCGGTTTCTTCCATGGCTTCGGCAAAGAAGCGCGCGGCAAAACCCATCACGTCAATGGCAATGGCCAGTACGCCGGCCGGCGAGCCGAGCCCGACCGCGATGACGAAGATCAGCGCCCAGACCAGATCAGGCACCGTGCGGAAGACCGCAATGAGGGAGCGCGCTGCTGTCCTGATGGCTGGATGCGGCGACAAGCCTTCCGCTGCCAAAATGCCCAGCGGCACCGACAGCACAAGACCGATGGCGCAGCCCGCGATGGCCATCTGGAAGGTCTGGAACAGGGACCACAGGATCCGGTCGATGCGTTCAAAGTCAGGCGGGAACATGCGCGACAGGATATTGCCGATGTTCGGCAGTCCGCGTGCCAGTTGGTCGGGTGACGGACCAGCCGTGGTCATGGACCAGATGACAAAGGCGGCGACCGCAACGCTCAGGGAAAAGGCAACCGGATTGACGCGCTGGATGCGCGGCGGCAGCTGCCCAGCCTTTGGCGTCAGCGCCTCAGTCATGGTGGAAGAACCGCGTCAATTCCGCCTCCGAGACGGTGTCTGACGGCTGATCGAGTGCCACCCTTCCGCCGCCAAGACCGACAATCCGTTCAGAGAACCGGATCGCATGCTCCATGCGGTGCGAGACAAAGATCAGTGTGGCGTCCTGTTCGTTGGCAAGGGCAGCAAGCGTCGCCATCACTTCCTCTCCAGATTTCGGATCGAGGCTCGCATCAGGTTCATCCGCGATGACGAGTTCGGGCCTTTGCATCAGCATGCGCGCGACGGCCACCCGCTGCGACTGACCGCCCGAGAGTGTATCGATCCGGGCCATGGCCTTGTCGGCGAGACCGACGCGTTCGAGGCAGTTCATCGCTTCGGCACGAACCTCCCGCGGTGCAAGCAACTGCGTCCAGGTGCGCGGCCCGCTCATGCGGCTTTGCACGCCATGGACCACGTTGGTGAGGGCGCTGAGCCGCGTCACGAGATTGTGCCGCTGGAAGACGAAGCCGACACGCGAGCGCAGGCGCTTGAGGCCGGGCGCATCCAGCTTCCGCACATCCTCACCAAGCAGTCTGATATCGCCGCCACTCGGTTCGACCAGCCGCACGAGCATCCGGATCAGGGTCGATTTGCCCGTGCCGTTGGCCCCGATGATCGCGACCCGCGAGCCATGATGAATGTCGAGGTCGAGACCGGACATGATCACAGGCCCCGTCCCAAACTGCTTGCTCAGGCCGCGTACCGATGCAGCAGGCAAGCCCGATCGGGCGGGAGAGACCGCCGCCTCCGGAGCGGTCTGCTGGAACGCGACGACGTTCACTGGCCGATGAAGCGCGTGAACTCGTTGATGCCAACCGCGCGATACATCTGGCGGATCACATCGTAGTCGCGATCCGACACGTTGGGCAGGAAGGTGCCGCCATTCCAGCGGGCATTGGCTTCGACCTGCAGCACGGCCTGAAGCAGAGGGCCTGCATGATCGATGAAGGCCTTGCGCACCTGGCCGACCAGATCGGCAGACACGCTCGGCGCGGCGATGATCAGATCATCCGGCAGATCGCGACCACGGCCGATGACGCCGAGCTTAACGTCAGGCACGGCGCGGCGGATCTGCTGGATATGGGTGAGGTTCATGCCGATGGCGGCAAGGTCGCCACGGCGAAGCGCCTCGACAGCGACATTGCGGCGGAGGAACAGCGCTTCGAAATCGCGGCCATAGGCAAGGCCGGCATCAACCAGAATCTGCGCCGGCCCGAGATGTTGTGAGGTCGAACCGATTTCGCCGAACGAGATTTTCTTGCCCTTGAGATCGGAGATCTGCTTGATCGGGCCTTCCGCCAGGACGACGACCTGCGAGAAGTAATCCGGGCGCTGCCAGATCACGACCGGCTGGACTGCCGGCATGCGGGCCTTGAACACAACATACTCGGCCGGCCCGGTCAGCACCAGATCGACCTGGTTGGCGTTCATCGCTTCGACCGCCGCAGTGCGGCCCGAAACCGGGAACAGCGCGATTTCGACGTTCGGCATCACCTTTTCAAACGCTGCCTTGAATGGCCCGAATTCGCGCTGAAGGTTCTCGGCGCCATCGACATCAGTGACGGCAAAGCGCAGCCTCTGGCGAGTCTGGGCAACAGCAGGCATGGCAGAGGCTGCCGTCAAGACAGCTGCAGTGGCAATAAGGTCGCGGCGGTTCATGGGGTCGCTCCTGGAGCTTGCGAAAAGACGGCTTCACCATCTTCCTGTCACCATCGCGGCGTGACGCACTGATGACGTACAGATGTCACGTCGATGTCACCCAACAGGTTCATGCAGCAATCCTCGCGTTTGGACCGATCTCATGAACATCGAAGCCGGCAAACTGACTGCAAGCCAAGGCATGGCATCGCGGCCGATGCGGCCGATCACCATCACCGGCGGGAAAGTGCTGAGCAAGGGCGCGTTTGCCAGCACGAGTGTCCGCGTCGCTCACGGTCTCATCGTCAACGAGACCGAGGACATCTCCGATGCGCTGACCATCAACGCGCAGGGCCTCTACGTCTTGCCGGGTATCATCGATATCCATGGTGATGGCTTCGAGCGGCTCGTCACTCCGCGGCCGGCCGCGCCTGTCGATCCCTTGATCGCCCTGCTGGAAGCTGATCGGCAGTTTATCGCCAATGGCATCACGACTGCCTATCATTCGGTGACATGGTCATGGGAGGGTGGCACGCGCGGCACAGAGGCTGCCGTCTCGATCCTGGAGGCGCTCGAAGTCCTGAGGCCACATCTGGTGGTCGATACGCGTTATCACCTGCGCCACGAAACGTTCAATCTCGACGCCGAGGCGCTCATCCTCGACTGGATCGCCAATGGACGGATCGATTGCCTTGCCTTTAACGATCACATGGCCGGAACGATCAAGCAACGTCACCGGCCTGACAAGATGGCCGGCATGGTCACGCGCTCAGGCTTGAGCGAAGCGGCGTTTCTCGTCCTGATCGAGCAAGTCTACGCCCGCGCCGATGAAGTCCCTGCCTCGATCCAGCGGCTGGCGGCAGCGGCGCACCGTGCCGGATTGCCAATGCTGTCCCATGACGACATGACGCCGCAGATGCGCGCCTGGTATCGTGATCTCGGCTGCTCGATTGCGGAATTTCCAATCAACGAAGAGACAGCCCGGTCTGCTGCTGCTGGCGGCGATCCGATTGTTTTCGGTGCGCCGAATGTCGTGCGTGGTGGTTCCCATACAGGGTGCCCCTCTGCTGCGGAGATGTCAGCGCGGGGCCTCTGCACCATCCTTGCCTCGGATTACTATTATCCAGCGCTCCCCCTGGCACCGTTCCGTCTGGCTGCCGAAAAAATTCTGTCGCTCAACGAAGCCTGGACTTTGGTATCAAGCGGGCCGGCAGCCGCACTTGGACTCATCGATCGCGGTTGCATCGAAGCCGGCTTCCGGGGAGATCTTGTCCTGATCGAGGATCGTTCACCACTGCCGCCGCGCATTGTCGGAACCATCGCTGGCGGCAGGCTGGCACACCTCAGTGATGCCGGGCGCATCGGCATTGGTAGCTGAAAGATCCTGTTACATTTTCTTCAGAAAACAGAAACAGGACCGCCACAAATCCTCAACGAGCCCGTCATGCAAGGAATCCATCGAGGGACGTCGCTGGGCAGGAGTTCTCGGCAAATGAGGTGCTCCCATTGAACTGAAACCCTGTCCTCTTCTGGCTTGAGGGAGTGGTCTGGGTGCCGGTTGTGGCCTTGTGCAGCCTGCTTTCCGGATTTCGATTGCGATTCGGGCTCGGCGGGCGCGATGTTGCCGAGTGCTGGGCGAAGGTGCTGGCGGTTGTCGTGCTCCTTCCATGGACGGATGGCAGCCTTGCGTCGACGTGGGTCGAGAGAAGTGTGTTCTTAAGACGCTCGTCGCGGAAGCTGCCGATGAAGCTCTTGTCGAAGGTGTTCTGCTTGGACTCGCCGCGAGCAATGCAGGCCATTCTCCTCGCCAGGTTGCGAGGAGCCCGGTCGACCATGACGAAGTGCCCAGACCGTCATCATACTGTCAGCTAGCGTGGATTAATGTGCCAGATCGTCATCACTAGGGGGCTTCCATGTTCAATTTCATCACGCGCAGACTTGCACTTGCCACGATCGCGCTCGGCGCGCTGCTGCCGCTTACCGCCAATGCACAACAGCGCGTGCTCACGGTCTATTCCTCTCTGGACGAGGATCAGGCGAAGGCGCTGATCAAGGGTTTCGAGACGAAGAACCCCGGCATCAAAGTGAACGCCATCCTTGGCTCCACCGCGCCGATCATCGCGCGCGTCATCGCGGAAGCCGCGAGCCCGCAGGCCGACATCATCATGGGCAACGCCGTCTCGGCCCTGATGGCCGCTGATGCACGCGGCCTGCTAATGCCCTACAAGCCAGCCCATTACGACAAGATTGCCCCGCTCATGCGTGATAGCCGGGCGGAGCCTGTCTGGGTTGGCATCGACGCATGGGCCTCTTCGGTGTGCTTCAACACGGCTGAAGCCGCAAAGAAGAACATCCCGGCACCGGCTTCATGGATGGATCTGACCAAGCCGGTCTATAAGGGTCACATCACCATG
>Ga0164292_10004859_pt1 | contig 10949 bp, 13 predicted proteins | sample GEODES117metaG_FD_111486 | JGI IMG/M metagenome (GOLD analysis project Ga0164292, IMG submission 111486) | Eutrophic lake water microbial communities from Lake Mendota, Wisconsin, USA - GEODES117 metaG | ecosystem: Environmental > Aquatic > Freshwater > Lake | place: USA: Lake Mendota... | reverse complement strand
GCTTCAGGAGGAGGTGAGCGATCGGGTGCGTGATCTTTTACGCAGCTTGGTAATCGACATTGAAAACGACCACAACACCGCCGAAACAGCGGAACGTGTGGCCAAAATGTATCTCCAAGAAGTGTTCAAGGGTCGCTATCACGAGCAGCCCAAAATCGCAAGCTTTCCAAATGTCAAGAAGTTAGACGAGATCTATACAGTTGGGCCCATCTCGGTGCGCTCCGCCTGTTCGCATCACCTCGTTCCTATTCTTGGCAGCTGCTGGATCGGCATCAAACCTGGCGAGCGCGTCATCGGGCTTTCCAAGTTCACCCGTGTCGCCGACTGGGTCTTCTCCCGCCCCCACATTCAGGAGGAGGCGGTGATGATCCTTGCCGATGAGATCGAGCGGCTGTGTGAACCCCTAGGCCTGGCCATTCTCGTCAAAGCCCAGCACTACTGCATGAAGTGGCGCGGGGTAAAGGAACCCCAAACCAGCATGGTCAATTCCGTGGTGCGCGGCGACTTCCGCCACGACCCGAGCCTCAAGCAGGAGTTCTTTGAACTGGTGAAACAACAGGAAAGCCTGCTTATCCGCTGAGGCCGGGGCCGCTCCCCCTCAAGGCCCCGCGAGAGCCGACCGCACGGGTCCCACCGGCGCCGAGGAACTCCGCTCGCTACCCGTGGGGCTCGGCACGGCCACGATCACCATCACCTGATAGGCCACGTCCCCGGCTACCGGGCTGTAGCTGGGCCCATTGGCTGCGGGGATTAGTTCCCACACCAAGCGGCCGGGGGCGCGGCGGTACCAGTGGACCCAGGGCACGGATGCCCTGCTCCACCGCCCCCTCCAGCGCCCGATCCCGTTGGATTTCCCCCTCAAGAATGCGGATCTGCTGCTGGGGCGAGGCTGTGGTGCCAGGAACGCACTGGAGGGTGCCCTCCAGGATCTGACAGCCCACCAAGTCCTGGCCTAGGCCGGCGGTGGGGACAACCAGGGGCAGCAGCAGCGCCCACAGAACCCGCCTGGGGTCAACCAGCGAGAGGCGAGCATGAGAGGAGCGGGTCATCAGCGCCAAGCGTCAGCAGGATCCCGATCCTGACGCCTACGGGACTGGGGCGCCGCCAGCCTGCCCGACCCCGCCGCGCCGGACCGCCTTCACCAAGGCAGCCACGCGGGCCAGATTCTTCTCCCCCGGGGCGTCCTCCACCCCGCTGGAGGCGTCGAGGCCCGTGGGCCGCAGCCGCAGCAACAGCGACGGCACCCGCTCCGGGTTGATCCCCCCCGCCAGCCACCAGGGCAGGGGTGGGGAGAACGCCGCCAGCCACTCCGGCGGAATCGGATGGCCCGTACCCCCCAGCCGATCCGGCACCCAGGCATCGAGCAACAGGGCATCAACGGCCCCGCACCACTGCTGGCAGGCCTGCAGCTGCTCCGGCCCCCGCACCCGCAGCGCCTTCCACAGGGGCAGGCCGAGCTGCTCCCGCAGGGCGGCGCAGCGCTCCGGGCTCTCGGCACCATGCAGCTGCACCACGTCGTGGCCCCGATCGCCCTGGAGGGCCGGCAGATCGGCCTCGCACGGATCGGCCACCACCAACACCCGGCGGCACTGCGGCCGCTCCTGGTGCACGGCCGCAAACAAGGCCGGTCGCAGAACCGGATCGAGATGGCGGGGCGATCCGGGAACGGCGATCACCCCGATCGCGTCCACCCCCAAAGCAGCCACCGCCCGGGCCTGGTCGGGATGGCGCAGGCCGCAGATCTTGAGCAGAGTCACGATGAGACGGCGGAGAAAAGGGCCGCTTCTTTCTAGGATTGAAGACCCAGGTTCGGCCTGGGATGCGCATCCCCCTGGACCCTCTCCCCCGAACCTGTGGCCGAAGGCTGGCAACTGTTGAAAATCCGGGGCATCCCCGTACGGATCCACCCAAGCTGGTTTGTGATCCTGGCGATGGTCACCTTCGCCCTGGAGCGCTCCTATCGCACCCAGCTGGCGGACACCCTCAACGGCGCCCCTGTGTGGCCCGTGGCCCTCACCACAGCGGTGCTGCTGTTCGTCTCAGTTCTTCTGCACGAGCTCGGCCACTCCCTGGTGGCGATCGCCCAGGGGGTGCAGGTGCGCAGCATCACCCTGTTCCTGCTGGGCGGGGTGGCCAGCGTCGACCGCGAATGCGCCACCGCCCGCGGCTCGCTGCTGGTGGCCGCCGCCGGACCGGCCGTGAGCCTGGTGTTGGGCACAGCTCTGTGGCAGGCACGCCACGCCGTGAGTCACCTGTCGCCGGTGGCCGGCCAGGTGGTGCTCGATCTGGCGGTGCTCAACCTCACCCTCGCCCTGTTCAACCTGTTGCCCGGCCTGCCCCTCGACGGGGGCCTGATCCTCAAGGCCCTGGTGTGGCAGGTCACCGGCAGCCAGAGGCGGGGCGTGGAGATCGCCAATGCCAGCGGCCGCTTCCTCGCTTGGATCGCCATCGGCCTGGGGAGCTACATGCTGATCCGGGGGGGCAGCTTTGGAGGGGCCTGGCTGATGCTCCTCGGTTGGTTTGGTCTCGGCTCAGCCCGCAGCCAGCAACAGCTGCTGCAGGTGCAGCGCGCCCTGCGGGAACTGAAGGTGAAGGATGTGGCCCGGCGCCGCTTCCGCGTGCTTGAGGGCTCCACCACCCTGCGGGAGCTCAGCGCCATGCGGCTCCGGGAGTTCATGGCCCAGGAACGCGAGGTTGGGGGCGGCGAGGCGCCCGCCAGCAGCGCTGGGACGGGGGGCGCCGGGCTCAGCCCAGCGAAGGCGGCCGCGGGGTTGCTGCGCAGGGCGGCCAGCGCCACCGGCGATCTCCAGCCCGACTGGCTGCTGGTGTGCGACGGCGGCCGCTGGCGGGGGATCATCGACGACCGTCCGCTGCAGGATCTGCCGGTGCAGCGCTGGGACCACGAGCGCATCGCAGACCACGTGCGACCACTCGCCAGCGTGGCCTCCATCAACGAGAACGCCCCGCTCTGGGAGGCGGCGCTGCGCTTTGACGAGAGCGAGGCCTCCCGGCTGTTGGTGCTCAGCCCCGCCGGGCTACCCAGCGGCACCCTGGAGAAGCCGGAGTTGGCGGAGGCGGTGCTGCAGCGTCTCGGCCTGCGGCTGCCGCCGGAGATGCTGGCCCTCTCCCGGCGCCAGGGCGGCTACCCCCTGGGCCTCAACCTGGCTCAGGTGGCCCGCGGCATGGTGGCCTCCGGGGAGGTCACCCCCCTGCCCTCCCACGCCTCCAGCGGCAGCCGGTAGTGGTCGCGGCGGCGGCGGATCTCCGTGCGCTCCGCTGGCCCGAGTGGCCGCAGCTCGAGCGCTTGGCTGCTTAAGGCCGACCAGTGCTGTTCGGCGCAGCGCCGCAGCTGCGCCACCAGTTCGCCACCAGAGCGGGGCAGGGATGGCAGCGGCGGCGGGTCATGGTCAAAAAGCTCCCGCCAGAGCGCCGCCGGAGGCGCCACCAGGATGCTGCCGTGCTGCAGAAGGCAGCCCGAGCGCCAGAGCTGGGCGCTGCCGATCCGTTTGGCCCCGTCGCTGTGTACCAAATCCGCAGCCGTGCTGGAGGCGAAGCAGCTGCTGCGCTCGCCGCTGGCGGCTTGGGAACCGAACACCAGCGGCTGCCCCATTTCGGCAAAGGCCACCTGCAACCACTGGCAGGCCTGGCGATAGGCCTCGCTGCGGCGCTGGGGCGCCTGGGGCCAGATCAGGGCATAGGTAAGTTCACCGGCGTGCAGCACCGCCCGACCACCGCTGGGGCGCCGGACCAGATCAACGGAGCCGCGAGCCAGGGCCGGCCGCCAGCGTTCCGGCAGCTGGCGCTGGTGATAGCCCAGCGAAAGCGTGGGACGCCGCCAGAGGTAAAAGCGCAACGTGGGACAGGCGAGGGCGCCAGCGGCTACCGCCGCCTCGAGCAGCCCCTCATCGATCGCCATCTGGGAGGCGCCGCTGAGGCGCAGGGGCGGGATCCAACGGGCAGCGGGGGCGGGCTCCCTGGCGATCACCGTTGCTCGCCGAGGCTGGCGGGAGAGGGCGCGCTGGGCAGACGACTCCAGAAGTTGGGGTCGAGCTCGTAGCCCAGGACGGCCGCCATCTGGCCGAGGCCGGCGCGGCCGTTGAGCCCGGAGCTCCGCAGCCAGCCATCGAGCAGGAACAGACGGTGGGTGAGCCAGAGATCAAGGCTCTCGGGGGCGAAGCGGATGCCCTCCTGACGGTGGAAGCCATGGGGCAGGAGCATCGCCACATGGCGGGTGAGCTGTCCCCCGGCCCTCTCCAGCACCAGCGGTAACCAGGGGTGGGCGGCGTCCGCCCGCAGACTCCAGAGGCGCAGCTCCGGAATCTCCGAGAGCTCGCGCGGATCGTCGGCCTCCCTGGGCCAGACAAAACTCAGCTCCAGTTGGCCAGCGGCGGCAAGCAGGGCGGCGGGATCAAGGGAGGCCCAAGCGGAGAGGGGGGCAAGGTCGAGGTCCTGGATGGCCGCTGGCGGCACCGGCACCGGGGTTGGCGGCGCCCCGAGCCCGGGGGCGGGCCGCTGCGGCTCAGGGGCGGGGTCGGGGGCGAGGTCGGGGGCCATCAAGAGCTGTGACAGGCGAGAGGCCGGAGCTGGACCGTAGCCAGCCGGCCCCGAAGAATGGGACGGTCATCTTCTTTTTTCCGCCCCATGCCCACGACGATCAATCAGGCCGAAATCCTGATCGCTCTGGTGGTGGCCGCCCACGCGGGCGTGCTGGCCGTGCGCCTCTGCTTCAGTCTCTACAAGGCCTGAGCGAGGCTCTTGGCAGCCCGGCGGCGGGGTGGTACAAGCGAGGGGTTCATCGCCCAACGCCGGTGCGTCCTTCCTCCCGCTCCCGCACCCGCGCCGCCGCTGGCAGCCCGTCCCGCCACAGCGCCACCGCTGCCAGTAGGCCCACCAGCAACTCCGGACAGCGCCTTGGCGATCCGGCACCGCCTCCCTCAGGCCTTTCCGCCTTCCTCAGGGGCGTAAGTCGCGCCCCGCGCCAGCCCCTTCCCCCGTCTCCGACGCCGGCCGTGGCCTCCGCCCCGCCATCCCCGGTGCTGGCGGTGTTCGGCACGGAGGGCTCCCTTCTTTCGATTCGCCAGGAGCGGCCAGAACTCCTCTGCAGCGTGATCGGGCTGATGGTGAAGCTCGGACTGATCGCCGTGGCCGGTGTCAGCCTCATGCGCTTGGCGGGCGCCTACCAGCAACGCATGGAACGCCAGGGGGAAATCACGGCGGTGCTGGAGTTGGAAACCGCGAAAATGGCCAAGGCCCGCGAGCGTTTCGACACCCTTTTCCGCATCGAGGGCGAACAGCGGCTGATCCGCGAGCAGAGCCAGTGGATCGCCCCCAACCGGCTGCGGGTGGTTTGGCAGAACGGTTCCGCCTTCCCGACGGTGCAAACCGCACACGCCGCGGAACCCGGTCGCAGCCGTCCGTAGGGTGGGGCCCGTTTGCCCCCCTCTCCCGCCGTCCATGCCCTCCACACCCGGCACCGTCCTGATCACCGGGGCGTCCTCCGGCGTCGGCCTGTTCGCCACCAAGGCCCTCGTCGACCGCGGCTGGCACGTTGTGATGGCCTGCCGTGACACCGCCAAGGCCCGCCGCGCCCAGGCCGCCCTGGCGATCCCCGATGGCTCGGTGACCCACCTGCAGGTGGATCTGGGGGATCTGGAGAGTGTCAGGGCGCTCGTGGAGGCCTTCCGCGCCACGGGCCGCCCCCTCGATGCCCTAGTGATCAACGCGGCGGTGTATCTGCCCCGGCTGAAGCATCCGGAGCGTTCCCCCCAGGGCTACGAAATTTCGATGGCCACCAACCACCTGGGGCACTTCCTGCTGATCCAGTTGCTGCTCGGTGATCTAGAGCGCTCCGAACACCCTTCGCGCCGTCTGGTGATCCTGGGCACGGTCACCGCCAATTCCAAGGAGCTGGGCGGCCGCATTCCAATCCCTGCCCCGGCCGATCTCGGCGATCTGGCGGGCTTCGCGGCGGGCTTCAAGGCGCCGATCGCCATGGCCGACGGCAAACCGTTCAAGCCCGGCAAGGCCTACAAAGACAGCAAGCTCTGCACGATGATCACCACCCAGGAGCTGCACCGCCGCCTGCACGAGAGCACCGGCCTGGTGTTCACATCGCTCTATCCGGGTTGTGTGGCCGATACCCCACTGTTCCGAAACGCCCCCAAGGCGTTTCGCACGATCTTCCCCTGGTTCCAGAAGAACATCACCGGCGGCTACGTGAGCCAGGCGCTGGCGGGCGAGCGCGTGGCCCAGGTGGTGGCCGATCCGGAGTTCGCGCTCTCGGGGGTGCACTGGAGCTGGGGCAACCGCCAGAAGAAGGGCGGTCGCCAGTTCAACCAGGAGCTCTCCGAGCAGGCCAGCAACCCGGAGACCGCCCGACGGGTGTGGGACTACTCGATGCAGCTGGTGGGGCTCGCCTGAGGGTGTTGCTCCCCTGAAGCTCTCCCTCAACCGCGGGGCACAGGCCCGGCCGCGATGCACGGTATCGGCAGCGAGTGGGGGGAATTCGCAACGTTGCGCGGCGCGCCATGGCAGCCACTGCTACCAAAGCACCAGCCGCTTGATTCGATCCCGATGTCCCGCATCCTGCGCTGGGGACTCGGACTGTTGCTGATCGCGGGACTGCTGATCGGCACTTTCCTGTTCCTTCCCTTCCGCTCCTGGCTGCCGGGAGGCACCGTGGGCGACGTGCCCACCAGCGAGGTGGTCAACGGCACCGCCTTCAACCGCCTGTTCCCGAAGCCCCAGCAAGGGGAATCGATTGTCTTCACCCAGGAGAAGCGGGGCTTCAGCGAAGCCCGGCTCAAGAACGGCCAGGAAACCCGCGCCCTGCTCGCCATCTCCGACACCACCACGGCCCCGGAGGCACGCAACAAGTTTGCGAGCACTCCTGAGCGCCTTCAGGGCTGGCCCCTGGTGGAGCAGGGGGCCCAGGCGAGCGCCCTGCTGGTGGGCCAGCGCTTCCAGGTGAAGGTGATCGGCCAGGGAGCTGGCCTGGATGCCAGCCAGCGCCATGAGCTTCTCGGTGCCTTCGACCTGCGCGGCCTGGCGGCCCTCAATCCCGCCGCCCCCAGCCCCCGCGCCCTTCCCCAGGGCCAGCAGGAGCCCGTTCGCGTCCCCGTCCCCGGTCGCCGCGCCAAGGAGACCGTTGAGCTGAGCACACCGGTTCTGGAGCCCGCCGCATGAGCACCATCCTCGAACGCCTGGATCGCCTGCCGAAGCGCAACCTCACCGTGCTGGCCCTTAAGGGGATCAGCACCCTGGTGCCCGGTGGCTGGCGCAATCTCACCAGCGCCGATGAGCTGATCGCCGATGTGATGGGCAGCACCGATCCGGAGCTCATCGCCCAGGTGCGGGCCCGCGCCGATGCCCTCAGTCAGGCACGCCACGAGGGCTACAGCCGCGCCATGAGCTTGTACGACGCCGTTAACCGCTCCCAGAAGGCGGCCGGAGGCCTGCGGGTGCTGGCGAATGTGGCCGGCGCCCTGCCGCTGGTGAAGCAGATGGCCAAACTCACCCCCGCCAGCGAAACCCTGCAGGCGGCCGACCTGAGCCTCAAGGTGGGTGCCGAGATGCTGGCCTTCACCCAGGTGAACGGCCTGCCGGGAGACAGCTTCGGCGACTTCGCCGCCTCCTTGGGGGAATACGCGGGCGAGGCCAGCGTGCGCATGGCGGCGATGGTCTGCTTCGATGCCCTGCTGCCCTTGGGCGACGACGCCCTGCAGCGCCTCGATGGGCTTCTCGGACGGGTGGGAAAGCGGGAGCTGCGGGAGCTGCCTGCCTACGCCGGCATGGCCTCCCTGATCCCGGGCCGGGGCGACGACGCCCATTTGCGCTTCCTGCGCCAAGGGGTCGACACCTGGCTGGGCTGGGCGGGCGGTTTCGCCAGCGGGCTGGGGCTCAGCGGCCAGAAGGCGGTGCGGGCCCTGGAGGGCACGCTGGGCCCGTGGCAGGGGGGCTTTGACCAACTCGCCACCTTCCTCGACGCATTCACCGATACCTATCAGCACACGGGCGTGCAGGCGATCGCCCGGCGGCTGGTGGAGAGGGCCGCCGCCGAGATCTAGAACCAACCCCAGGAGACAACACCATGCGCTGGGAACAGGGCCGCCGCAGCGACAACGTCGAGGACCGCCGGGGCATGGGCGCGCCGGCGATGGTGGGGGGCGGCGTGGGCCTGGTGGGGGTGATCCTGGCGGTGGTGGTAGCCCTGATGGGGGGCGACCCGATGATCGTGCTGGAGCAGATGGGCGGCAGCGGAGCGCTCGGGCCCGGGCCGGTGGTGGTCAGCCAGCCCAAGGCCCCGAGCCCCGAACAGGATCGGCTGGCGGATTTCGTCTCGGTGGTGCTAGCGGACACCGAGGACACCTGGAGTCAGGAGTTTCGCCAGCAGGGCGGGCGGTACACGCCGCCGAAGCTGGTGATCTTCGATGGCACGGTGAGCTCCGCCTGCGGCCTGGCCCAGGCGGCGATGGGCCCCTTCTACTGCCCGAATGACCAGAAGGTGTACGTGGATCTGGCCTTTTATCGCCAGCTGCGCCAACAGCTCGGAGCTCCGGGCGACTTCGCCCAGGCCTATGTGATCGCCCATGAGGTAGGTCACCACGTGCAGCATCTGCTGGGGATCGACCAGCAGGTGCAGCGGGCGCAACGGCGCTTACCCCAACGGGAGGCCAACCAGCTGTCGGTGCGGCTGGAGCTGCAGGCCGATTGCCTGGCCGGGGTATGGGCCCACCACACCGGCACGAAGAGGGCCACCCTCGAGCCGGGGGACATTGAGGAGGCCCTCAACGCCGCCAGCCGCATCGGTGACGACACCCTGCAGCGCCAGAGCAGTGGCCGGGTGCGACCCGACAGCTTCACCCATGGCACTTCGGCCCAGCGCCAGCGTTGGTTCGCCCGGGGCCTGCAGAGCGGCTCGATGGACGCCTGCGACAGCTTCCGTGAAGGGATCTGATTTCTGAGTCTTTGGATTTGCCGATGCCTGCTTCCCCCCATCAGCGCCATCTGGCGCCTCTGATGCGCTTGGGCACCCGCCTGATGCTTCTGGCGGCTGGAGGTCTCCTGCTGGGAGCCTGCCAGGGAGCGGCAACGGCCCGCTGCCGCAGTGGGGCCGAGCTGCGCAGTGATCTCACGCCGGTGCACCTCTCCCTGGACGCCAGCCAATGTGCGCGTCGTGGGAACTGGGAGGAGGCCAGCCTGCTCTTCGGCGTGGCCAAGGCCTTCTCTCTCTACGACGCCATGCGAGAAGAGCGGACAGGTGGAGCCCTTCGCCAGGGCTGGCCCGGTCCGAAGCTGCCGGCGCTGATTATCCGCGAAGGGCTGGATCAAGCCCAGGTTCGCCGCCTGCAGGAAGAAATCCGCACGATGACTCAGGAACCAGGCCGCCACCGTCAGCTCTGCAGCCTGCTGCGGCGCCTCGGCCCTCCCACCTATCCCGCGGACTATCGGGTAAATGAGCGTTGGCAGGTGAGTTTCCCACCCCAACCAGCAAAGAGCCAGGACGCACCCCCATCCAAGGCCACCTGGGAGCAAGTGCTCACCAGGCAGGTGGAATGTCCCCCGCGCGCCTGAGGCCGTCAGGGGAGTGGGAGGGGAAATGGCTGTAGAGGCTCAGTCGAAGCCGAGCAGGTCGAAGATCTCCCGATCCTTGAGCGATTCAGCCTCCAGGGGCTTCACATTCTCGAGCATGGTGCGCGCCAGGCTGAGGTATTCCTGTTGCACCGCTTCCACTTCGGGGCTGGGCTCCATTTCAAAAATAGTGCACTTCTTCAGCCGTGAGCGGCGGATGGCATCGACATCGCGGAAGTGGGCCATGGTCTTCATACCCACCCGCGCATTGAATTTATCGATCTGGTCGGTGTCGAGGCTGCGGTTCGCGACGACGCCACCGAGGCGCACCTTGTAGTTTTTAGCCTTAGCTTGGATGGCAGCGATGATGCGGTTCATCGCGAAGATGGAATCGAAATCGTTTGCGGTAACAATCAGGCAGTAGTTGGCATGCTGGAGCGGCGCCGCAAAGCCGCCGCAAACCACGTCACCAAGCACATCGAAGATCACCACATCGGTGTCTTCCAGCAGGTGGTGCTCCTTCAGCAATTTCACGGTCTGGCCGGTGACGTAGCCACCGCAGCCAGTGCCGGCAGGCGGCCCGCCCGCTTCGATGCACTGCACGCCGTTGAAGCCCTCGAACATGAAATCTTCCGGCCGCAGCTCCTCGCTGTGGAAGTCGACGGATTCGAGGATGTCGATCACCGTCGGCACCATCTGCTTGGTGAGGGTGAAGGTGGAATCATGCTTGGGATCGCAGCCGATCTGCAGCACCCGCTTGCCAAGCTTGGAGAAAGCAGCCGAGAGGTTCGAGGAGGTGGTGCTCTTGCCGATGCCGCCCTTGCCATAGACGGCGATCACCAGGGCGCCCTCTTCGATATGCATCGTGTCATCCTGATGGACCTGAACACTGCCCTCCCCATCCTCGCGGGTAGCGCCGGCGGTGAGGGGGGGCTGGAGGGTGGTGGTCATGGCGGAGCCTGGAAAGGCCTTGGCACTTCCCACTATCCAAGGACGGCGGGCTGGCGGCTGTGGGCACAGCACGCAAAGCGAAACATCAGGGTTTCGCAAGCAGGAATACTCAGACCTTGCCTCCGGCTAGTAGCCGCCGCAGCTCTTCCTCGAACGGCCGCAGGACGGAGCGGGGGCTCACCTCATCGAGAAGCTGCACGATGCGCTCCACCTCGGCGGTGCTGAGGGAGCGGTTTCCGGAGACGGCTTCGAAATTTGCCTTGAGCACATGATCACGCACAGCCTCAAGCGTTGCGCCAGAAGCGATCATCTGAGCCACATGGGAATTGGCGTGGGCGGCCTGGATGAGGGCCTTGTTGAAAAGATCGTAGGAAAGTTCGCCCTTCTTGTTGGTGAAGTGCGTAACGATCGCTGCGTAATCGGCGCTG
>Ga0164292_10004858_pt1 | contig 10951 bp, 10 predicted proteins | sample GEODES117metaG_FD_111486 | JGI IMG/M metagenome (GOLD analysis project Ga0164292, IMG submission 111486) | Eutrophic lake water microbial communities from Lake Mendota, Wisconsin, USA - GEODES117 metaG | ecosystem: Environmental > Aquatic > Freshwater > Lake | place: USA: Lake Mendota... | reverse complement strand
TAAAAATCATATCCAAAACATTGAAAAAGAATCTCTTAATTTCAACTAACTTTTGGACATACTCTGAATGACTGAAAAGACACCAATTATTTAGGAGGTATTTAATTACAAAATGCCTTTTTTGAAGTTATTTCAACAATAAATACTTGATATGGCTCAATAGTTACTATTAAATTAGCGAATCTTCGCAAATAAAATTTGATTCAAACGTCGTTTACCCTAAATTTGTGATAAATTACAGTTCATCAATAAAAGAAACCTAGTTTCTAAAAAAAGGAGTCATCTGAAAATTATTTTTCAAATTAGACTCTTTTTTTATTTGTCAAAAATCAAGAAATTTATCTATTAATTGACATCCAGCTTCCACCATCATATACCTCTTCGAGGCCATTTTTTGTTAAAACTCTCTTGGCATTTGAGCTTCTCATACCTGATGCACAACAAACTATAATAGGCTTTTTGTAGGCTTTAATTTTGGCAATATTACCTTGAATCTTGTCCAAAGGAATATTTACCGAGCCTTTGATATGACCACCTGAAAACTCTCCTAGAGTTCTTACGTCTATTATAATCGCTCCATTTTCTATTATACTTTTCACATCTACACTACTGCCTCCACCGAATAAACTGCTAAAAAAACCCATAATTACATTTGATTTAAATTTTCAACGAAATTAGCAAAGCAAAGCCCAAAACTCTGTGAGAATTATCACTTTGGTGCAAAGAAGTATAAAAAAATATGGCTGATTACAAAAAAAGCATTAGCTATAATTTTTGCAAGAAATTTTAGTTTGAATAACTTTTTCCATTTTCTTACGAACCTAGTTTTCTCATGAAAGAAAGTAAAGCCAAATACTATAGCCATTTTTAACAGTGCGAAAACAGACACAGCAATTGCCGTAGATACCAAAAGTGGGAGGGCACCGAGTTGGAGATTAATTTATAAATTAAACCCAATAAAGCTAAAATCTCTGAAAAAAATATGAAATTGAAAAGTACTTGATGGAGGATAAAACTGAAAAATACCCGCAAGTAAATTATGCTCAGGGAATACCGCAATCAATTAAATATAAGGCCTCTACTCTTTCCCACTTGATAGAGAAAATCAAAATTATGATATGAATAGAAAAGTAATAGCTCCACACGCAGGAGGACATACTATTACTGAAACAGCTAGTAAAAACAGTTGGATTACAATAAGTTGTTCAGCTGCAACATTACCCAAAAGGAAATAAACTTCGCAAACTGCAAAATTATTACACTTTTAATGAACAAGAGGAATGAGATTCAAAATGTGAATTACTTCAAAATTGGAAATAAAGCAGAATAGAATTAAAACGCGATAATAATTGGAAAATACGCTTTTTTTTTCTTTGATTTGTAAAAAAATAAATCAAAACAAGTGAAAAAATTAATTCTCATCATCGTACTATTAATTTTGGCCTTTGTTGGATGGTATGTCAGCACAGGTTACTTCTCATCCGGCGAAAGGGCTGGAACTATTTCAAAACTAAGTGAAAGAGGCTATATCTTCAAAACAAACGAAGGCGTGCTAAATGAAGGTGGCTACTCAGGCGAAACAGGAACTTTAACTCCAAGGTATTGGGATTTTTCGGCCATTGAAGACTCTGTAGTACTTAAACTTAAATCTGCCTTGTCATCAGGAGAAAGAATAACCTTAGTTTATCATGAAAAATTCTTGAAATTCCCATGGAATGGCGACACCAAATATTTCATTATTGATGTGTTGTTTTTACCTAAAAGAGTAGAGCCTGTAGTACCTCAAGAAATTATACCTTCACCAGTTACTACTCCAGTAGATACTACTGAAACGATTTAGTAATTAAAGGACATCGAAACAAAAAAGGAGCTAGCTGCTCCTTTTTTGTTTTAGTGAACCGTCACACATTCAGTGCTTAGTTCTTTTCCTGGAGGTGTATAAAGACTTTGAATATCGTAATCTAAGCCTCTAAAAATTAGCCAAGCACCAAGTAAAATGTAAGTATAAGTAATAATAGTTTTAAAATGAGATCCAACATGTTTCCTGATTTGGCTCATACCCAAGCTTATGGGTAGCATAAGTGGAATTGTTCCCAGACCAAACAACATCATTGTTAGAGCAGCGTCAGACCAATTGGTTGCCAAAAAAGCACCAGCAAGAGCCACGTAGACCATTCCGCACGGGAGAAGACCATTTACCAATCCAAAAGAAAACTGAGCGAGAAAAGACTTACTTTTAAATAATTTTGCAAAAACACCTTTCAGCAAATTCGAAAACCGATAGAGCATATTCGGATTGGAGATTCTGTTTTTAAAAGTATAAGGCAAAAACACATAGGCCAATACCAAAATACCGAAAGCTATAGAAAGTGTTTTTTGGCTAATGAAAAAACCAACTTTTTCACCAAAAAAACCTGCGGTAGCACCCAATAAAGAGTAAGTAACTACCCTACCCAAATTATAAGAAATTCTCCCAAAAACGAATTTCGAAGAAAACCGACCATCATAGGGCAATAACAAGGTAAGTGGTCCGCACATACCAATGCAGTGCAAACTACCAACCAAACCCAACAAAAAAGCTGACCAAAGCATGGCTTATAATTGAATTTTTTCTTCTTTGTAATATTCCTGCCCAGCTTTTTCCCACTCCAATTTCACCATCCAAAGGCCATCAGCCAATTTGCCGGTATATATTTTTTGTTGGCCATTGTAGTCTAAATTCATCGGGATTTTATAATCCATTTTTTGGCTAGAAGGTCTGTAAAAAACCACTGACCCTGTAGAGCCAATAGATTGCTTTGTCAAGTCTAAATAGACGCTATCCACGTTGTTTTTTACCAATATTTGCAAATCTTTGCCCAATGCATTGGCATTTCTAGTTTTCTGAATGCGAGTTTCATACGCTAGCTCGTCACTATAATAGTTTTCTGTTACTAAAAAAATATCTTTTTGTTTTATACACAAAACAACCAATGTGAGCATAAAAACAACGAATCCTACATAAACGAGTGTTATTTTGTGTCCCCAGTTCATAGTTTTTTAAATTTATAATGTCAATCAATTAGGTCCCTGAAAATTGGTTTTAGCTTCCTCCAATTGTTTGTCTTTTTCCATAATCTGGATCTTGATTGGAGTTGACCTTTGGGTGATTTTGTCTTTTGGAAATTCAATAAAAAATACCACTTCAGCCTTTGAGCCAGCCTTGATTTTTATTGGATTTTGCCCAATAAACTTCAAAGTAGCACCCTGCTCTTTGATGTTGATATTCAACACTTTATCGGTATTAGTTTTGTTCACCATTTGTGCATTGTACAGATTCGTGATTTTGTCGCCATTTTCTTGGTAAAGCTGCCCAGGAACACGCATGAGCGTGGTTTCGACCGAACTTCTATTGACCAACAAAACACCAACCACAGAAACTAGTGCCACCAAAACCAGAGTATAGGCCAAAGTCCTGATAGTAAACTTAAATGGAACGTTGTTTTTGATGGTATCTACCGAAGCATATCTTATCAAACCCTTTGGACGATCCACTTTTACCATCACTTCGTCGCAAACATCAATACAGGCTGTGCAATTGACACATTCAAGTTGAATTCCGTTACGAATATCAATACCAGTAGGGCAAACTTGAACACAAAGTCCACAGTCAATACAATCTCCCTATGGGGTTACAGATTGTAATTCTTTTTTTGAAATTCTGGATCGAGGCTCACCTCTGACTTCGTCATAAATAATGGTCATGGTATCTTTTGTCACCAAAACCCCTTGTAAACGTCCATAAGGACAAATGGCTACGCAAACCTGTTCACGAAGTTTTGCAAAAACAAAATAGAATAAACCTGTAAAAACAACTAGGCCAATAAATCCCGAAAGGTTTTCTGTTGGAGATTTTGTAACTATTTCCTTTACTCCCTCTATTCCTATCAAATAAGACATTGTAAAATGGGCAATGATGATAGAAAAAGTAATATAAATTAAGTGCTTAAGTGTTTTTCTCCAAGCTTTGTTAAAATCCCAGGGAGCTTCGTCAAATTTCTTTTGTGTGCGGCCTTCGCCTTCTAGCCAAACTTCTATCGGGCGGAAAATCATTTCCATGAAAACAGTTTGTGGACATAACCAACCACACCAAATCCTACCATAAGTAACCGTAAATAGAATAATAAAAACAACGAAGGTGATCATTCCTAAACCAAATATGATAAAATCCTGAGGAAGGAAAAGCTGACCAAAGATGGCAAATTTCCTTTCAAAAATATTCATCATTATAAGCGGAAGACCGTTTATTTTGATAAAAGGAGCAGATAAAAAAACTGCTAGAAATATAATTGTAGCAATTATTCGTTTGTTAAAAAAAGCACCTTTTGGCATTTTAGGATAAAGCCAAATCCTCTTACCTTCCTTGTCAACAGTGGCGAGGGTATTTCTGAACTCGTCTTGTTCAGAGTCTGCGTAACTATAAATATCATCGATATTTTCCATGATTATTTTTATATTTTATTCCAATCGAATTTTGAAATTGACTAGGGAGACTTCTGAAAAATTTTACAATAAACCTCGCCCCATCCCTCTCCACAGGGAGAGGGGGACAATGGAATTATTTTCAAAAGCCTCCCTATTTCCTGACGAATCAAGAAATAAGCCTTTTTCGTTTGCGAGCAGCTATTATTTAGCTTGAGTTGAATCTCCACTAGTGACTGTTGACGCCACATCTCCTACTTTCTCTCCTTGTGGAGCTTTAGGATTGGCAGGATTAGTACCTTTCATGGTCATGATATAGTTCGAAACCTCTTGAATTTGAGCTGGTTTCAGGGTAGCTTTCCAAGAAATCATTCCTTTTTCTGGAACACCATTTTTAATAACACCAAAGATCTCGTTGATTGTGCCGCCGTGTAACCAATATTCGTCTGTAAGATTTGGCCCTACACCGCCTTCACCAGCTGCACCGTGGCAAGCCACACATTTCTCGGTATAAATTACTTTGCCGTTGTCAAGAGTTTTTGCATCAGCAAGTAATTTTACCGATTTCTCATCGATACTCTCTCCCAATTTGGTTTGATAAGCCTCTACCTCTTTTTTGCCTTCTTCCATGGCCAATGTATATTCTTGCTCCTGAGATGGGCTCCAATGCCAAACGTGGTAATTAAGCAAATAAACAATTGCAAAAACGATAGAGCCATAGAGCAGTCCAAGCCACCAAGGTGGAAGATGGTTATCTAACTCTCTTATACCGTCATAATTGTGATCTAACATCACTGTTTCTTCCTTCGCAATCGGCACGGCGTTGGTCAAACTGCTCCAAAAACTAGTTTCTTCAACTGCCTCAGTAGCCTGCGAGCCACTTGCAATAGGATTTAGTTTTTTTAGTAGCATGAACATATTCATTACTACAATAAACAAAATCACTGTGAAAATAAGAAGAACTCCCAACAAAATAAACTGGAACAATTCCTCTCCTGTTTTAAATGATAAATCCATAATTTATTTGATTTACAATATTTTTAATCCTTTTGATAACCTTCGTCAGTGAGTGGCATTTCCTCCATGTGCTTTATGTACTTTTTGTCAGCTCTGAAAACCATGTAACCCAACAGTACAAAAAAAGCAACAAAAATAGAAAGTGAAATGATGGGATAAATGGCCACATCAGAAATAGAAGCAAGCGAGTTCTTAATCATAATATTAGTTAGTTTTAGCACCCACAGTATTTAATGCTGTAAGTGCGTTTTGTTATTATTTTAATACCGTAGCTTCATTTTTGATATCTGTACCCAATCTTTGCAGGTAAGCTATAAGAGCAATAATCTCCTTTTCTTTGCCCACTTTTATTTTGGCATCAGCAAGGTTTTTAGATATTTCCTCGGCTTGTGTTGTAAGATCAGCTACTGCTTGGTCTTCATAACCTTCCTCATAAGGAACCCCCAAAGTACGCATGACGTTGATTTTGGTAGCCGTATTTGCTGTATTTAGCTCATCATCAAACAGCCAAGGATAGGCTGGCATGATAGAACCGGGCGACATGGAAGTTGGCTCCAACATGTGGTTATAGTGCCACGAGTCGGGGTATTTGCCACCTTGGCGGTGCAAATCCGGCCCGGTCCGTTTAGAGCCCCACTGGAAAGGGTGGTCATACACAAACTCACCTGATTTAGAGTACTCTCCATAACGCTCAGTCTCTGACCTAAACGGTCTAATCATCTGAGAGTGACAGTTGTAACAGCCTTCCCTTACATAAATATCTCTGCCTTCAAGCTCAAGTGGTGTGTAAGGTTTTACACTAGCGATAGTTGGCACATTAGAATCAATTAACCAAGTTGGTAAGAATTCAACAACACCACCTATCAATACTGCTACAAAAGACAACACAGTAAACAATATCGGCTTACGCTCCAAAATAGTATGGAATGCACCACCAACTTTAAGTTTATGGTTTAAAGCAGGAGCTTCATCATATTCATGAGCCAAGAACTCTCCACTTCCAGCGGTTTTCATTAGGTTGTAGACCATCACTAGAGTACCAGCCAAATACAAAGTACCACCAAAAGCTCTCGCCATATACATCGGTAATATTTGTGTAACTGTCTCAAGAAAGTTTGGATAAGCCAAGAAACCATCTTTTGTGAATTCTTTCCACATCAAACTTTGTGTAAAACCAGCCCAATAAAGTGGTAAAGCGTAGAATATGATACCTAAAGTACCCAACCAAAAGTGAATGTTGGCCAATTTAACGGAGTATAAATTGGTTCTCCACATTTTTGGAACCAAATAATAGAACATACCAAATGTCATGAAACCGTTCCATCCAAGTCCGCCGATGTGCACGTGAGCAATTGTCCAGTCGGTATAGTGCGATATGGCATTTACATTTTTTAAAGAAAGCATTGGTCCTTCAAAAGTAGACATACCATAGGCTGTAACTGCCACCACGAAGAATTTCAAAACTGGATTTTCTCTTACTCTGTCCCAAGCTCCCCTAAGTGTAAGAAGACCGTTGAGCATACCTCCCCAAGATGGTGCCAACAACATAATAGAGAAAACTGTACCCAAACTCTGAGCCCAATCTGGAAGTGAAGTATATAAAAGGTGATGAGGCCCAGCCCAGATATACAAGAAAATTAATGACCAGAAGTGAATAATGGATAATTTATAAGAATAAACAGGTCTGTTGGCCGCTTTTGGCAAGAAATAATACATCAAACCAAGAATTGGTGTGGTAAGGAAAAACGCAACCGCATTGTGTCCATACCACCATTGCACAAGGGCATCTTGTACACCGGCAAACAAAGTATAACTTTTAAACAAGGTAACAGGAATAGCCAAGGAGTTAACAATGTGCAACATAGCAATAGTTACAATAGTAGCTATGTAAAACCAAAGAGCCACATACATGTGTCTTTCTCTTCTTTTTATGATGGCACCAATGAAGTTAATCGCAAAAACCACCCAAACCAATGTAATAGCAATGTCAATAGGCCACTCTAACTCAGCATATTCTTTACCAGTGGTAATACCTAAAGGTAATGAAACTGCCGCTGCAACAATAATCAGCTGCCAACCCCAGAAGTGAATCCAGCTTAAAATGGGACTCAACATAGGTGCTTTCAAAAGCCTTTGTGTGGAATAATAAACCCCTGCAAACATTCCGTTGCCGACGAAGGCAAAAATAATGGCATTGGTGTGTAATGGCCTCAATCTTCCGAATGTCGTATAAGGGAGATTTAAGTTTGCAGCAGGCCAGAATAACTGCAAAGCGGCTGTGAGGCCGGCAAGCATACCAACGACTCCGAATATAACGGTAACTATAATAAAGGCCTTTACTATTTTATTGTCGTAGTAAAAACCCTCCAATGCACCCGATGAATCAGAACTGTCAGAGCTTAATAGTGGTTTGGAAAATAAACGCATAGCTGTTAATTTGATTTGTAAACTTTTTAACAGCTCAAAATTAGAAGCCAGGAAACCCTCAAAACATGATTAATGAACCCGAATAATATGATTTAAGTCAGTATTTCAGAAATGGAGTAGAAATAAAGCCCAATTGCTACTGCGTAGATAATCTATTAGATTTTTTATTTTTAAACTCAAAAGAACTGTAGAAAAATTTTGATTAATTACTAATTATCAGTCATTATCTAACTCAAACTTTAATCTGTCCTGTTCTATCAGATTTTTCAGTTCTTCTATCTTGGGTAAATACAACAAATACTTGTTTGCAAATAGGTTATTTTGATCATTTAAAACAGAATATTTCACAATTGCTTCGTCTTTTTCTGAACATAACAAAATACCAACAGTTGGGTTATCGTCTTCTCCTCGCTTTAAGTCATCGTACATACGCACATACATATCCAATTGGCCAATATCTTGGTGGGTCATTGTACCCGTTTTCAAGTCTATAATCACAAAGCATTTGAGTATATAATTGTAAAACACCAAGTCAATATAAAAATCGGATGTATCAGTAGCTATGTGCTGTTGTCGGGCCACAAAAGCAAATCCTTTTCCAAATTCAAGTAAAAACTTCTGTAAATGGTCAATAATTGCGTTCTCAACTGTTCTTTCACTGTTTTTTTCTTCTGACGGAAGACCCAGTAATTCAAAAATATAAGGGTCTTTAATTAAATTCTCAATCGATGATTTCTTTTCCTTTTCGGGCAGATGTTTTACAACTCTTTCAAATGCCAAGGTATTAATTTGCCTTTGTAATTGTCTACTGTTCCAATTTGAAGTCAGAGATTCATTTAAATAATATGCACGTTTCTCACCAGAATCGAGCCGTGAAAGTAACCTATAATGTGTCCAACTCAATTCGTGACGCAATGCGTCACGAATTGGAAATGCAATATAAAAACTCCTGATATTTCGGAGATTACTTTCGTCATATCCTTTACCAAACTCTAAAGTCAAAGCCTGCGACAACCTTTTAATCGTTGCTTTGCCATATTGAGCTTTGGCCTTACCCATTTGCTCATCCTCAACAATCAGCTTGCCTATTTGCCAATAAGTCTCCAAAAGTGAAGAATTGGCCATTCGGTAAACTCTTAGCCTGGCACTGATTATAATTTCTTTTACAGATTCAATTAAGTCAAGATTGTTAGGTTCCATTGTATAAGTTCAATTTAGATGAAGACAACTCTTCGCATTAAAGTCATCATTTACATTTATTTGTTTAATAATTCTGCTTATCTAACACTCATTTTCAAATATTTCCATTCAATTCTATAATTTTACAAAAAACATCGAAAGACATAATGTACCCTATTCCTTTTTTAGCAAAATTTGTACTTAGTTTAAAATAGTCAAACAAGATATCATTGGAAATTTCAAGAAAAATAGAAGACAGCTACGTTTCATTATTCGGAAAAAATTCTGATATAATAATAAAAGCTCCAGGTAGAATTAATATTATTGGCGAACATACCGACTATAACAATGGATTCGTGATGCCTTCAGCTATCGACAAAGCCATATATTTTAGCATAGGAAAAAGAGCAGATTCGAAAGTTTGTATATCAGCCATAGATCTAAACTGTTATTTTGAGGCAGAGGATATCAATGATTTGACCAATAAACCTAATGATTGGTCGAACCATTTGGTAGGGGTAATCTTAGAAATAAGGAAACTAGGTTTGGCCTTTGAAAATGGCATAAATGTATGTTTTGGTGGTGACATTCCCAATGGAGCCGGACTTTCGTCTTCAGCGGCGGTGGAGGCTGGCATAGGCTTTGGCTTGAATGAAATTTTCGAATTGAATCTAAGTTTGTTGCAACTCGCAAAAATCGCCCAAGCTACTGAGCATAATTATGTAGGTGTCAAATGTGGCATTATGGATATGTATGCTTCGCTTTTTTCAAGAAAAAACCATGTGATTAGACTGGACTGTGAGAGCCTAGAACACGACTATATCCCAGCTGACTTTAAAGAACATACCTTTATTTTGGTAAATAGTGCGGTAAAACACAACCTTGCAGACACCCAATATAATGTTCGACGAAATCAGTGTCAGACAGGCGTGGAATCATTAAACAAAAAATTTGGAAATATACGAACACTTCGAGACGTCAATCTTGAGCAATTGGAACAGTTAAAAACAGACATTGACCCAATTACGTACAAAAGATGTAAATATATTTTAGATGAAAAAGAACGTGTAATGTTGGCATCAAAAGCCTTGGATAACCATGATTTTAAAAAATTAGGTGAAATCATGAACCTTACGCACGAAGGGCTCAGTACTATGTATGAAGTAAGCTGCTCAGAACTGGATTTCTTAGCTACGGAAGCTCTTAAAATAGATAATGTTTTAGGAAGCAGAATGATGGGAGGAGGCTTTGGAGGTTGTACCCTAAATCTTATTAAAAAAGAAGCTGAGGTGGATTTTAAAGAAAAGATATCGTTGGCATATCAGCTCAAATTTGGAATAAAACCTGAAATATATACCGCAAACTTGAGCGAGGGCGTTCACAAAATATCATAAATGAACAGAAATGAGAATTTAGAAAGAATCAAAACCGAAAACTTCGATGTTTGCGTAATTGGTGCAGGTGCGAGTGGTGCTGGAGTAGCTCTAGATGCAGTATTGCGAGGCTTAAAGGTTGCATTAATTGACAAAGGCGACTTCAGTTGCGAAACTTCCTCTAAATCAACCAAACTCATACATGGTGGCGTAAGGTATTTGGAGCAAGCCTTTAAAAATCTTGATTTCGGGCAATTGAAACAAGTAAAGCATGGACTTGCCGAACGCAAATATTTGCTTTCAAATGGTTCTCATTTGTCACGTCCGCTAGGAATTATTACACCTGTTTTTAGCTTTATAGAAGGCCTATATTATACTATTGGCCTAAAAATGTATGGTTGGTTTGCCTCAAAAGACCAACTTCCTGCTGCAAGATGGCTTTCTAAAAAAGAGATGATTCTGGGTAGCCCAGACATTACCCAAAAAGCCCACAG
>Ga0164292_10004857_pt1 | contig 10951 bp, 9 predicted proteins | sample GEODES117metaG_FD_111486 | JGI IMG/M metagenome (GOLD analysis project Ga0164292, IMG submission 111486) | Eutrophic lake water microbial communities from Lake Mendota, Wisconsin, USA - GEODES117 metaG | ecosystem: Environmental > Aquatic > Freshwater > Lake | place: USA: Lake Mendota, Wisconsin... | reverse complement strand
CATGTGGGCTGCACCCAAGGCGGCTTCAGCGGCTTTGCCGGTGATGTTTTTGGAACGCAAATCGACCAGCATGACGTGGCTTTGGGTGCCGCCACTGACGATGCGCAAACCACGCTCGGTGAGTGTTTTCGCCACGATGTCCGCATTTCTCAGCACCTGCGTTTGGTAGGCCTTGAAGCTGGGGTCCAAGGCTTCTTTGAATGCCACGGCCTTGGCCGCGATAACGTGCATGAGGGGGCCACCTTGCAAGCCCGGAAACACCGCGCTGTTGATGGCTTTTTCATGTTCAGCCTTCATCAGGATGATGCCCCCGCGTGGGCCACGCAAGCTTTTGTGGGTGGTGGAGGTGACCACATCCGCGTGGGGCACCGGGTTGGGATAAACGCCAGCGGCAATCAAACCAGCGTAATGCGCCATGTCCACCAAGAAGATGGCACCAATCTCTTTGGCCACTTTGGCGAAGCGGGCAAAGTCGATGTGCAGACTGTAGGCCGATGCACCGGCAATGATGAGCTTGGGTTGGGTGGCACGGGCCTTGGCTTCCATGGCGTCGTAATCGATTTCTTCTTTGGCATTCAAGCCATAGCTTTCCACCTTGAACCACTTGCCGCTCAGGTTGAGGGGCATGCCGTGGGTCAGGTGGCCGCCCTCGGCCAAACTCATGCCCATGATGGTGTCGCCAGGTTGCAAAAAAGCCAAGAACACGGCTTGGTTGGCAGAGGCACCGCAATGCGGCTGCACGTTGGCCGCTTCAGCCCCAAAAAGTTGCTTGACGCGATCGATGGCGAGTTGCTCGGCCACATCGACGTTCTCACAACCACCGTAGTAGCGTTTGCCGGGGTAGCCTTCGGCGTATTTGTTGGTCAGCTGGGTGCCTTGCGCTTGCATCACAGCAGGGGAGGCATAGTTTTCACTGGCGATCAGCTCAATGTGGTGCTCTTGGCGAAGGTTTTCTGCCTGAATCGCCGCCCAGAGTTCGGGGTCGGTTTGCGCGATCAGATGTTGACGTGAATACATGCATTGCTCCAAAAATGAAAAAAATCAGGGTTGCGGTGGAGGTTCAAAAGCCAGCACCTTTTGACCACTGGCAACGTCCAGCAACTTTTGTTGCTCTACCAACACTTTGGTGACATAACCACCATCTTCGCCGCTCAAGGCTGCGCCCACATATTGGCGAAGTCCAGCTTCTAGGGAGCCATTGCGGTCGATGGCTTCGCGCAGCACCAGCGCGCCGACGTGCAAATTGGTGACGGGATCAAAGGCGGCGAAGTCACCCCCAAAGTCTTCGTATTTGTCGGTGTGAATGCTGGTGCGCACCTGCATCAGACCTTGTGCGCCCATGGAGCTTTGGGCAAAGGGGTTGAAGCTGGATTCGATGGCCATGACCGCCAGCAGCAAGGTGGGTTCCAATTTGTACTTGGGCCCAATCACGTAGGCCTCGGCCACCAAAGCACTGAGCGGCTCGGGCGCCACACGGTATTTGCGACTGAGCCACAAAGCGATGCTGGCTTGGTCCTTGGGAAGATCATCAGGACTGGCAGCGGTGGCGCGTTCCAGCGCATCGCTGCTGTTGCTGCTGAAGCTGAAATCCAAACCATGACGCGTTTGCAACCAGTCGATCAAATGAACTTCAGCGTTTGAACGCAAGTCGGGCTTGTTGCTCAATATCAGGGCCAGGCAAAAAACACCCAGTCCCAGCAAAGCCAGACCGCTGTGCGTGATGAGGAAAAAACCTTGGGCCACATCGGCTGCAAAAACCCGCAGGCATTGCAAGATGGTTTGTAAAACTTTCATACAGCTATTTTAAACCGCCCACCTCATCGCCCTGTCACAATAGCCATCTTTGCCCCTGAGACGGGCCCACTTACTGATTTGAGACGACGTGAACACCCCTTCTTTCAGCGCACTTGATTTGGCCTCCTTGGACACCCTGACTGGCGGCGCCCTGACCGCCCCCACTTCTGGCGAACGAGCCGCGCGTTTGCGCGAATGGATGGCCACCGAGCCCAGCGCCGATCTGCTGCAACAAGTGTTCAAAGAAATGAGCGTGCGTGACAAGGGCGCGGCCAAACCGCTGCGCGAGAAACTCGATGAACTGCGCCGTTTGAAAAGCCAAGACGCCTTGGCCGATGAATGGGCTGAGAAGGCCAAGCATTTGTTGGACATTGCGCGCTTGAATTTGGCTGACGCGATGGCTTGGCCCCGCGACGCTGCCAAAGCGGGTGCGCCTTTGTCACGCGAACCCTTGGCCAGCATGCGATTGGCACTTGCCGATCGGGTCAAGCACATTGAAGATTTAGAGCACCGTGCCCAGGTGTTGCGCGAGTCGGCGGTGTTGATGGTGCAACGCATCGAGGTGCTGTCGACCAAAGCCTGGACCGAAGCGGTGGAATTGCAAACCAGTTTGTCTGCCGATTTGCAGCGTTTGCAAGCTGAATTGGCCGCCCTCAGCCAAGACCCGCATTGGGTCAGCGTGGACGCCAAATACCCCAGCAGCGTGTTGGAAAGCACCCAACACATTCAGCTGGTGTGGGATGCGTTTTCAGCCGCCCTGACGCAAACCCAAGCGGCCGCGCAAGACGCCAGCTTGCCGCTGCCTGCGGTACCCGCTTGGGCCGACCAATTGCGCGTGTTGCGTGGTGAAGCCAGCACTGTGGCTGCACCCAAGCCTGTCGCAGACCCTGCGGTGCAAGCCGAAACCCAAAAAGCGCAGGCCGCCACCAAAGCCGCCGCCTCTTTGCAAAAACAACAAGCCGATGCGGTGCGCACCGAGTTGGTGGCCAAAGCGGAAGCCCTGATGAAGCCGGTCAAGCCCGAAGGCGAAGCGGTGGTGGAAGGGCAAGAAGTTTCTGAATGGCAGCCCGCTATCACCGGCCGCAAACTGCAAGACAGCTTGCGTCAATTGCGCGAGGCCTGGAAAAAAGCCGACCAAGGCGGGCAGCCCAACCATGGTTTGTGGAAGCGATTCGATCAAGCGTGCAACCGCGCCTATCCCTTTGTGCAGGCTTGGCTTGAAAAAGCCAAGGCCGAGTCCGCGGCCCACCGTGAACAACGCGTGGCCTTGCTCGCCGAGGTGGCTGCTTGGACGCAAGCCCATGCGGGCAACACCGATTGGAAAAAACAAGCGCGTGAATTGCACGCTTTCACCGAGCGCTGGCGCAACAGTGGTCACCTGAGTGAAAAACTCTTTGCCGACATGCAAGCGCAGTGGAAGACCGCGATGCAAGCGGCCCATGTGGGTATCGACAAAGCCCAAGCAAACAGCGTGGCGTTGCGCCGCGCCATGATTGAAGAAGCCAAACAATTGGGCGCTGCCGCCAGTTTGCGCATTGATGCGGTGAAGGCCTTGCAACAACGCTGGCAACTTGAATCGCAAGCCGTGCCGGTGGACCGCAAGTTGGCGCAAAAGCTTTGGGACGCGTTCCGCCAGCCCTTGGACGAGGCTTTCCAGCGCAAAACTGCCGACCGCGGCAGCCCAACCCAACAGCCTTTGTCTGCGCACGACCAAGCTGTTTTAGAGGCCTCACAAGCCCTGGAAAAAGCCATTGCGGCAGGCGACGCCAGCGCGATTCGCCAAGCCATGCAGCATTTGAATGATGTTTCCTTGGGCCGTGCGCCTGCGGCGACCGCAGCGCCTCCAGCAGCACCAGCGCCTCAAGCAGCTGCAACCGAAACAAGCCCAACTGAAGCTTCAGCTGAAGTCACTGTTGAAGCCACTGTTGAAGCCACGACAGATGAGGCATCAGAAGCATCTGTTGATGTCGCTACAGAAACCCCGGTCGAAGTTGCAGCTGAACCTGCGCCAGTTGCGAAAGCCTCTGCGCCTCCTAAAAAGGTGGTCGCTGTGCGCGGCGATGACCGACCTGGCCAGAAGAAAACCGAGCCCGCACCCGCTGGACGTTTTGGTGACAAACCCGGTGCGCGTCGCAACGATGGCCCCCCCGGCCGCCGTGGCCCAGATGCTGCTGGACCCCGCCGTGGCGCCGATGCAGCACGGGGCCGCGACGCCTTTGAGCCGCGTGGCCCGCGCTTGGGTGACGCCGCTTTCCGCGCGCAACGCCATGCCCTCGAGCAAGCCGACAACGCCTTGCGTCGTCTGGCCATGCAAGCCCACGGAGAGACCCTGGTGCATTTGATGTCCGCTTGGGAGCAGCGTCAAGCCGAGCAACTGCCAGCCGCCAAAGAGTTGGGCAACCGGGTGTCAGCCGCACAGCGACAGGCCTGGAGCCAAGCCTTGCAAAGCGCTCCACAAGGCGGCGCAGACACGGCCTTGCTTCGTTTGGAGATGGCTGCGGAAGTCCCGACGCCAGCAGCCCATGTGGATGCACGACGTGCTTTGCAACTCCAGTTGTTGACCAAGCGCCATGACGCACCGCCTGCGCAAACTTGGGCACAAGATGTGGCGGCTGTTTTGTCAGCGCCTTACGAGGCCGAAGCGGCTAGGCGCGTGCAAGCTGCGTTGAAGGTGTTGCTCAAGCGCTGAGGCCCAGCTTTGATTGAAGTCACGCGTGAACATTGATGGGGCGTTCATCTCATCAGCTGCGCGACCGTAAAGCCCGTGTTGTCGCGCCATTGCAAAGTCTGCAAGCGCGGCGGTTGAGCCGTGGCTTCCCAATCACTCAGGACCCATCGTTCACCGGCTGGCAAAACATGCTTGGCAGCTTGATGGGTGTGGCCGTGAACCAGCACGCCGCATGCATGTTGCGTGAGCCAAGCTTGGGCCAAGGTGTTGTCCACATCCACCCAAGTGGTTTGCTGGGCTTTGCGGGCTTCGCTTTGCTGGCGCAATCCACGCGCCATGCTCAAGCGCACTGGCAGCGGTTGCGCCAAGAATGCTTGTTGCCAATCGTCAGACCGGACTTGTCGGCGAAATACTTGGTAGTCCACATCGTCCACGCAAAGTTCATCGCCGTGGCTGAGCAAGATGCTTTGCTGCAACGTGTGCAGCACACACGGGTCGGACAAAGCTTGCATGCCGCTGTCAGACCATGCTTGCGCGCCCATTAAAAAATCTCGGTTGCCTACCAAGCCAAAGACAGGTAGGCGTTGCGACGTGGCTTGAATGATCTGCAGGCAGTCGCGCTCGAATGCGCCTTCAGGGTGAATAAGCAAGTCGTCGCCCACCCAGACCTCAAACAAGTCACCCAAGATGAACAAAGCGTCCACATGGACGCTTTGCATGTAGTGACGCCAAGCTTGGTAGGTGGCGTCTTCACTGCGTTGCAGGTGCACATCCGAGATGAACGCGATATGCGACCAAGCACGCCCGTCTACCTCGCTGGCATGAACGGGCTGTGAAGGCAGCGCAGCCATAGACCTTTTTACAGCAAGACAGCTTTGCTGATCACCACATCGTCTTTGGGCACATCGTCGTGGAAACCTTTGCGGCCCGTGGGCACCTTGCAAATTTGGTCGACCACATCGGTGCCCGACACCACTTTGCCAAACACCGCATAGCCCCAACCCGAAGCGGTGGGTGCGGTGTGGTTCAAGAAGCCGTTGTCTTTCACGTTGATGAAGAACTGGGCGGTGGCGGAATGCGGATCGTTGGTGCGGGCCATGGCCACGGTGTAGCAATCGTTTTTCAAACCGTTGTTGGCTTCGTTGTCGATTTTGCTGTCGACTTTTTTCTCTTTCATGCCGGGGCTCATGCCGCCGCCTTGCACCATGAAGCCGGGAATGACGCGGTGAAAGATGGTGTCGTCGTAATGGCCGTTGTCCACATAGCGCAAAAAGTTGGCGACGGTGTGGGGCGCTTTGTCAGCGTCGAGTTCGAGCGTGATGACGCCCAGGTCTTGAACATGCAGTTCGACTTGAGGGTTGGACATGGTTACTTCACCAAAGTTGCTGATTGAATGACCACCTGTGTTTGCGGCACATCGGTGGGGAAAGGGCCGCCGTGACCGGTGGGCAGTTGTTTGATTTTGGTGATGACGTCCATGCCCGATACCACTTTGCCAAAGGCCACATAGCCCCATTCTTGGCCTTGCGGCGCTTGGTGGTCGAGGAAATCGTTGTCTTTCACATTGATGAAGAACTGAGCCGATGCAGAGTGTGGGTTGTTGGTGCGGGCCATGGCCAAGGTGCCCACGGTGTTGCGCGGGCCGCCTTTGGCCTTGACGGCAGCGCCTTCATGCTTGATGGGTGCTTTGGTGGATTTCTCTTGGTACTTGCTGTCGTAACCACCGCCTTGGATCATGAAGTTGTTGATGACCCGGTGAAAAATGGTGCCGTTGTAATGCCCATCGCGCACATAGCTTAAGAAATTTTCCACAGTGGCGGGCGCTTTGTCAGCTGCAAGCTCCACTACAAATTCACCGGCGCTGGTGACAAATTTCACTTGGGGGTTGGCGGTTTGGGCGTGGACACCCAGAACGCTGGAGAAGGCCAACAGGGCGGCCAAAAGAATGCGGCGTGAAGAAATCATGGTGGGCTCATTGTGGTTTGTAAAACAGGTTGAAGGGCTTGCAATTTGGTGTTCAAGGCGCGAGAGCCTCCACCCAAGCTTTGGGCTTTTTGCAGCGAACGCATGGCCAAGTGCAGTTGCACATCGCCCAAGTTTTCATGGGCGGTGGCGTAATTCGGGTTGTTCCTCAAGGCATGTTCAAAAGCCGCTTTGGCTTCGTCGATTTTGCCCATGGCGGCCAGCATCACCCCCAGGTTGTTTTGCACTTCGGGCAGTTCGGGGTAGTCTTGGGCCAACTGCACATAAACGTCCAGCGCTTCATCGTTGCGTTGCATTTGCTGCATCAAGCGTGCTCGCCAAAAACGCATTTGCGGATCGCGGGGTTGGTTCACCAAGTAAGCATCGACTTGCTGCAAGGCCTCGGACCAATTGCGCTGGATCATGCTTTTTTGCACTTCGTCGTGCGGCGTGCCCTTGAAGGTTTGCAAGCTCGATGTTTGTGCTAGCACGTCCCAACCGACAAGCCCCAAACATGCTGACAGCAGGACGCATGTCAACCAGCGTTTGTTCAGAACAAAAGTAAAGGGCAAGCGATAGAAATGCAAAATAAGTCTGTCTCGATATACTGCGCGCATTGTAGTAGAGAGACCTTACGCGCCCTGTCGCGCATTTCACGCCTAAGCTCACGACATGTCCCTTCGCATTCACAACACGCTCACGCGTGATTTGCAAGCTTTTGTGCCTCTGAATAAAGGCCATGTGCGGATGTACGTGTGCGGCATGACGGTTTACGACTTTTGCCACATTGGCCACGCACGCTCCATGGTGGCTTTCGATGTGGTGCAACGTTGGCTCCAGCAGTCGGGCTACCAAGTCACCTATGTGCGCAACATCACCGACATCGACGACAAAATCATCCGTCGCGCCACCGAGAACGGCGAAACCATTCGCGCACTCACCGACCGCATGATTGCGGCGCTGCATGAAGACGCGGATGCCTTGGGCATTGAGCGCCCCAGTGCCGAACCCCGTGCAACCGACCATGTGCCTGGCATGTTGAACATCATTGCCAAGTTGGAGACGAAAGGCTTGGCCTACCGCGTCGCCAGCGGCGACGTGAATTACGCGGTGCGCAAGTTTGTCGGCTACGGCAAGTTGTCAGGCAAGTCCCTCGACGAATTGCACGCTGGCGAGCGGGTTGCGGTGCTTGATGGCAAAGAAGACCCGCTGGACTTTGTGCTGTGGAAGTCTGCCAAAGCCGATGAACCTGCCGATGTGAAATGGGACAGTGCCTATGGCGTTGGCCGCCCGGGTTGGCACATCGAGTGCTCGGCTATGGCCTGTGAATTGTTGGGCGAATCGTTTGACATCCACGGTGGCGGTGCGGATTTGCAGTTCCCACACCACGAGAATGAAATCGCGCAAAGTGAGGGCGCGCACGGCGTGCCCATGGCCTCGTTTTGGATGCACAACGGCTTCATCAATGTGGACAACGTCAAGATGTCCAAAAGCCTGGGCAATTTCTTCACCATCCGCGATGTGTTCAATAACTACGAGCCCGAGGTGGTGCGTTTCTTTGTGGTGCGCAGCCATTACCGCAGTCCTTTGAATTTCAGTGACGTGCATTTGGATGATGCCCGCGCGTCCTTGAAGCGCCTCTACACCGCATTGCACGCCGTGCCGCCCGACGCTGTGCCCATCGATTGGACGCAGTCCCATGCTGCGCGTTTCAAGGCCGCCATGGACGAAGACTTTGGCACGCCCGAGGCGGTGGCTGTGTTGTTTGAATTGGCGGCTGAAGTCAATCGCACATCTTCCTCAGCGCTCAGTGGCTTGCTGAAAAGTTTGGCCGGTGTGTTGGGTTTGTTGCAGCAAACACCGCAAGATTTTTTGCAAGGCAAGGCCCGTCACGCAGAGACCGCAGCAGGCTCATCTGCCGAAGACGAAGCCAGCCGCATTGAAACGCTGATCGCCCAACGCGCCCAAGCCAAAGCTGCCAAAAACTTCGCCGAGGCCGACCGCATTCGACAAGATTTGTTGGCCCAAGGCATTGTCTTGAAAGACTCGCCGCAAGGCACCCAATGGGAGCGCGCTTGATGGCAACGCGCCCTTTGCAAGTCAAACTGATCAAGCCCGCCTACTGGGAAGAGGCTTGCAAACACCTGGCCAAAAAAGACCGGGTCATGCGCCGCCTCATCCCGCAATTCGGCGATGTCTGTTTAGAGTCGCGTGGTGACGCCTTCGTTACCTTGGCGCGCAGCATCGTGGGCCAGCAAATTTCGGTGAAGGCCGCGCAGTCGGTGTGGGACCGGTTTGCTGCGCTCAGCAAAAACCTGACGCCTGCCAATGTCCTCAAACTCAAAGTAGACGACATGCGGGCTTCTGGCTTGTCGGCTCGCAAGGTGGAATACCTGGTGGATTTGGCCCTGCATTTCTCCAATGGCACGGTGCACACCCGCCAATGGGCCGACATGGACGACGAGGCCATCATCGACGAATTGGTGGCCATCCGTGGGATTGGCCGTTGGACCGCCGAGATGTTCCTCATCTTCTATTTGTTGCGCCCCAACGTCCTGCCTTTGGACGATGTGGGTCTGATAAATGGCATCAGCCACAACTACTTTTCGGGCGAAGCAGTCAGCCGCAGCGACGCCCGTGAAGTGGCCTCGGCCTGGGCCCCTTATTGCAGCGTGGCAACTTGGTATATTTGGCGCTCGCTCGACCCCCAACCCGTGGCTTATTGACACGACGCAGGGCTAGCGAACAAGGAGACCTGATTGGCGAAAAAAACATTCCTCGACTTCGAGCAACCGATTGCCGAACTCGAAACCAAAATCGAAGAACTGCGCTACGTGCAAGTGGAGTCTGCGGTGGACATCTCAGAAGAGATCGACCAACTCTCCAAAAAGAGCTTGCAACTCACCAAAGACATCTACAGCGACTTGACGCCATGGCAAATCACCAAGATTGCGCGTCACCCTGAACGACCCTACACCCTGGACTACATCGCCGACATCTTCACCGACTTCGTGGAGATGCACGGTGACCGCCACTTTGCCGACGACCTGAGCATCGTGGGTGGCTTGGCCCGCTTCAATGGCAATGCCTGCATGGTCATAGGCCAGCAAAAAGGCCGCGACACCAAAGAGCGCACCGCCCGCAACTTCGGCATGACGCGCCCCGAGGGTTACCGCAAAGCACTGCGCTTGATGAAGACTGCCGAAAAATTCAAATTGCCCGTCTTCACCTTTGTCGACACGCCCGGTGCGTTTCCCGGTATCGATGCCGAAGAGCGCAGCCAGTCTGAGGCCATTGGTCGCAACATCTTTGAAATGGCCCAGCTGCAAGTGCCCATCATCACCACCATCATTGGTGAAGGTGGTTCGGGCGGCGCTTTGGCCATCAGCGTGGCCGACCAGTTGCTGATGTTGCAATACTCGATTTACTCGGTCATCAGCCCCGAAGGTTGTGCCTCCATTTTGTGGAAAACCTCGGACCGCGCGTCTGATGCAGCTGAAGCCTTGGGCATCACCGCACACCGTTTGAAAGCGCTGGGCTTGGTGGACAAAATCGTCAACGAACCCGTTGGTGGTGCCCACCGTGACACCAAACAAATGTGCGCCCAACTCAAGCGCGGTTTGAACGATGCATGGCGTCAACTCAGCGATTTGAAAGTCAAAGAGTTGCTCGAGCGTCGCTATGAACGGCTGCAAAGCTATGGCCGATTCAACGACACCAAAGCCGACGCTCGTTGATGCTTTGAGACGAGCCGCCCTCCCTGCGGCTTTGTCCCTCGACCATTTCCATCCCCAGTTGCCTGTTGCGGTTGCTTTGAGCGGCGGCGCAGATTCCTGCGCACTCTTGTTGGCGTGTGCCCAACAATGGCCTGGGCAGGTGAGGGCGGTCCATGTGCACCATGGCTTGCAAAGCGCGGCCGATCAGTTTGCAGCGCGCAGCCAAGAACTGTGTGATGAACTGGCCATTCCTTTGGCGGTGCAACACGTGAATGCCCAACACGCGCCAGGCGACAGCCCTGAAGATGCGGCCCGCCAAGCCCGCTATGCAGCCTTTCAGCAGGCCCTGCAAACCCATTGGGGTGGCTCGGTGAGCCACTTGGCATTGGCCCAGCACGCGGATGACCAAGCGGAAACCATCTTGCTGGCGTTATCGCGTGGGGCAGGGCTGCCGGGTTTGTCGGCCATGCCCGAGCGCATCGAGCGCCATGGCCTGGTGTTGCACCGGCCTTGGTTGGCCGTGCCCGGTGCGGTTTTGCGTGAATGGCTGCAAAGTTTGGGCGTGGCCTGGGTGGAAGACCCCAGCAACGCCGACACCCGCTTCACGCGCAACAAAATCCGCCACCAGTTGTTGCCCGCCTTTGAAGCAGCCTTTCCGTCTTTTCGCCAAACCTTGGCCCGCAGTGCACGGCATGCGGCGCAAGCGCAGGGCTTGTTGAACGAATTGGCCGAGCAAGACTTGCAACACACCGGCCACCCGCCACGCATCAAAGACTTGCAAACACTCAGCCCAGCGCGTCAAGCCAATGTG
>Ga0164292_10004855_pt1 | contig 10953 bp, 11 predicted proteins | sample GEODES117metaG_FD_111486 | JGI IMG/M metagenome (GOLD analysis project Ga0164292, IMG submission 111486) | Eutrophic lake water microbial communities from Lake Mendota, Wisconsin, USA - GEODES117 metaG | ecosystem: Environmental > Aquatic > Freshwater > Lake | place: USA: Lake Mendota... | reverse complement strand
ATTTTGGCTCCATTTTCTTACCTGCTTTCCAATCATCAGTATCGCCTGTACGTTTAAGTTTTTCTGCAAACTCTACGATTGGGTCAGGTCTACCAAAACTCATTGGAGATAAGTAAGTTTTGTTGTTAATGTTGTAGTGAAAATACAATTCGATAAAAGGATTATCCTTATTGAATTTGTAAGGTACTAAACGGATTTGAGATTTTCCGTTTGCTGGCTTAAAGATTGAGTCAGACTTTTTTGTGTTGTTTTGAAGAGAGCTAAATCTCTTCAGTGCTAATGAAATGTCCATTGCTTTTTTTGTTTTAAGTTTTAAAAAATTGTTTTTAAAGTTGAGGTTTATATCGATATATTCCTATATCTAAATATAAACTTTTTGGCTTTTATTACATCAAAGATACAACTATTTTTTGATATTGCCAAATTATTTTATGAAATACTTTACATCAATTCCAGCTTCTTTAAACATCTGAATTGAACGTTCTGCGGAATCTTTCCATATCGTATTCCAAGGTTTATTACTTTTAGAAAAAACTATCTTTGAAATACCGGCATTTATGATACCTCTTGCACAATCGGCACAACTTATATCACAAGTCATATACATTGTAGTATTTAAAGTAGATACTCCAATTCGTGCCGCATTATAAATTGCGTTTCTTTCAGCATGTTCAAACCAATAGTATTTTTCAGGTCGTTCTTGTCTTTCTTGTAAATCATCATTTATACCCCTTGGAAATGAATTATAACCAGTTGATACTATCTCATTATCTTTACCAACTATTACAACACCAATTTGTGTTTTTTGGTCTTTAGATTTTAATTTTATTTGATGAGCTATGTTTATAAAGTATTCATCCCAATTCATTATTTGGCCCATTTACCTCTTTGAACAATTTGTGCTATAACACCATATACAGATAAATCTTCGTATGTATCTTGTATAGGTTCGCTCACTTCATCGGGCTGACCTAATACTACCAATTGTTTCAAACGTTGAACTTTATCATTGATTCTGAACCATAATCCTGTCAAAGATAATTTAATATCTTCTTTGGTTTCTAATGGCGTTCCTACCGAAATATTACCCGGTCCGTAGTTTCTTTGTTTTTTACAAAATGTAATATACATTTCATCTAAAATATTCTTAAACTCTTCGCAGGTTTGAGGATAGGTTTCTTCGCAATATTCAATTGCAGTTTGTTCTTTATTCATAACTTATTTTTTAAGATTCCATTTTCTTTGCAACATATCGTAATAACGCTGTGTTTTATTTCCATTATATAGAAAATACACTAAATGGATATCAATCCAAAATTCGATTTTTTTCAGTAACTTTTTCATTTGTTTTATTTATTTTGTTTTTAAGTTTTACAGCTAAAGCGCACATTTCATACTCCTCATATTCTACAAGAGTTTTTATATTTTCATCCAATAAATCTAAAAATTCTTTACTATCAATTGTAAGTGTAATTACAATCATACCTCGTACTACAATACGAGCAAAATCAACTTTCTTTTTGTTATTTCGTAACCCAAATTCAATACCATTGATAATCGCTGAGGATATTTCCTTTCGTTGTGTTTCAAAAATCTCCGATGGGTCTTTAGCGTATATTTCAACAGGTTTGAATCTATTTCTTTTCATATTACAAATATATGAAAAATTAATTAGAATTCCAAATCATTTGTATTAAAACTTTTGAAAACTTTTGTAGGAATTTTTTTATATCCTATATTTGATGTAGTAATTATGCAATTTCTAAACTCATCCCAGTCAATCATATAAGAATTATCTAACATACCACCTGTTTTAGATTTAATAACTTCGTTTAAAGCATTAATAGTATAGATTGTATTTGATTGTTTTTTTCTATGAACTAATATAGTTTTCCAATTTGAATCAATTGCAGATGAACCTTTACCTACGTTAAATGTAATAAATGCTTCTTCTGGTTTCATTTTACTTTCTAAAATGAAAACATTTGGGTTTGTTAGTATATAACTTCCTAATATAAAGTTAACTGATGTATCTAACTCATCCTTTGTCGTAAACAGGCAAAGTAGTTGTGTGTTCATTATTTTTTATTTCTTTTATTCGCGTTTCTCTGTCCTACGGATTTTTTTAAACATCCTCTTAAATTTCTACCAAATCCGGTAGCAATTTTTTTAGATGAACCGGCTTGCCTCCAAGTATCACTTGCTAAATATGTTCTTGTTTTGCCATCACCTCCTAATAAATATACCGCATCAGAATCAGCATCTACTTTTACATTTTTTGTCAAATGTTTATTTAATGTAACTCTTCCTTCCGGCGTACTAATATCTCCTTTAAATCCAGAAAGGTTTGCCATACACCCTCTAACATCTGCTGGTACACATCCAACTCCACCCATTTCAATTTGAACTGAATCATCGTAATTAGTTATGTATGTATCAATATGTAAAGACCTTAATGTACCTGCTACATACGTTTCAACTGCCGGTCCGTTTGGACCACTTTGGCCAGGCTTAGTTCCATCTGCTTTGTGCAATGATGCAATAAATCCCTTATGTACACCTTCCAACCCCGCAGCATGTTCAGCCTTTTTATCAGCCATCATTTTCATTGTTGGGCTTTTTAATATAGCTTCAATTTCTTTAGGAGAATAAATTCCATTAAATTTTTCTGATATTTGTTTTGCATTCATTCCTGATTGAGCTTTTACAAATATACTTTGTGCTAATTGACCTTGCTTTAAGATAAATTTAGTAAAGTTACCAGATAATTTTGATATATCAGTATTTTTATCACTAGCTATTTTCATTGCTAATCCGATAATTTCTTGTGGTTTTGCTGCTTTAAATTTAGCTTCCCACGTATCTCCATATTGTTTTTTATACCAATCTTTAATTGTTTTATCATTTTTTAAAGAATTATAATATTCATCTTTAACATCCGTTTCACCTCTAGATGGTAATCTACCGGCTAACGATGTAACTAATGCTACATCTTTAATTTCAGAATATCCACTTTTTGCAATATTATCATTATCAGCAGAACCAGCCATAGCAACATCTTGCGCCTTAGCAACTGATTTAGCTGCTTGAGGACTTAATTTAGCTTCTCTTGCAGCAGCTGCGTAATTTTGAATTCTTTTTTGTGGAGTTGTATTGTTTTGTGGGTCATCTAAATCATCACTTTTCTTATTTGAAATATGAAATATAGAACTATGTCCTTTGTCATTAGTATAAACTAAATAAGTGTCGTGGTATCCTTTAAATTTATCCCAAACTTTTAATTGCTTTTGATAATGTTCCTTTTCTTCAGGTGTTTTTGCATTTTTATATCCATCGAGTAAAAGTTGTTTTGCAGCACCATCGGTATTAGCATTTGCTTTCATTACTCTACCATTTCCCTTTTTTCTATCCCAATCAACTGGTCCGTTATTCATTAAAGAATATGATGAATAAAAAGATGCTTTCATCCAGCTAACTCTATCTTCATCTTTTTTAAATTTAGTTTTAGAAACCTGTGTTTTTTTGAATATTGGTAGATTTTGTTTAATATACAAATCAGATTCGGCTTTCATTGCCATAGCAAGTGTATAATCGGGACTACCATCTTCTTTATAATATCCAAATTTATCAGAAATATTTTCTAATTCTTTTACAAGTGCAGTTTTAGCTCGTTTATCATTACCATCCATTACACTTCTTACATTTGCAAATTCAGCTTTGTATTCTTTCGAGTCTCTAATTTGTTTTGGATTGTATCTACCCTGAATTAAGTTACTTTGTGCTTCAACACATAGGGTTTCTCCCGTAGATGCAACAGGTCCACCTGCTCCAGCCATTACTTTATCCAACATTTTACTCTTTTCATCTTCAGCCATTACATCCAATGCACTCATTAGTTGATTTGGATTTTTAGCTTCTACTACTGCTCTTTGTAATTTATTATTAGGGTCGTATGTTCCTTCAGGATTTTCATCTGAATCGGTTGGTGATGTAGTTGGTTGTGGGGTTGGAGGAGTTTCTGGTTCAAATACCTTACCTCCACTACCTTTTTTTCCAAATACATTCGTAGGTTGCTCTTCATCGCCAGGTTCAGTATCAATCATATCAATATCTTTCATTGAATGACCTGCTTTTTGAAACATACCTTTTGCTATATTATATGCTTGCGTTTTTCTATCATATCCTAATGCAGAAGATACTTTAACCATCTTATTTGTTTCAGGGTTTTTAAAAGTAGTATCTAAAGTTTTTTGTAATGCTTTATCTGATGTTCCTGCTTCGTTTAAATAAGAAAAATACACTCTTGCTTTTTGTGCAAGTTGTGCTGCATCTGAAATACCATTCTCTCTTAAAATATCTATTAAATGATTAACGTGAGAATCTTTGTTTAAATCGGGTATTCCCCCATCTACTCTGTAACTTAACTCCGATAAGATTTCTTTAAAATTTGGAATCATTATTTTTTATTTATACATCCAATTTATATTTAGATTTTACTGCATCTAAATTTTTCATAAATATTTGTGCTGCTTCTCCCGCATCTTTGGTTTTTCCAAAAGATTTTAATATTTCACCTTCTTCAGTGCCTAATGTTACATAATATTTACCACCTTCTCTAGCTATACCATATTTTATACTACCATCATTTGTAGATAAATAATCCATTTCACCAGCATCACTATCTTCATTATCCATTTTAGCATAAATTTCTTTTGGAAGAGCTTCGGTTGGATGTTTTACCTTTAAAGGAGTATCACCGAATATCGAACCTCCGCCTTTACCAAATACAGATGTTCCTTTTACTGGTTCAGAACTTTGAGCAGCTTTACCTGCGGTTGTAGGTTTACCAGCTATTGTTACTTTGGTATCAGGTCTTAATTTGTGTTGCTTATTGTATGAATCAAATTGGTCCTGATTTCTAAAATCAATTTCTTTTAGGGGAATTAAGTTTATTAACTTCATTTTATATTATTTGTGTATTTGTTCCTATATAATTATATGACATAAATATAAATTTTTAATCTATTCCAACTAAATTATCATAATTAGTTCCCTCTTCAATTTTGACAGGGAATCCACCCACCTCCATAATCCCTTTAACCTCACTCAAAACCCAATCCCTTTCAATAGGATGGATATCTATAAGAAACGCATCGTAGGTATATAAAACCATCTTACTCATCTTACCATTCAGTAAATCTAACACCTTCTCAATCTTCATATAATTGATTTCAGTTTCCAACGCCTGAAGTAGATAGTTAAATACCTTTTGTTCAGTCGCTCCTTCAATTTTTGAGAAATGAATTTCCCTCTTATATAGAGGAGTCGTTAAACGACCGGAAATTACGAACTTTTGGTATAGTTCTCTAATATATCCCTCAACCTTTTGAAAGAACGGAATTCCTCTTGCGTTATCATCTAATCCCCCATATAGATAAGTAAATGTTATCTTCTTTGCTGTTTCGTAATCACATCCATATAAATCTGCTAAGTGTTGGTGAGCGGTAACCCCTTTTGGAAATTCGTATCCAATCAATTTGGCAATCAAACGAATGTGGTATGATTCATAATCGAATTGAATTAGAGTCCCATTTGGATTTCTACTAATGAAACATCCCCTACTCCCATCCGATTTGTTTAAGGCAGAGTAATTAATGTTTAAGTGTCTATTGGATGGACGACCAGTTGTTGTGTATGGATTGTATTGTGTGTATACCAATCCTCTTTTGATGTAATCCGTAGAAAGGCTAAAACTATCTATAAATTTTTCCTCTTCGACTTTTACCCCAGCCCCCTCCAGCCTCCCAAGTGTTCGGATTGCTGATGAATATGTGATTGATGATTGGATAATGTTATTTGTTACAGGCATTGCTTTTAACACCTCATACCACTTCATTAGAGGAATACAATCATTCAACTCTTTATAATCGATTCTATACCCCTTATACACCGATTCAGCGAACTCATTGAATATGAATGGTTTACCATATTGTTCAAAGTATATCCATTCGTAATCAAGTCCTTTTGTTACTACATATCGACTTGCTAAAACTATTGTATTTTCACCAACCAATGTATCAATTGGAAATTTCTCAATCTTTTTTGCATCAATATGATTTATATTAATTATACCATCAATACCATCGTTTAATCTATAATAGATAAACGATATACGATTCATAAATGGATGTGCTTTATGGGAACTCCATACAGGTACTATCAAATCAATTGTTGGGTTCGATTTGATAAATGATTGTAAGGAAGATTTAGTTTCTATTAAATTCATACCCTACAAATATACAAAAAATATTTGTTATTTCAAAATTTATTTATAAAATTGTAAAATATTTGGAAGATATAATCCAATATTTTTCAATTCTTTACTTGCAGTTGCTAATGTTGCTTTATTTGCATTTATTACACCAACATCATCTACCCCACCTTCTATTTTATAAATGGTATTTATTGGCCCTCTTATCCTCCATTTAATATCTATACAATTAAATAATGGATTTTTTATAAAATTTTTATAAGTATCATATGATATTTCAAAAATATGCCCATTATTATCATTTGATTTTTGAGTAAAATATCTTCTAATAAATCCAAGTTCATAATCACTAACCGATGGTATAGGTACTATTGTATCTGGCAATATTATATCAAATGTATCTAAATTTTTTGCTATGTCTCTATACATTTTACTATTTTTTATTTATTCTAAATCCTGCATCAATTTTAGTTACCCAACCATCGTTATCAATAGTATGTGATGTATTTGTAATTTGGAATACACCAATTTTATTATACATTTCAGGAACACCTTCTAATTTAAAATATTCACCACAACTTAATCCTGATAATCCATTGATTGTCAAACTAACATCTATTGGTGTTAATGTACTTTTTTCATTATCAACTGATGTTACTAATTTTGTAATAAAATCTACATCATTAAATATTAATATTTTTAAATCTTTTTTTCCAGCTTCTTTGAATTTAATTGATTTTGCTTTTATAGCTTCTGCAAGGGTTTTAGCTTCATCTGTTTTTTTATCATCTGGTGTAGGAGCAGTTGTATTACTATCCTGTGCATCTTTGAATGTTTTTTTAAGAGCTTCTAAATCTATTACATTTATTGAATACCACCCATCCGCATTCCCAAACATAGAATTATCATAACTTTTATAAGCATCTGGTGGTAAATCTATTTTTGTTTTTGAACCAGCTGGTACTTTTTTAAGAGCTTCTATTAAAAATTTTTGAGCATTAAATACAGTTCTACCTGCAATTAAATTACTCATTTCAAAATTAAAACTAAAATCTCTTACAATTGAATTAATACCATTAACTTTAAATCTATATGGCTGTGTACCAGTATCCGCTTCCCCCGTTGATTTTATATCTACAATAGTTGCTTTACCACCTGTAACTTGTGGTATATATTGAAATCTAGCTAAACCATATGTATTTGAATTTAAAATAGCTAATATTGATTTTAAAAAATCTATTCTAGTATATGATTTTTTCCAAATTTCTGCTACATTTTTATAATTTATAAATATATTCAATGCATTACCATTTTTAATATCAGGTGTATTTGGATTTGCTGCATTTATATTGATAACACCACTTCCTCTTTTTAATGATAATGGTGTGTTTTCTAATATAGAATATCCATTTATTCTACCATTTACTCGGTTTTTAGGGTCTACTATTATTTCAACTTTATCTTTAGCTCCAATAATGTTAGGTAAATCTTCATTTGGAAATATTATTTCCGGAGAAGATGAAATCATATTTTTATGAAATCTAAATGGTATACATTCAATAGGTTTGCCCGTTGATTTATTATCGTATGTAGGTAATGTAAGTTCCCAATCCTGTCTTACAAAGCTACCATCTTTGTATAACATATAATTTAATAATATCTTTAATATAAATCTTAAACTAACATATGCATCTTTAGAACTTCCTTCATCTTTTTTATCTTCACTTACCTTTCCCCAATTATAAAAATCATTTTCCCATTCTTTTCCAATTATTTTTTTAAAATTATTATAATCTATACCCAAATTTGCACATAATTCCAAAGTCCACTGGTCTATACCATTTTTAATATTTTTATTCTGTCCTTTAACAGTTGAGGATGGTTCTGTTGTATTTACAGGAATTGCCAATGTCATTTGATTTCCTTGTGAGATTTCAATCATAACTGTATAAGTTCCATTATCTATTGAAAAACTATAATCAGTTACTTTACCGGCTACTAAATCGTATGTACCTCTAGATGCTTCAACATTATTCATATAAGTTCTAAATGTTTCATTATTAACTCTATAATAATTTGAAAAATTTTGTTTATATGTATCATAATCATTTTTAGGAACTAATAATGATGTTACATCGGTAGCTGCCTTTGGTCTTTCCGCATCTTTAGAATCGGAATAATTTTTTCTACTTAAAATATTATTACCCCATTCCAATAGTAAATTCATACCTGGCTTACAAAAAAACAATTCAAACATTTCATATTGTTTTAATGAAAAACATCTAACATTTATTTTTGCTGTTTTTAAAGTATTGTTTGCACCATCGGTTGTTACTTCAACTGATTCAATTATTGGAGTAGAGATTCTTCTATTTTTTTCACCATCAACTTTTATTGGCTTACCATTAAAATCAAATCCTACAATTGTTTCATTTAATTGATAATTTAATTCAGGTGTTATATTATTTTTTATAATACATCCGGAATATTGTTCAATAGAATCACTATTTGATATTAATGATTCATAATCAGCTGCTGCTGTTTTAGAATCACTTGCTACTTTAGTTTTTAATACTTTGGCACCGGATGTTAATATCATCCAAGGCATTAGTAAATTATCATCAATAGGATTAGCTTCTCTATCATTAAAAACTTCAACAGTCCAGTCTTTTACAGGAGCTAGATATGGGAACATAACTTTATTTATTTAATTTTTCTAAACTATTCATAACTGCATTTACATCAGATGGTATTCTTAATTGTATACCAGGTTCTACATAAAATGTAGCATCATTTATATTGTTAGCAGTTGCTATAATCCACCATTTGGTTTTATCATTATAATATTTATTTGCTAATAAATCCAATCTATCTCCGGCTTCTGAAATGATATAAAAATCATTATCGTTTGCTTTTATTTTTGGATATATAGTTGATTCTAAATATTGCTTTTTAGTTTCATTTGATTGTATAACTTTACTATATGCGTATCTATTTGCCATTATTTAGTTTCTTTAGTTGTTTCAATGTATTTTGAATTCTTATCATCATTCATTCCATCAAAATTGTATTTATATTTAGTAACAGTTCCTTTATCCACTTTATGGTTTTCAATTATTTTCATACCAACATTTACGCTTATTATACTTGGATATAATTCATTTTTTGAAAAATCACCTTCCATATTAGAATCAAAATTAGACCAGGTAGTATTATCTTCAATAGAAAAACTTAATGTTTCTATTATACCTAATAAATTTTTATATAATCCTGTAATTGTTAATTCTAATAAATTTGGAGAAATTACCATTGGACTATTATCTGATGATAATCCAGGATACTCAACTTTAACTACATCATCAAATGGAAATGCAAGTGATTTTAAAAAATTAATTTTTTTAACCATTATATTTTTTTCTATTTCAGTTGTGTAATATAATTTTAAATCAAATTTTAAACTACGTTCTACTCCTGTATATTTATAAATTTTAAATGGAGAACCAACATATTTATAATCACTCCATTCCGGTGTAACATCTTCCGCTATACCACTAATACTACCAACAAATGGAACAATTTCATTTGTACCATACTTTTTAAATCCAATCCAAACTTGATTTGCATATTTATAATATTTAAATGATGTATCAAACACATCTTGTGATGGAAATATATCAAGTCCTTGTATTCCACTATTTGCATCATCCCATGTCATGTTATTAATTGTTCTTTCTCCTAATGCAGTTTGTGCCCAAGATTTTATACCCGTAGTTTCATCTGTTATTTCAGTATATTTTGGATACCATTTTGTAAATTTATGTTCTTCGGTTAAAGGCTTTGCTCCAATATCCAATCTTTTATATTTAGTACCATATCCTTGCCCCTCTTCGTTTTTCTTTTTTAAAGCTTCTTTTAATGTATTAGCTTTACCTTTTTTACCACCAATATTATTTAATGCATCTTTGGCTAAATTCATAGCCATATCCGTAGGTGAATTTGCACCTTGTTTATATTTAGCAAATAGGGATGCAGGTGCCGGATTATCTTTTACAAAATATACTTCACCGGATTGTATTGCATCTTTTAATTGCTGTTGTGTTTTAAATAATGAAATAGGTTTAGATAAAACCCCATCACTTTTAAAAATAGTATCTGAAGGTCTATTTGCTGAACCTTTCAGTAATCCACCAACTTGGTTACCTATGAGGTCTGCTAATGCGTTTGGCGATGATGTAAGTAATGCTGCTCCTCTTGGTGGATTGATTAAACCTAATGAATCAATACGAATTTTATCCGTACTATATAGTTCAGATTTTTGCTTTTTAAAAAGGTCTTGAAGTGTTGCCATTTATAGTGTACTATTTACTATAAATATCTTTATTAAAAATTTATGAATGTATTATTATTATCCGTATGTAGTAGTTTCTCCTCTAAATATTTGAGTAAAACTATTTGGATTAGTTCCTTGTGTATTATCAACATATCTCGAAGCTGCATTTGCTATCGTTTTACCATCAATTACAACTCTACCACCACCTTCATATGTTGCTCTAGTCAATGCTTCAATCCTACGAGTCAATTCTTTCATTGCCAAAGTATTAGTGTTTAAAGTTTTTAATTGGTCTAATGAGGCCGCACTATTAGTTGCAGTTTGAGTAGTTGTTTTAGTCATAGCTTCAAGT
>Ga0164292_10004849_pt1 | contig 10957 bp, 10 predicted proteins | sample GEODES117metaG_FD_111486 | JGI IMG/M metagenome (GOLD analysis project Ga0164292, IMG submission 111486) | Eutrophic lake water microbial communities from Lake Mendota, Wisconsin, USA - GEODES117 metaG | ecosystem: Environmental > Aquatic > Freshwater > Lake | place: USA: Lake Mendota... | reverse complement strand
TATTACCTGTTTACCCCTGGTGAAGATCCCTTTCGCACGATTGCTTCGTGGATTGAGAAACGGGCCAGCAAAGGGGGAGTGCTTGTAGTTCTTCCAGAGTTACGCGAAGTTCATTCCTTGGCAAACGAACTTACACAACTTCGTATGGATTATTCAGTTCTTGATGCATCTCTGCCAAGATCAACGAGATATAGCAACTTTTTGCAAGTTGCCACAGGTGCATCGCAGATAGTAATCGGCACACGCAGTGCAATATTTGCACCCGTTGCTAATCTTCAGACAATTGTGGTCTTCCGCGAAGGATCTGAGTCGCACTATGAAAGACGGACACCTGGATGGAATGTTCGAGATGTTGCGATCATACGCTCACAGCTCGCTTCCATAGATCTCACCTTTTCAGGTTTTGCTCCATCTTCTGAGCTCTCCTTATTGATTGAAAGCGAAGCGATAGCACTGAAAGGAAAGAGAGCAAAAGTCGATGCGACCGCTTACCCACAACTTCACGGCGAATTATTACCCGATCGAATCTTCGCGCCGATAAGAAGCGCGCTGACACGCGGTTCAGTACTCTTTCTCGTGCCTCGCAAGGGTTACTCGCAAGCAATTTCCTGTGCTTCATGTCGAAATATTGCGCTCTGTGAATGTGGCGGGCGAATCTATTTTGGTGGTCCCGATAAAGGGTTTATCTGTTCCCTCTGTAACCTCACGCGTTCAGAGTGGAGTTGTAAATGGTGCAAGAAGAGTTCTGCGAATCTCTTGGGTCGAGGGAATCTTCGCTATGCGCATGAGATCGGAAGAGCATTTCCAGGATTTGCAGTTATCTCATCCGATGCAACTCACGCAGTTCATGAGATAGAAAATCAACACTCCATTGTCCTATCGACAGCGGGAATGGCTCCTGTAGTCTCAGGTGGATATCAAGCTGTTGTCATTCTTGAGGCTGATCATCTCTTCTCACAGTTAGATCTTCGAGCTCAAGAGCGTGCGCGTGAAGCGATTATGCAGAGTGCAAGTTTGCTATCACCAAACGGTAAAGCACTTGTTGTGATCGATCATTCACACCCCATAGTGGCGGCACTTTCCCGTTGGAATCTCTCTCCGCTCCTTGCAAGAGAACTGAGGGAACGCGAGCAAACTCAATTGCCACCACTAGTCCATGCGATTGTTCTGGAAATTGCACATTCAGATACTCCAACTTTTCTCACAGGTATCACCTCATCCATTAAGGAGGGTCGAGTCCCGAGCTCCACCAGAATCCTCGGACCAACCCGGATGGATGAAGAGAATTCCCGCGTTATTTTGACTGTCTCTCGTGATCACGGGCAAGAATTATTTGATTTTCTAGTTACGTACCGAAAGAAGCGGGGGATAGCCAAGAAATCGATTCCTCGTATGCGTATCGACCCATACGTTCTATCTCATTCCCTTTGAAAATTTTAAATTGGGTTAAGATATCGCTATGACTATTCAAGAGATCAGATTATTTGGTGATCCGGTCTTGGTTACTCCAGCCTCACCCGTAGTGGATTTCGATAAAGAGCTACGTAATTTGGTCAGTGATTTAATCGATACGATGCTTGATTCTCCGGGTGCTGGGCTAGCTGCACCTCAAATTGGCGTCCCTCTCCGCGTCTTTACTTGGTATGTGGATGACGCACTAGGACATTTAGTGAATCCACAACTGACTTTGAGCGATGAATTGCAGGATGGTGAAGAAGGGTGCCTCTCTTTCCCAGAAATTCGATACGACACACCAAGAGCGATGCGAGCGGTTGCGCGCGGCTTCAATATGCATGGAGAACCAATCACAGTCGAAGGAAGTGAATTTATGGCTCGTGCGCTGCAGCACGAGACAGACCACTTGGATGGCATTCTCTTTATTGAACGAATGCCTAATGAGTTTCGAAAACTTGCCATGAAAGAGATCAGAGATTCCGAATGGTTTATGAACGCCAGTGAGAGTGGTTCTTCACCAATTATCAAAGTATCGCCTCACCAAACTTTCGGTAAAGGTCACTAGTGCGTTTAGCGGTTGCGGCAACACCTGAAGTTGCTATTCCGACCCTAGAATTTTTACTCTCTGGCACGAATCCGTTAGTCAGAGTCTTCACCACCGAAGATAAGGCGGTCGGCCGCGGTCGGAATTTGACCCCAAGTGATGTCGCGATCTGGGCTGACGATCATGGAGTTGAATGTATCAAGGTTGGAAAAGCCGTTGAGATGGCCGCCCATCTAGGTGATATTGATTGCGTTGTAACTGTGGCCTTCGGAATACTTCTGCCGCAAGAGATCCTTTCAATTCCTACTCATGGATTTATTAATCTACATTTCTCACTATTGCCTGCATGGCGAGGCGCTGCCCCTGTCCAACGCGCAATCGAAAATGGAGATCATGAACTCGGAATCTCTGTCTTCGCACTTGATCAGGGAATGGATACCGGTCCCATTTACCGACAAACTTCTTTTCCCAGAGCCACCGATATGCGAAGCAAGGAAGCACTGGAATTTCTTGGAGAGCAAGGTGTGGCGCTGATTGCAGAAACACTTGAGGATATCTCAAAAGGCGTTACGCCAACACAGCAGATTACAGACGGTATCTCGTTGGCTAGAAAGTTAAGTAAGGCTGAGGCGTTGATAGATTGGCAACTTCCGTCTGCGGTAATTGACCGTAAAGTTGCAGCTTTTTATCCCAATCCGATTGCTTTCTCACATTTTCGCGGTGAGATCGTAAAGATTACGAGAAGCCGCATGTCACATGATCTTCTCAACGATCTTTCTCTTAAAGCTGGGGAGTGGATGATTGAAAAGGATCGAGTACTGATCGGGACAGGAGATAAGCCACTTGAGATAGTTCAGCTCATCCCTCAAGGTAAATCGGAGATGAGTGCCAGTGAGTGGGCGCGTGGGGCAAGGATTAACCCAGGTGAGCTCTGTGGTTGAGGCGCGTAGAAATACATTTAAGAAGCCAAAAGCTGATCCGGTTCGATTGCTTGTATTTGACATTCTTACAGAGGTAAACCGTCGTGATGGTTACTCAAATTTGCTCTTGCCTCGAGCGCTAGATTCCTCGGCCTTTGATCAGCGTGACAAGGCTTTCGCAACTGAACTTCTCTATGGAACGCTGCGCATGCAGGGCCGCCACGATTACGTTCTGGCTCAAGTGAGCGATCGACCTTGGAACGAAGTAGACACAGGAATCGTCGATGTTACAAGAATGGGTCTACAACAAATTTTCGAGATGAGAGTGCCGATGCACGCCGCTGTCTCTGAAACTGTTGAGTTAGCTCGCAAAGTTCTGGGTGAATCGAAAGCATCTTTTGTAAATGCATTGCTCCGTAAAGTCAGCGCCCAATCATTGGAAGAGTGGCTGGCACCTCTTGCTCTCATCAGCGATGAAGTCAGTAGATTGGCAATCACCTACTCTCACCCTGAATGGATTGTGAGTGCTTACTTTGATCTGTTGCGTGATTTCGAGGAGGTTCGCACGCTTCTTGAAGCTAATAACACGCCTGCTAAACCCACATTTGTTACCTGGCCGGGACGTTCTGAGATTTCAGAGTTTGCCGAGTGGGGCGCGGTTAAAACTACATATTCACCCTATGGTTTTAGAGCAGATGTGACTCCATCGGCGCTAGAAGCTGTGCGACATCGCAGAGCCGGTGTTCAAGATGAAGGATCACAGTTAGTCGCATCGATTTTTGCGCAGGCAGCTGATGATAAAAGTTCGTGGCTAGATCTCTGTGCGGGACCCGGCGGTAAGGCGGCGCTATTGGCATCTATAGCCGATCAGGGTGATCACAGGTTTGTTGCAAATGAAATTTCGCAGATCAGGGCAGATTTAGTTAAGCAAGTGGTGGGTACTCATGAAGTCTGGGTGGGGGATGCTCGCGAGATTGCGACACGAGGTGAAGGTTTCGATGCAATCTTGGCAGACGTTCCGTGTACAGGAATGGGAGCGTTGCGACGAAGGCCTGAGGTACGTTGGCGACGCTCACTCTCTGATCTTCGTGAGCTAGGAGTTCTCCAACGTGAGATAAGTGACGCCGCAATTTCGATTTTGAATATTGGTGGAGTTTTTGGTTACGCCACCTGCTCACCACATTTTGCCGAAACGAGTATTGCGGTGGCCGATATTTTGAAGAAGCATCCCGAACTCGAACAAATCGATATTCAACCCTTTATGCCACTCGGTCTTGAAGGGGGAGTCAGAGATAAGAGCATGGCTCTATGGACTCAACGACACAACACCGATGCAATGTTTCTAGCGCTCTTTAGAAAAATCTCGTAAGGTAAAGTAGAGACATGGGAATTCGAATTACGCCCAGCATTTTAAACGCTGATTTCTCGCACCTTAATGACGAGATCTCTCGCATCGCAGCTGTCTCTGATCTTTTGCATTTAGATGTGATGGATAACGTCTTCGTTCCTAACTTCACCTTTGACTTCGACCAAGCAGCAGCAATTATTGCCTCTTCACCAATCCCAGTTGATTCGCATTTGATGATTGCCGATGTAGATCGCCTGGGGCCTGCCTATGCTCATGCTGGTAGCGCAAGTGTGACTATTCATGCCGAGGCAAGCAACGCGATCTCAGCGACGTTACGTGCCATTAAGGCTGAAGGATCTCGAGCCGGACTAGCTCTAAAACCTGGATCATCTATCGCAGATTATAAAGATTGTGTCGATGATGTAGATATGTTCCTCATCATGACGGTCGAGCCCGGATTTGGCGGACAGAAATTTATGAGTACGATGATGGAGAAGGTAAGTGCGACGAAAGCGATCATTGGAGATCGTCCAATTTGGCTTCAGGTCGATGGTGGAATATCGCTGGAAACTATTGAGATTGCTCGCGAAGCTGGCGCGGACACTTTCGTTGCAGGTAGCGCTGTCTTTAATTCACCAGATCCAGCAGAGATGATTGAGCAGTTGCGAGCCTTGGCCGAAGCTAAATAGAGCTCCTCGAGCGCTGATCTTCAAGTAAACTAGTGCTATGAAGTCATTCGATGATTTATGGATTGAGCTCTCGAAGAAGGCGGTCGAGCGACCTGCAGATTCCGCGACGGTTGCGGCCTTAGATGCAGGAGTTCATGCAATTGGTAAGAAGATCATCGAAGAGGCCGGTGAAGTGTGGCTAGCAGCAGAACATGAGAGTGATGATGCTCTAGCCGAGGAAATTAGCCAACTGATTTACCACTTGCAAACTTTGATGCTTGCTCGTGGATTAACAACACAAGATATCTATAAATTTCTCTAACCCTAAAGGAGCATGATGCTACGTATAGCAATCCCCAATAAAGGGTCGCTTGCCGATGAGTCGATTGGCATTCTTAAAGAGGCTGGATATAAGCAGCGCACTGATTCTCGAGATCTAGTTCTTGTGGACACCACAAACTCAGTTGAGTTCTACTACTTGCGTCCGCGAGATATTGCTATCTATGTCGGTTCTGGCGAGTTGGAAGCGGGTATTACTGGACGCGATTTATTGATTGACTCAAGCGCCCATGCCACGGAAATATTGGCACTCAATTTTGGTGGATCTACCTTTAGATTCGCAGGACCTGTCGGTAAGGGCTATTCAGTCAAAGATATTGCAGGCAAGCGCGTTGCAACTGCCTACCCAGGGCTGGTTCAAAGTCACCTCGTCAGTCTTGGAATTTCAGCAGAGGTTGTTCGCCTTGATGGCGCGGTCGAAAGTAGCGTTCGCCTTGGTGTCGCAGATTTGATCGCGGATGTAGTCAGTACTGGGAATACCTTGCGCCAGGCAGGCCTTGAAATATTTGGTGACCCTATTCTGACAAGTGAGGCGATTTTAATTTGTCGTAAAGACGTTGCGATCATGGCAGATCTGGATGTTTTGGTTAGACGCCTGCAAGGAGTTGTGACGGCCCGCCAGTATGTCTTGATGGATTATGATGTTAAAAAGAGTGACATTGATGCAGCTTGCGCGATTACTCCCGGATTGGAGTCGCCAACAATTTCACCGCTGCAGAATCCAGATTGGTTAGCCGTTCGAGCGATGGTATTACGCACTCAAACCAACAAGGTCATGGATGATTTATATGTTCTAGGTGCACGAGGAATTCTCGTCACCGATATTCACGCTTGCAGACTGTAAGACTCTTACTTTCGGCTGCTCTGACCGGACTCTTCTACATCTTCGCGGGTAATTCCCAAGAGATAGAGGACGCTATCAAGATAGGGAGCGCTTAAAGCGCTATCTGCCGCGGCACGAACTGCGGGTTTTGCGTTAAATGCAATACCAAGACCGGCCAGTGCAATCATATCTAAATCGTTGGCACCATCACCGATTGCAACAGTCTGTTCTAACTCAACATGCTCAATGATTGCGAAGTCTCGAAGTGCAGTGGCTTTTGCGGCACGATCGATAATTGGGCCGTCTAACTGGCCAGTGAGAACGCCATCCTTTATCTCTAATGTGTTTGCTCTAAAGAGAGTGATATTGAGTGATGTAAGTAGTGGCTCAATAACGTTGATAAAGCCACCGGAAACTACCGCGACTGTGTGTCCCAATTTTTGCAGAGTTGACACTAGTGTTTTTGCACCGGGAGTAAGGGAAATCTCTTTTCTCACTTCGTCGATTACAGACACTGGTAACCCTTTCAGGAGGGCAACTCTTTCGCGAAGACTCGCTTCGAAATCAATCTCACCGGCCATCGCCCTGTCGGTAATCTCTTTCACCTGTGATTGAACTCCAGCTTTTGCTCCTAGAAGTTCAATCACTTCTTGAGAGATGAGCGTTGAGTCAACATCCATCAGAACCAACTTCTTCGCCCAGCGCATGAGACCGCCGGGTGAGACAGCAATGTCTACGGAGTGCTGTGAGGCTAAAGGTGTGAGAGCGCTTTTTAGTGTCCCAGTAGGCGCGCCGCTCACAACGCACTCGATTGCCGTGACCGGATAACTTGCCGTGCGCTGAATCCGCTCGATGTTTCCTGATACACCTGCGATTGCTGAAGCAATGTCAGCCAGAGCTGCTGGTTTCAAATCTTGGGAAAGTATTACGACGTGGGTGAGTCCAGTTTTTGCGGCGATGCTCTCGCTTTGTTGCTCGGAGAAAGCTATAGCGATATCGAGCTCTAGCGATTCTGCTTTATCGTTCAGGTCAGTCTCGATCGCAGATGCGTGCGCGCGATCAAGTGAAATGAGGATGGTGAGAATCAATCGAGAGCGAATAACTACCTGCTCAATATCGATGATCGTCAGGGAGAACGGTGAGAGCGTTGAGAAGAGAGCCTCAGTGATGCCAGGACGATCTTCGCCTGAGACCAATATGAGACCCGTGTAATACGCACTCTGCTTATCCATGTGCAGAGATTATCGTGAATCACAGGTCAATCTCCCCGAATTTACCGGTCTTGATTGCCTCGAAGAGATATCTTTTAGCCCGTGAGTGGTCAAGAAGTATTACGAGTTACCGATGTCAGCGTTCGACGCGGGACGCGGATGATCCTTGGCCCTATTACCTTTGCAATATCTCCAGGGGAGCGCTGGGTCATTCTTGGCCCAAACGGTGCGGGAAAATCAACGCTACTCAATCTTTTAGCTACACGAGCTTTTCCCACAAGTGGCAAGGTTTTCGTTCTCGAAAAAGAGATGGGCAAAGTCGATCTCTTTGAACTGCGAACACGCATAGGTCTCGCAGGTGTTGGTATTTCTGAAGATATTCCGTATGAGGAGAAGGTACGAGACGTTGTTGTAACGGCCGCTTATGCAGTCCTAGGTCGATGGAACGAGGATTACGACCTGTGGGATGAATCTCGAGCAGTAGCGTTACTCACTACATTCGGTGTACGAGAACTTGCAGATCGTGATTATGGAACGTTAAGTGAAGGCGAAAAAAAGCGGGTTCAGATTTCACGAGCGCTTATGGCTGATCCCGAACTGCTGTTACTCGATGAGCCAACTGCAGGACTTGATGTGGGCGGCCGCGAGGATTTACTCCGCCGCTTCTCTGAATTCTCGAGCGATCCGAGTGCTCCAGCCACTGTGATTGTGACCCACCATATTGAGGAGATTCCAGTGGGAACAACTCACGCATTGCTCTTAAAAGAGGGTTCCATTGCCGTAAGCGGGCCTGTACAGCAAGTTGTTACAAGTGAACATATAACCGCAGTTTTTGGTGTCGATGTAAATGTTTCATTTGATGGATCGCGATTTTTTGCACGAGCATCTTCGTGAGCCATCCAGTTTTCAAACCTGTCGATTCTTCGTGGCTCCCACTACTTGAGCCTTTGCGAGAAGAAATCATCTCCGTAACTGAGCTCGTGACCAAGGGTGAATACATACCCGCGATGGATCGAATTCTTGCTCCATTGAGTACACCTTTGGACGAAGTAAGAGTTGTCATCGTTGGTCAAGATCCGTACCCGAATGCAGAGTATGCAGATGGTTTTGCTTTCTCAGTGCAGCCTGAGGTCAAGCCATTTCCTGCATCTTTGATAAATATCTTCAAAGAGTTAGAAAGTGATCTCGGTACTCCAATGCCGACTGATGGAAACCTCGAACGATGGTCACGTCAAGGAGTTCTCCTAATCAACCGAACGCTCACAACTATTCCGGGGGAGTCGCATGCGCATCAGAAAAGCGGCTGGATGGCAATCACCGAGGTCATCATTCGTGAGGTTGCTTCTAGGGGCGCAGTCGGAATGCTCTGGGGTGGCAATGCCCAGCAAATGTCGGATTACTTTGATTCCTCTCGTGTGATTCAAAGCGCTCATCCAAGTCCGTTGAGTGCCTATCGTGGCTTCTTCGGTTCTAAGCCATTCTCTCAATGCAATTCAATGCTTGAGCAGATCGGTAAGACAAAAATCTCTTGGTAGAAAATTAGAGAACCCGGTATTCACGTATTGTGAGTACCGGGTTCTCTAATTTATTCTTGAGTAAGTACTAACCAACTAGCGCATTGATCGGTGACTGCAAGAAGTAGATCATGAATAGCCCAGAAATTATCCAAAGAAGAGTGTGAATCTCTTTAGATCTTCCCTGCACGACTCTGATGACAACATGCGTAACAAATCCAGCTCCAATTCCCACAGCGATACTGTAGGTAAATGGCATCAAGATGATCATGAAGAACGCTGGAAGAGCGATACCGATATCTGACCAATCGATTCCCTTAATTTGCGACATCATCAAATAACCGACGATGATCAGAGCAGGAGCTGCTGCTTCATAAGGGATTACCTTCACAATTGGCGCAATCAATGTCGAAAGCAGGAATAGAATTCCCGTTACAACGGATGCAAAACCAGTACGAGCACCTTCACCCACACCAGCTGCAGACTCGATATAGCTGGTGTTTGATGAAACACCAGCGGCACCGCCTGCGGCAGCAGCCAATGAGTCAACAAGAAGGATTCGATTGGCGTTCGGAACATTGCCTTGATCGTCAATCAAACCTGCCTCATGACCCACAGCAGTAATTGTTCCCATGGTGTCGAAGAAATCGGCGAGTAGAAGAGAGAAGACGAGAAGCGATGCTGAAACAATTCCGATTGCAGAGAAGGATCCCAAAAGGCTGAAATTACCTAAGAGGCTGAAATCCGGAGTAGCAACAACTTCTGTTGGAATCTTTGGAACGTTGAGACCCCATCCAGAACCATTGATGTAGTTTCCGGTTCCTTCATCGATGAAACCACGGTAACCCTCAGGGATTTTGCCTCCCCAAACGAACTCGACAGCTCCCTTTGGCATGTAGTTCTCACCAATTGTGTAGACCTTCTCCAAGATTATTGCCAAAACAGTTGAGAGCGCGATACCGATAAGCAGTGCGCCTTTTACTTTCTTGACCATAAGTGCGATTGAAACGAATAGTCCGAAGATGAAGACAATGATCGGCCAACCAACAAGAGCTGTACCGTCACCAAACTTCACAGGGACTGGCCCATCAAGTGCTCTGCGAACGAATCCGGCATCGACTAGCCCGATAAGGGCAATGAATAGACCGATTCCGACCGAGATCGCAATCTTGAGTTGCGTTGGAACGGCAGAAAATACTGCCTTTCTAAAACCTGTGAGAACGAGAAATATAATTATCAGGCCTTCTAGAACAACCAGACCCATCGCATCTGCCCATGTCATTTTTGGAAGCGCAGCGATGCTGACCGCTACGAAGGTGTTAAGACCTAAGCCGGTCGCGATTGCAAGAGGGAAATTAGAAACAACTCCCATAAGGAGTGTGAGAACACCAGCGACAAGAGCTGTCGTTGCCGCAATGGCTGCCATAGAACCAAGTTCTTTGCCAGTTCCATCGAGTTTTCCACCCAGGATGAGTGGGTTGAGAGCGATGATGTAGGCCATCGCGAAGAACGTAACAAATCCACCGCGAATCTCTTGGCCGATGGTGGAGCCACGTTCAGATATTTTGAAGTAACTATCGAGCATGTTGAACCTTCCTCATTTTGTTATCGGGGGTGGTTGCGACCCCGTGTGAAATGACGGCTCACAGACCGATCGAGGATGGGGAGGTCTTAGATAGGCTTAAAATATCTGACCGAGAGCCCTACTTTGAGGTTAGGCGCGCTAAAACACCAAAGGAAATAGCAACAGATTGGCCGATCAGAAGCGCAAATAGCAGTGTTCCGAGGCCTAAGGTGCCGCCAAGGAGCGCGCCGGCAATTGTGACAACCACTTCAAGACCTAGCCGAACTCGACCTACACGTACTCCAGTGCGTTGGTGGAGTCCGGTCATTGCGCCATCTCGGGGCCCTGGTCCGAGACCGCAGGTGATGTAAAGCGAGGAACCAATTCCCACCATCGCGATTCCTATAAGAGTAAAAATCAAGCCAGAAAAAATATTTTCTTGTTTGGGAAAAATATTTGTCGCGATCTCAATGAATAGAGAGATGATGATGATATTTGAAAGTGTTCCAAAGCCAGGACGTTCTCGCAGTGGGATCCAGAGAGCGAGTACCAGCGAACCGATAATCAGAGT
>Ga0164292_10004848_pt1 | contig 10959 bp, 9 predicted proteins | sample GEODES117metaG_FD_111486 | JGI IMG/M metagenome (GOLD analysis project Ga0164292, IMG submission 111486) | Eutrophic lake water microbial communities from Lake Mendota, Wisconsin, USA - GEODES117 metaG | ecosystem: Environmental > Aquatic > Freshwater > Lake | place: USA: Lake Mendota, Wisconsin... | reverse complement strand
TTGAGGCGTAAACAATGAAAACTGTTTGAGCCCCGGCTTGTCGGGGGCGAGTTTTTTCATTGTAGCCTAAACGATAAATCTTCCGTAATTTTTTAAGCAGGCCCGTTGGGAGATTGATAAAGCTTAATGTACTTTCTTACCTCCAATATAGGTAGCAGTAACTTTTGTTTTGAGAATATCGGTTTCTGCAACTTTCATGAGGTCTTTATCGAGCAAAATAAAATCAGCTTTTTTACCTACTTCAATACTGCCTACTTCTTTTTCTAAAAAACCTGCTTTTGCTGCCCAGATAGTCATTCCACGAATGGTTTCTTCGCGGGTAAGTGCATTCTCCATTTGAAATCCATTGGCCGGAAATCCTTTGGCATCCTTGCGTACAACAGCTGCTAAAAATGTTTTGAAGGGAGAAATATCTTCAACCGGAAAATCGGTACCGAGTGGCATCCATCCGTTTTGAGCCAGTAATTGTTTGTAAGCATAAGCTCCTTTCATTCTTTCTTTACCCAATCTTGCTTCGGCCCAATACATGTCTGAAGTGCCATGTGTAGGTTGAACAGAAGGAACAACTGATGCGGCACCAAACAAATTAAAATCATTCAGGTCTACAATTTGTGCATGCTCAATTCTCCAACGTTTATCATTTTTTCCTTGTAAGTATTTATTATAAATATTGAGAATGGCTCTATTGGCACTATCACCAATTGCATGGGTACACATTTGAAATGCAGAGACACTCAATACTTTAGCCAAAGAATCGTAATGATTGGGCGTACGCAATAAAAATCCACTCCATCCTGGTTGATCGGCATAATGTTTTAACAAGCATGCACCTCTACTACCCAAGGCACCATCCGCATATACTTTAAAACCATTTACAAATAATTTGTCGGTTTTGTAGGGACCTTTCTTTAAGTAAGTATTAATGTTATTATCGTTATCGCTCAACATTACATACAAACGCATATTCAACTTGCCTTCTTTTTGTAAACCATCTAAAAGGTCTACATCATCGGCATTCAATCCACAATCGGTAACAGTGGTAAGCCCTTGTGCGAAACAATTTTTTTGTGCGGCATCTAACCACTTGGTATAATCTTCCTTGGTGGGGGAAGGTATTTTTGCATACACTGCATTATCTGCATTATCAATTAATACTCCAGTAAGTTTTCCGCCTAGGGTTTGAATATCTCCACCCGTAATGATTTGACCAGCTTTAATTCCGGCTAATTCCAATGCTTTGTTATTGGCAATAGAAGCATGACCATCTACTCTTGTAATTACAACAGGGGTATTCGGAAATGCGTTGTTTAATAATTCATTGGTAGGAAATTGTTTACCCGGCCATTTATTCTGATCCCATCCTCGCCCCTGAATCCATGGCATTTCAGGATGTTGCTTTGAGAAAGCTACAATGCGCTCAACGGTTTCTTCCCAAGTAGCCGTATTAAATAAATCTACTTGAAACAAAGAACGAGCATAGCCCACAAAATGCGCATGTGCATCAATCAATCCAGGATAAAGTGCTTGACCTTTTGCATCAATACTTTCTGTAGCAATATATTGGCTGGTTATATCATCGTTCTTGCCTACAGCCACAATTTTTCCGTCTTTTATTGCTAGGGCTTCTGCTGTTGAAAATGCCGAATCAACAGTATAAATTAAAGCATGGTGAACTATTGTATCAACTTTATTGGAATTGGTGCAAGAAGCGAGAGCAATTAATAAGCAGCAGTATATGATATTTTTCATAATACAATTTATGCAATTTTAGAATTGAATTGCATATTTACGCAAATCTGCAAAAATGGAGTTAGATTCCATATTTACATAAATATGCAGAAATGGAATCGCTGCAAAAGAGCTTTATTTAGAATATCTGATTCTTATCGTTTACCAAAGTATTGGTTTCAACAGTATGATGCTCAGTTTTTTGTTCGTGCTTAAAAAAAGCATTTTGGAAAACCAGCATAGTAATTACACCAGTAGATATTGCTGCATCCGCAATATTGAAAACAGGGCGGAAAAACTCAAACTCATCACCACCTACAAAGGGCACCCAGCTTGGATAATGGGCATTGGTGATAATAGGGAAATAAAGCATATCTACTACTTTACCATGAAACAAACTTGCATAGCCCCCTGTTTGTGGCAAGAACTCTGCAACATTTTGTGTGAAGGGATTGCTATAGTTGAAGATGATGCCATAAAATAAACTATCAATTAAGTTTCCCAAAGCACCAGCATAAATCAAGGCAGCGCAGATAATAAAGCCTTTTGTCATTTTCTTGCGAATAAAATCGCGTAGTAAGAAACTACCCCAAATAACGGCAACCAACCTAAAAAGCGTAAGTGCAATTTTACCCAAATCGCCTCCAAATTTCCAACCCCAGGCCATACCTTCGTTCTCTACAAAATGTAGGCGAAACCAGTTACCCAATACATTGTGCTCTTCTCCGGCAAAATAATGGAGCTTGATATAAAACTTCAATGCCTGATCGGCAAAAATGACTGCTAGAATGATGAAAATGACTTGTCTTGCTTTCACTTAATTCAAATTTTCTTGGTCAAAGATAATACTTGCTATTGAACCTACACATACTACTACTCTTCAATATAAATCCGCTTCACCCTTTGGCTAATCCCTGTCATAATTTCGTAAGGAATAGTGCCCGATGCTTTGGCTAAAGATTGCACAGCAATATGAGTTCCAAAAATCTCTACAATATCTCCTGCCTTCACTTCAGGCATATGTGTTACATCAATCATACTCATATCCATACAAATATTGCCAATAATGGGTGCAATGGCACCACGAACATATACCTTGCCCCCGCCATTGCTTAATTTTCTACTATAGCCATCGGCATAACCAATACGAATGGTTGCAATAATACTATCGCATTCAACAACACCCTTTCTACCATAACCTACTGTTTCGCCAGCTTTGACTTTTCTTACTTGAGCCACGGTTGTTTTTAAAGTAGCCACTGTTTGCAAGTTCAACTGATTACTTGCCGAACTATCCACTCCATATAATCCAATGCCTAAGCGTACCATATCCAATTGATACGAAGGGTTGCGCAAAATTGCTGCTGTATTGGCAATATGTTTAACAAACGGATAGCCCAAAGCATTTTCTATGGCTTCACAGGCAAGATTAAATTGTTCAACTTGATTGGTGGTAAATGCATCTTGTGCTGAATCTTCACTGGCTACTAAATGGCTCATCACCGATTTTATCACCAATTGATCTTGCTTGCTCAACTGATCAAGCAATGCTGGTAATTCGTTGATATCAAAGCCCAAGCGATTCATTCCAGTATTGAGTTTCAAATGAATAGGGATCTGCTTTAATCCTTGCTTTTGAACATATTGGCTGAATGAATTGTAAAGATCGATTGAAAATATTTCTGGTTCGAGGTTATAATTAATCAGGGTATCAAAAGTAAATACATCGGGACTCATTACCATAATAGGCAAATTGATTCCAGCTTTGCGCAATTCCACTCCCTCATCGGCATATGCTACTGCTAAATAATCTACTTGTTGTTGCTCTAACCTTCTTGCCACTTCTCCTGCCCCACTTCCATAACTAAATGCTTTTACCATGGCCATCAATTTTGTTGTTGGCCTTAGCAAAGATTGATAGGTTTTTAAATTCTGCACCATGGCCGTAAGATTAATTTCTAATACAGTTTGATGCACTTGCTGTTCTAACCAATGGGCAATTTGTTCAAATTCAAATATTCTTGCGCCTTTCAATAATATAAACTCTTGCTGAAAAGAATGATGATTCATTAATTGTAGAAAATGTTCTGTACTAACAAAAGAGGAATATTCGAAAGGGAATGCTTGCAATTGATCTGGAGGTAGTTGGTGCAAGAATTCGGTAAAAGCTTCACCAATAAAATAGCATTTTTTTACCCCTATTTTAATCAATAAATCAATCACCGATTGATACAATAAATGATGCGCTTGACCAGATTGAATAATATCCGAAAGGATAACTGTTTTTGGCTGATTACCCGCTTGCTCTTGCAAAAAGTTCAATGCCAATTCCAAAGAAACAATATCATTGCTATAACTATCATTCAATACAAAACAATTATTAATTCCTTTGCGCAATTGCATACGCATTTCAACTGGGTCTAATTTCAAAATTCTTTCCTGCAATACAGAATGAGCATAGCCCATTTCTAAAAGTACAGCACAGCAAATAAGCGCATTTTGAATAGAGATAGCATCAGTAAATGGTATAGTCAATTCAATTTCCCGATGTTGAAGGCTAAAATGAATTAGAGTTGAATTGTTTTGTTTTGTTTGGTTCAATATATTGATTGCTCTTCCATCAATAATGGTTGCTGCATTGCCAAACAACAGCAACTTCTCTTTCAATTTTTGTTCCTTATACTCAAACCCTTCGCTATGCGTTTCGCCAATATTGGTTAACACGCCAATTGTAGGTTGAATTATTTTTTCGAGGGAGGCCATTTCACCTACTGTAAATACCCGCTTCAAAAATACCCAGCGTATGCTCAGTGTTCATTTGCCAAACACTTAATGGCACACCTATTTGAGAATTATAACTACGTGGACTTCTAACAATATTATAGTCCGCTGAAAGCAATTGATACAACCATTCTTTTACAATGGTTTTACCATTGCTTCCTGTAATTCCAATAACGGGAATGGAAAATTGCTTTCGATGATATGCAGCAATACACTGTAAAGCTGCTACAACATTGGGAACATGTAAAAAAATAGCGTTTGGGAAAATAGCTAAATCAATTGGCTCATCAATAACAAAACATCGAACTCCTTTGGCATAAACTTCTTTTACAAAGTCTATTCCTTTTCTACGCGGGCCCGCAATTGCAAAGAACAAAGACTCAGCAGGAAAAACAAGCTTGCGGCTATCAGTTACCAAATATCGAATCTCTATTGCTCCTTCTTTATGGCCAGGAAGATCAAGTAATTTCGCTATGGCATTAATTGAATAGCTCATTTAAATTAATTGATCGATTCGTCTTGGATATCGGCTGGTGTTCCTTTCTTATTCATAACCATCGAATAAAAAATAGATCCCGAAATACAAATTGATATTACGCCCAATGATATAAATACCATGGTTTGTTTTGCAATCCACTCACTCAACCAATGCTCTGCCAACATCTTTGCTCCTATAAACACCAAAACAATGGCGATTCCCTGTTGCAGATAATCAAATTTGGTTACTGCCCCTCTCAATAAAAAGAACAACGATCTTAAACCCAATACTGCAAAAATATTGGAGGTATAAATTATCAAAGGATCTTTGGAAATGCCCATTACTGCAGGAATTGAATCAAGTGCAAAAACCAAATCAATTGCAGCTAATAAAACAACTACTACAAATAAAGTGGTGTATACAGGTCTGCCATTCTCCCTAATAACATATTTGCCTCCTCCATCATGATCAACGAGTGGAAGAAATTTTTTGAGAAATTTATATACTTTAGAATTGTGCGGATCAAATTGTTCATCACCATCAGCAGTAAACATATGGTACCCAGTATACAATAAAAATGCTCCAAAAATATAAAGCAACCAAGAAAACTGAGCTACCAATGCAACTCCCAAAGTGATAAAAATAATTCGGAAAAGAATGGCCATTAAAATACCTACCAACAATACCCTTGAATAATTTTTCTCTTTAACATTGAAAGAGTTAAAAATTAAAATAAATACAAAAATATTATCGATACTTAAACTCCATTCCATTAAATATGCACTCAAAAACTCCAATGGCAACTGATGAACAGCAACTTTTTCAATCCCTCCATCCGCGGCTAATGCTGGACCCTCTAACCATAGAAAAATAAAAAATGCCAGAGCCAACCCTACCCAAAAAAATGTTTGAATAAGGGCTTGTTTGATGGTGATTGTTTGATTCTTTTTACTCAAAAGACCAAGGTCAAAAACCAACGCAATTGATAATACAATGCCAAAAACCAAATAAACCAATGTGTGTGTATTCATAATAATTATACTGAGTATTGTTTTTTTCTCCAAGTTTGAAATAAAATTCCCACTAGTATTACCAATAAAACAGGCAATGCTGCATTGAGTAATTGCCAAACTACTTTCTGGGCTTTCACTTTTTCTTTATCCAATAACCTAAGCACTACTGTTTTGTTTCTGCTTTCAAATAGTTGTTTATCAGACACCAAATAATCTACACTATTCAATAAAAACTCTCTATTGGCAAAACGATAATTTTCCATGGCAATCATTCCCATGGGCATCGGGCCAGTTGTGTTACTCATTTGATTGGTTACAATATCGGCATCTGCAACCACTATTTGCTTTCCTGCTTTAATTGCGGATGGCAAGAATGTTTTGCCCGTATTTCGTTGAACTGAATCAAGCACAGTTTGCGGCAATCGATTGGCAAATAAAGAACTGAATTTTCCTTCTAACATTACTGCTACCGGAACAAAGCTTTTATTAAATGTATACAAATCTTCTTCGCTTTGCACACTTGCTAGTGAAACAATTGCTGGCGAACTAATTCTACGGCTATTGGTGTCAGAAGCCAATAAAATGGTTTTACGAATTCCCTTTGCCATTACCGTATCTATGCTTGAAGGAAAAATTGGCAATACCCTATCTATGTTTTGAGAAATGGGATTGGGTGTTCTTGCAGATAAAAATGGATAATATGGCCAAGGCAAACGTTGCATACGAACAGATCCATCGGGATTTTTACCCACCACCAAAGGAATTTTAGAGCAATTTAAATCTTGCAATAAATCGGGATTAATTCTTACTCCATATTTAAACAATAATTCATCTAATCCTAAATTTCGATCGAAAGCTGTGTATTGGCCTTCGGCTCTTTTTAAACTATCTAATTCGGCATACAACTTATCGATGAACCAAATGATGTTTCCTCCGTTCATTACATATTGATCTAACTTCAGTTGATCTTCTTCGGTAAATGGTTCTGTTGGCTTAACAATAAGTAATGTATTAATAATTGAAGCATCGGGATAAGCCTGTTTTAAATCAAACACGCCTAATCGATAATCATTTCTCAAACTTTCTCCTAAATCATTTACCGACAATCCAGTTGGCTCTCCATTGCCTACTGTATAAGCAATTGTAGGTATGGTTTTTCTGGTAAGCTTATCTATTGCAACTATAAACTTATTTTCCAATAATGCTTCTGCAGCATTTCTAGTAGCTTCTATATCTTCTTTGGGCTCGTCGTTGATTACATTGTATTGTTGGTATATTTTTTTGCTGCTTCGCAAATCGAGCACAATGGGTATTTGATTTTTTTTGAATCGCACTATAGCCGCTGGAAATATGAGCTGACTAGTGGTTTTATCTGCTCCTTCTTCACTGGCAATTTTTTCGAATGGAACGCCCATTCTTGCCAAACTATCAAATAACTTCAATTTTAGAGAATCATTGTTTAAATCGATACCTGGTTGCTTAAATTCAATTTTAATAAAATGATTTGCATATTGATTAAACTCATCTAAAATATCTTTTACAGCAATGCTTAATTTTTTATAATCGGCAGAAAGATCTCCAGCCAATAACACCTCAACATTAATGGTACTATCAACATCAGATAATAATTGCTTGGTAGATTCACTTAAAGTAAACCTTTTCTCTTGCGTTAAATCGAATCTTATTAAAACAATCGAAGATGCCATAATCACCATCACAAAAATGATGGCAGCTATGGGCATTGGATATTTTTTAAGAATCGATTTCATCAATTGATATGCTGTTTCGAAATTTGGATTTTGGTGAAATATAAAAACAAGGATGCCATTGCTATAAAATAAATTAAATCACGAATATCAATTACTCCCCTGCTCATATTGGCCGTATGCATTTTTATACCGAAGAGTTGAATATAATAATCAGTTCCATTGCTAAAAAAAGGCAATTGACTTATTGCATCCAGCCCAATAAATAAAACAAAGCACATAAAAGCACCTAAGGCAAATGCAGCAATCATATTCTTCACCAAGCTACTTGCAAAAATGCCTATAGCTGCATATACAGATGCCAAAAAAAACAAGCTAATAAAACTTCCAATAGTGGCACCCATATCTATTCCTCCAGTTATACTCAAAGACTGCATAGAAACTGCATAAATAATGGTTGGAAACAACGCAATAAAAATGATGAAGACTACTCCAATATATTTACCGATAATTATTTGTGCCGAACTAAGTGGTAAGGTTTGCAAAATTTCGAAACTTCCAGAACGCATTTCTTCGGAAATAGCTCTCATGGTGATGGCCGGTATAAGAAATAATAATAACCAAGGCATCAGATTAAAAAAGCCATTTAAATTGGCGTATCCAAAATTGAGCAAACTTGTATCTGGGAAAACAAATAATAACAATCCAGTAATCAATAAAAATATGCCCAACACCAGGTAACCGGTGATGGAACTAAAGAACTGTTGCCATTCTTTTTTGCAGATCATCCACATCCCTCAAAACTAAAGTTTTATTAGGCAATTGGCATTTTTAGCACCCACATTTATTAAAGTTTATGGAATTTTTAGGGGTTATGCATCTTTCTTATAAATACAGCCACTTAAAACCTATAAAAGAAGGGATATGAAACTGAAAATCTATTTGCTTACCATGTTCTTACTTGGCATGGGGATTTGTAATTATCTATAGGTCGAACTTATTAAACTGCAAAACTCTCACCGCATCCGCAGCTTCTGCTTGCATTGGGGTTATCAAAATAAAACCCTTTGCCGTTTAATCCGTCAGAGAAATTTAATTCGGTATTTACTAAGTATAAAAAGCTTTTTAAATCAGTCACCACTTTTATTCCATTGTCTTCAAACACCTGATCCATAGGTTTGATTTCATTATCGAAATCGAGTTTGTAACTCAACCCCGAACAGCCACCACCTACAACTCCCACACGCAAAAAGTACTCAGGATTTCCCAATACGCCTGCTTCTTCCATCAAATGATGAACTTGCTTTTTAGCTTTATCGCTAACGTAAATACTATTTTCTGCAGCTACTTCGCTCATGATTAGTGAATTCTTTCTTCGAATACCAATTCTTCTAAGCCATTTTTCTTGCGATAGTCGTTAATAGCAGATTTAATTGCATCTTCAGCTAACACAGAGCAATGGATTTTTACAGGAGGAAGATTTAATTCTTCTACCAAATCCATATTATCAATTGCAACTGCCTGATCAACAGTTTTACCTTTTAACCATTCTGTTGCTAATGAAGAAGAAGCAATAGCTGATCCACAACCAAAGGTTTTGAATTTTGCATCGGTAATTACACCAGTTGCATCATCCACTTCAATTTGCAAGCGCATAACATCGCCGCATTCTGGAGCACCTACTAATCCAGTACCTACATTTTTCTTAGCCTTATCTAGCGTTCCTACGTTCTTAGGATTGCTGTAATGATCGATTACTTTTTCTGAATATGCCATAAAATGAATTATAAATTATGAAAGTTTAATTATGAAATACCTTTTATTAATTATGAATTATGAAAGATGAATTATAAATTATGAAAGATAAAATATGAATTATGAAATAAAGTTTAAAAATATTAAATACGAGTTAAGAGATTAGAGATAAAATTTTTTCTTTCATCTTTCTTCTTTCATCTTTCCTAATGATGCGCCCATTCAATTTTATCCATATCCACACCTTCTTTAAACATCTCCCACAATGGACTCATATCGCGTAATTTCAAAACTGTATCGCCTACTGCTTTGATAGTATAATCAATCTGATCTTCGGTAGTGAATCTGCCTAAACCAAAACGCAATGAACTATGTGCTAGATCATCGCCCAAGCCCAATGCTTTTAACACATAACTTGGTTCCAGTGAAGCTGATGTACAAGCAGATCCAGAAGAAAGTGCAATATTTTTATTAAAGCCCATCAATAAACCTTCTCCTTCTACATATTTAAAAGAAATATTAGAAACATGCGGTAAACGATGTTCTTTGTTTCCGTTTACATATGCTTCTTCTAATTGAATCAATGCATTTTCTAATTTATCGCGCAATTTGCTTAAACGAGCTGCATCATCGGCCATTTCTAAACGAGCCAATTCACAAGCTTTACCAAATCCTACGATACCTGGAACATTTAATGTACCACTTCTCATTCCACGCTCATGTCCGCCACCGTCCATTTGGGCAGTTACTTTTACACGAGGGTTTTTACGACGTACATACAATGCACCAATTCCTTTAGGACCGTACATCTTATGCGCTGTGAATGCCATAATATCGATTCCATCCTTATTTACATCTACCGGAATTTTTCCTACTGCTTGAACTGCATCTGAGAAAAACAATACCCCATTTTTCTTAGCCAAGGCTGCAATTTCTTTCACTGGTTGAATTACACCAATTTCATTATTGGCATACATGATGGCAATTAAAATAGTTGTTGGCTTGATGGCTGCTTCTAATTCTTTTAGATCGATTAATCCATCTGCTTTAACTTCTAAATAAGTTACTTCGCCGCCAGAACGCTCAATATGCTTACAAGTATCCAACACCGCTTTGTGCTCTGTGGTACAAGTGATAATATGATTTCCTTTGCTAGCATACATTTCATATACTCCCTTAATACCTAAATTATCTCCTTCGGTAGCACCAGATGTAAAGATGATTTCTTTAGTATCTGCGCCAATTAATTTTGCTACTTGCTCACGGGCATAATCAACTGCCTCTTCTGCTTCCCATCCAAATGGATGATTACGGCTAGCTGCATTACCAAAATGTTCGGTAAAATAAGGAATCATTGCCTCCAATACTCTTGGGTCCATTGGAGTTGTGGCGTTATTATCTAAGTAAATTGGTAACTTCAACATAAAGAATTGCTTGTTTTATATATTAACGCAAAAGTAGTGGAATAGGTTCTATAAATTTGAGCTCTTTGGATGAG
>Ga0164292_10004847_pt1 | contig 10960 bp, 10 predicted proteins | sample GEODES117metaG_FD_111486 | JGI IMG/M metagenome (GOLD analysis project Ga0164292, IMG submission 111486) | Eutrophic lake water microbial communities from Lake Mendota, Wisconsin, USA - GEODES117 metaG | ecosystem: Environmental > Aquatic > Freshwater > Lake | place: USA: Lake Mendota... | reverse complement strand
GTTATTATGAATAAATTAATTAACACAATAAGTATTTTTATCAGAAGCTTTTTCCATTTCCATTTTTCACCCTTATCTTTGATTTGATAAATCAAAACAAAGATTATCATAATGGATGATAGTCCAAGAATAAGATTTATAAGTCCTAAAAATCGTTTATCCTGATTGTCATATCTTCCATCGCAGGGAGATTGAAGTGCATGGTAATATCCAATTGAATTGTTCTTAATAAATCCCCAAATTGATAAATCTTTAGCTTTTAAAGCTTTGATTGGTAGTATTTCCTTAGAAACTGTGTCGATACTTATAAATTTACTTGCTAATACATCCCATAATTCACCATAACCCTCATCAGCACCCAAGTCTCTGATCGCTACACCTCCAAGTCCGTTTTGAATAACAAAATCATACTTTTGCTCTAAAGAATTTTCATTATCATAATAGATATGTCCGGTTAGATTTCCTTGCTCATTTCTGGTTTCAATTGAAGCAAATGCCTGATCTTTGTTATATTTTACTGGCGCATATTGATGGTCTAAACGAATTTGTCTGTATGGTATATAACTTTTAAAAGTTTCAACTCCAGAGCGATAATTTCTCTCAAATTCAACTCCATAATAGGTCAATCCTAATATAAACTTGTAAGGCGGAATACCAATATTAAGATACCTAGATACACTTGACTGAATGCTATAATCGCTATCGTCGTTTAACGGGGCAATTGGTCCAGGAAAATTATTAGGTTTTTTACTAAAATCGATAATAAACCTATCTGTTAAATCATTAAGTGATGTTATGTCGTAAGCATTATTTTCATCATAAATTGGCAGAGTTATGATTATTTGATATTGTTTTGGTTTTAATCGGTATGTTTTTGTTAATGAACTTATGAACTCAACAAACAAAGGACGAAGTTTTCTGTTAAGTCCGGTTAACGAAATATTTACTCCATCAGCATCACGCTGCTCTAAGAGATCTAGCGTATTAGCAATAAGTTTCCTTCTTGCTGTTTCATTGGTTAGAAATTTAGCTGTTTCCAGTGAATTATTGGTACTGACTGTCAGGATAACTTTAGCTCCAGCATCTTTTACACTGTTGATAATTGTTGCATCTTTCCAGCGGTTAAAATTTCTGGGCAACCCAGTAATAGGATCTATTTCATAGCGATCATATATAAGGGTGCTTAGCGTATTTAGGTTGTAGTTAGCTGGAATATTCTTTGTATCAAATGGATAGATACCCAAAATTTCAGCTTTATGTCCGAGCTTTAAACGGTACTTCATTAAAGTACTGTCATTAATGGTATCAATGTGTGCACTTTTTTGGCTGTAAACGTCACGCAGTAATTTCAACTGTTTCTGCAGGTCCTTTTTCTTTTCCTGTACTTCTTTATTATCAGTTAGTATTGGTATTAATTTATCTACCAAATCATTTATGTATTTATCGTTAGGATCAGGTTCCTTATTTAACTTAAAGGGCTTAGGAGTAGATGGGTCGGAAACTACAGTCTCTACTGATTGATTGTTTTCTGAGATTTTAAGCTCTTTTATCAGATCTAGTAAAGTTTGAAATTGTTCCTTGTTTGATTCAGCAAGTTCACGTTTAAAATCCTCAAGGTTTTTAACAGTAACGAGTGAAGTGTCTTTTTTGATAATTTTTTCTATCAGTACCTTAACTCTCTGTTGTTCCTTAGTAATTGCATTCTTTTTGAATTTTAGAGCATCCAAAAGTGATTTAAGGGGATTTGCTTTTGGCTTTAAAACAATTGCACTATCCTGAAAGGAGCTACTTTTTTCGCTATATAAAATAAAATCATTGTTTTTTACCTCCGAAAATGAGTAATTAAACGATATAATTAAATAGCAAATAAGGCAAAACAGGGCTCTTGGCATTTTTTTACAGAGTAAAGCGAACGTAAAGATGAAAAAAAAAAAATATTTTATTAGGAATTCAAAATAATTTCTTAAAATTACATTTATTATATCTCTACGTTTAGGTTAAACATTAATTAATCTGTTTCGTAGATTGTTAGAAGTTAGTTTGGTGTTGGTTTAGGATATTAAAAAAATGATTTACGAGGCATTATCGTGCTTGGTTGATGAAATAAATGAACATTTCAGAATCAGGCTCAAGGTTTCAGAAGATAAGGTCAGCTTATCTGCTATTGTAAATCAGGATGGTACCATTGCCATCCAAGGTGAAAACAAAATCCTCCTTACCCTTATTAATATCGAAAAAGAAACTGTTGGAATGAATAATTCCGCATCATTAGGTTCTGCTATCGGTATTAAAAAATCACCTATACTAACCGTTAACCTTTATGTACTTTTTTCGGCTTATTTCAGCAATGGAAATTATCCGGAGTCATTGAGGTTCATCTCTTTTATAATCGCTTTTTTTCAACAAAAAAGCGCTTTTACTAGAGCGGATACACCCGGATTAGATCCGGAAATTGATAAGTTAATATTTGAAATGGCAAGCATAAGTCCCGAACAATTAAATAATATCTGGGGTTGTCTGGGAGCCAAATACATGCCTTCAGTAGTTTATAAGGTGAGAATGCTGACTTACAACAACAATACAATAAGGGAAATCAGACCAGTAGTGTCTGGTGTGGAGAATGATAACAATATTGCTGATTTATAACAATGAAATATGCCTATGAAGTATTGGTAAACATTTCGTTTAGCCATACTTATTTTTCAAACAAGGTATTTGCGGGACTAGTTTTTACGCCTAGTTCTTCAACGCAGCTTTTATTTTTGAATTATGGTTTATTATTTAAACCGAATTATGGTGGTTTCACAATTGCTTATGATGCAAATTTTAATGGTGAGAAGAGGAGTAGGGAAGAGGTCGTTTCCAGTATAGTTGATTGCAGATTTACTGCAACTCTAAATGATTTTAATTTTTACAACTATACTGCTATTGCGGAAAAAGATATCAGTAAGAAGGTATTTCATTTTTATAATGCTGTTGACCATAATGAAGTACTGAATAAATCATTACACTCCGAAGAATTTGTTTCTGAATATGATTTAAAGAATATTGCAGATTTCGATGAAACATTTTTTGTAAAACCCTTTGCAATTCTTGATCTAAAAATAGCTCCTGAACTACTCGAGAACTATTCACTGAATTTCAAAGCAAAAGAAACTATCTGGAGATATATTTTAATGGGTGAGCATTTGCAATCTCTCAACAGCCCTGCAATCATTGATAATAATGGAAAAGAACCATTTGACGGACCCGAATATTTAAAATTTAGTGGAACACAAGGTTTAGCTTTCAGATCAAAAAAGGCTATAAGCTTTTCTGAAACTAGCGTTCAAAATTTTCAGCTGGTTGAAAATTTTGATATCGAAACCGGAAGATATAAGGTGGTTATGCGTGCTTTGCCAAAAGCAAACCCCGCGTTAATCACTTTAATTAAAGATGAAAATACAATAGCAAACAACAATTATTCAGAAATATTTATTAACTAAATTAAATTAAACAATGGCATCAACATTAATGACACCAGGAGTCTACCTGGAAGAAAAGAACGCCTTCCCAAGTTCCGCAGTAGCTGTAGAAACAGCAGTGCCTGCCTTTATTGGCTACACTTCAACAGCAGTAAGGAACGGGAAATCGTTGGTAGGAAAACCTACACGTATTACCTCATTTGCAGAATACATTGAGTGTTTTGGTGAGGGATTCAAATCTAAATTTACTATTGAGGATTCAAAAGTAGGTGATGATGAATCTTTTATGCTTGGCAATGCGCCTAAAAAAGTTGCATTTAAAGATGGAAATATAGCATACATGTTTAACAGCATTCGTTTGTTTTATGCGAATGGTGGTGGACCATGCTATATTCTTTCTGTTGGGCTTTATCAAGGTGCAGATTCAATAGAGATAAAACCTGGTGATTTTGAAGTTTTAGACATATTGGAGAAAGAATATGAACCAACCTTGGTTGTAATTCCTGATGCTATTGCCATTGGTGCAGAATGTTATGGAATTTACCAGAAAGTTCTTGCACATTGTGCTAAAATGCAAAGCCGCTTTGCAATTCTTGATGTTGTAAAACAAGAGCCTACGGATGAAACTGCAGTAGTAATCAATGATTTTCGCGAAGCGATTGGAATTAATTTTCTGAATTATGGCGCAGCATACTACCCATGGTTGAACACTTCAATAGTTCAGAACGATGAAATTGATTTCGAAAATGTGGATGGTGATCTTTCGTCAATCTTACCTGAAGCTGATGCTAAAAGCATATACGAAAAATATAATTCAGACAGTGCTAAATTAGAAGCAGGATCAGCTGATCTACTAACTGCCAAAAAACATTTACATCAAGGTTTGAAAGCTGTTAGTCCTACATACACAAATATTCTTACTGAAATTCGTAATAAGCTGAATCAGCTTCCTCCAAGTGGAGCTATGGCAGGAGTATATACTCAGGTTGATAACAGTAGAGGAGTTTGGAAGGCACCTGCAAATGTTTCTGTGAACATGGTTAATGCTCCGGCTATTAATATTTCAAGTGAAGGACAACAAAGTCTTAACGTGGATGTTATGGCAGGGAAATCAATCAATGTTATTCGCTCATTCCCTGGAATAGGTTGCCTAGTTTGGGGTGGTCGCACATTGGATGGAAACAGTCAGGATTGGAGATATATCAACGTGAGAAGAACTTTGATTATGATTGAACAATCAATTAAATTAGCTGCTAGGGCATATGTTTTTGAGCCCAATGATGCTAATACCTGGGTAACTGTTAAAAGTATGATCGAAAACTTCTTGATCAATCTTTGGAAACAAGGAGCTCTTGCGGGTGCAGCACCTGAAGTGGCCTTTGATGTCCAGATAGGTCTGGGATCTACTATGACACCGACAGATATTCTTGATGGAAAAATGCTTATTACTGTAAAAGTTGCATTGGTTCGCCCTGCTGAATTTATCGTAATTACGTTCCAACAGCAAATGCAACAATCATAATCAATTTATTAAACTAATTATTTACATTTAAATATTACAATTATGGCAGAAGATGGAGCAGCACAGTCAACGGCAACGTGGCCGTTAGTCAAGTTCTCATTTCAAGTAAAATGGGACGATGCAGAGCTTATATTTCAAGAAGTAACCGGTTTGTCTTCAGAAACTCAGGTTATAGAATACAGAGGTGGTAACAGTAAGGTTTATTCTACTGTAAAAATGCCTGGAATACAGAAATTTGGAAACATTACTCTTAAAAAGGGTATATTTAAAGGCGATAAAGCACTTTGGGATAAGTATAACTTGATTAAAATGAACACAATAAAGCGTTCAACTATTCTAATTAGTTTACTTGATGAAACCAATGCTGTGGCAATGAGCTGGAAGCTTTTAAACGCCTTTCCATGCAAAATGACTGTTTCGGATATGAAAGCTGATGCGAATGAAATCGCAGTTGAAACAATGGAGCTGGCCCACGAAGGCCTGTCGTTAAGCGCATAATAATTAATGAAGACTATTGATCAATATTACCCGCCAGTCGGCTTTAGTTTTAAAGTAAATGTCGAAGGAATAACGGGAGTAAATGAAGGTAGTTTTCAAGAAGTTAGTGGACTTAATGTAAAAATTTCTCCAAAAAATATAGAAGAGGGTGGGGAGAATCGGTTTATTCACCGTTTCCCCACCCCTCCTAATTATGAGAACCTCATACTCAAAAGAGGAATGCTCATCGGATCCCCTTTAATACAATGGGCTAGAAATAGTTTTGAATTGTTTACTTTTACACCCAAAATTGTAAATATCAACCTTCTCAATCAAACTGGTGCACCAATTTCCACCTGGAGGTTTGTTAATGCATATCCTGTTGCAATGAAAATTTCAGACTTCAAAGCTCAGGAAAACACATTAGTTGTTGAAACCATGGAGTTATGTTTTGATTATTTTACAAAAGTAAATTAAGATGCCTATAGAAATTAGAGAATTAATAATTAAAGTGTCAGTTGATCAGCATAATAAAAGCTCCAAGGTTTCTATGGATAACAGAGAATTGGCTGCTCTCAAAAGCAAGATCATAAAGGAATGTGTTGAAGCCGTCAGACTTCGAATGAAAAATATTTCTCAGCGCTGATATGTCGAATCTGGTCAAATTAAAAATACTTGGCTTTAAAGATCCTTCCTGCAAAGGGGTGGAATCTGACTCTATTGTAGCTTTTATAAATCCTTCGGCTTACGAGCGTTCTTTAACTGTTGATTATACTCAGGATCAAACCATAGGTTCAAGTGCCAGTACCCAAAGTTTTAAAAGTATCGGTCAAAGTGATCTCAAACTAACATTTTTTGTTGATGGTACCGGTGTAGTCAAGCTACCATCAGGCTTTAAATATGTGGATCAGTACATAAAAAAGTTTACAGACCTGGTCACTAAATATCAGGGAGAGATTCACCGTCCTTATTATCTCCTTATTATCTGGGGATCTCTTAAATTTACCGGTGTTTGTTCTAAAATTGATATAAAATACAGTTTGTTTAATCCAGATGGAAAGGCATTAAGGGCAACTATTGATATTACAATAACCCAAAGCAAGGATTATAAAACTAAAACACAAGAAGGGGCTAATTCTTCTCCTGATTTAACACATTTAAGAACTGTTAATGCTGGTGATACGCTTCCATTGATGGCATATCGAATATATGGCGACAGTTCTTATTACCTAGAGGTTGCCAGAGCAAATGGACTGAATAGTTTTCAGGATATCAAACCTGGTGATCAAATTTACTTTCCACCAATAAAAAAATAGTATGCCGATAGTATCACCTGAAATTTCTGCAGGGCAGACTTTAACCTGTAGTATTAGTGTAAATGGTACTGCATTAGAAGATACCTATCCATTGGTTTCTATTCGAACTTATTATGAAATAAATAAAATAGCATATGCAGAAGTTGAATTAATTGATGGTGCTCCAGATACCGGAGTTTTTGTTCTCTCTGAGAAAACAACACTGATTCCGGGAAGTGAAATATCTATTAACGCTGGATATGATTCTGATAATAATTTGATATTCAGCGGAGTAATTGTTAAACAGGCAATCAGGATCAGTAATGACCGAACCAGTAATTTACTACTCACTTGTAAGCATAAAGCTGTTCAAATGACTTACAACAGGAATGATTCAGTTTTTCTGAAAAAGAAAGATTCTGAAATTATCTCCTCAATTATCAGCAACTATTCCTTAACTGCTACGGTAGATGCTACTACCTTTCAATATGAAAATTTATATCAAAAATCGGCTACCGATTGGGATTTTATTTTAGCCAGGGCAGATTTTTGCGGACTTGTGGTAAATCTCAAAGAAGATGATATTTTTGTTAAAAAACCTGTTTTGGATTCTTCACCTGTACTTTCTGTAACATATGGTGAATCCATCTATTCCCTGAATGCTGAGTTTGACGGCGAAGGACAGGTAAACAGTGTGGAAGCTATCGGCTGGGATCCTTCAAAACTTGCTATTAGTGCAGCCTCCAAAGCAGCAGAACCAAGTTTGAACGAACATGGAAACCTTGAAGCTAAAACCCTTTCAAAGGGATTTAAAAATCAAGATTTAACATTGTATTCAGGAACACCGATGGACTCAGCCAACTTGAAGTTATGGGCAAACTCCAAACTTCTTAGAATTAGATTATCTGCATTAAAAGGTTCTGTTACTTTTAAAGGAAGCTCTAAAGTAAATACCGGCGATATGATTACACTTGCAGGATTAGGAGACAGATATAATGGGAATGCATATGTTTCAGTTGTAGAACATACTATTGAAGAAGGAACCTGGATAACCAAAGTAGATTTCGGGCTTGACTCTAAACCTGTTTCAGAATTCCCACAATTCTCTTATTCACCTTCAACCGGTCAATTCCCCGCCATTCATGGCTTACAGGTAGGGATTGTAAAACAACTGGATAAAGATCCACAATCTGAGTTTAGGTTATCTGTAACAATTCCCGGAATGACAGGAAGTGAAACATTATGGGCAAGAATGGCTAGCATCTATGCAAGCAACGCAGCCGGGTTTTATTTTTTGCCTGAGATTGGTGATGAGGTTATTCTTGGTTTTATTGACGATGACCCTTCACATCCTGTTATTTTAGGTTCTTTATACAGCAGTAAACATGCTGCAGCCTATGCCAACGAAGCTAAGAATAATACAAAAGCTATAACCACCAGATCAAAAATGGAGATTAATTTTGATGAAGAGAAAAAAATTATTAAGATTTCTACTCCCGGCGGAAATAGTATTATCTTAGACGATGATGAAAAGGGCATTACAATTAAAGATCAAAATAGTAATACACTAAAATTGAATTCTTCAGGTATTGAAATGGAAAGTCCCAAAAATATTGTTATCAAGGCCACTGGAGACATTACACTTGATGCCACTGGTAAATTGTCTCTGCAGTCAAAGCAGGATGTTACCGTGGAAGGTTTAAATATAACGAATACCGCGAAAGTTGGCTTTACTGCAAAAGGTAGCGCCTCTGCCGAAATCTCTGCGTCTGGTCAAACAATTGTTAAAGGTGCAATGGTAATGATAAATTAATATGCCACAAGCAGCAAGATTAAATGATTTGCATACCTGTTCGATGGTAGACGCAGGAATACCTCCAACTCCGCATGTAGGGGGACCAATTCAAGGCCCAGGTATACCTACAGTTCTAATTGGCAAGGTACCTGCATCTGTTATGGGTGACATGTGTATTTGTATTGGCCCTCCCGATACAATTGTAAAAGGGTCTGCAACCGTTATGATAGGAAAAAAGCCTGCAGCCAGAGTGGGGGATACTACAGCTCATGGAGGTTCAATAGCACTCGGTTGTCCAACAGTAATGATCGGAGGATAATTATGGATGAGGTTAAATCATTTTTAGGGACAGGCTGGAGTTTCCCCCCAGTTTTTAACAAAACTGATCACTCAGTATCAATGGTTTCTGAAATTGATGATATTGAAGAAAGCATTCAAATTATACTCAGTACAACTCCTGGTGAGAGAATTATGCAGCCTGAATTTGGCTGTGATATCAAACGTTTGGTGTTTGAAAAAATTGATTCTTCTTTGATTGCAAGTCTTGATCACCTGATCTATCATGCATTATTGAATTTTGAACCAAGAATTACATACTTAAGTACCGAAGTATTGGAACAAAATCAACAAAATGGACTTTTACATATTGTTATTCATTTCAAAGTAATTATAACTAACTCAAGGCACAACGTTGTATTCCCTTATTACTTAATCGAAGGGACGAATGTTTCATCTGTATAGGTTCTGATTAATACATGGCTAGCAATCAATTACTAGATTTAATAGACGGAATAAACCAAGATGGACGGAGAATTAAAGACCTCGATCCCGGTTATGTTAAAATTGATGATCGTAAAATTTCAGATTTTTTAAAGTTCGTTTCAGATTTTGCCGGACAAGTCAACTTTTACAATGAAAAGAATGAGATTGAAGGTGACTGGCGAGATTTTTTCACTTCTGATAAAAATATACTTATCCTTCTCATCACAGAATTTGATCTAACAAGCCAACTTGTTCAATTTGAGAAGCTTGAAGCACAAATCCATCTGGCATCTAATGATCATGAAGCTCTAGAAGCTTTAAGAAAGTTATTCGTTTTTCTTCATAACATTATTCAGATATTTAACTTAACCTGTAAAAAGCTTGAGTATGGAAATAACTTTGATAATATAAGCCTTGAACTTGGATCAATAATTAAAGGATTAAGTAAAGAAATTTCAGAAATTATTGCATACAACAGACAAGCCGAACAAAGATTTGGTGAACCTTTTTCTTTTTTACATCCTGAAGAATTTATTGACCTGAGTATTGCAGTGCCAGAAATCTTTGTCGAAGCTTTTGAAATTAAACTCAGAATAATACCAGCTCTTGAATTTATAAGAGAAACATTTTTTAATCTAAGATCTAAATATCATAATTTTCTTGCTGTAGCCTCATTTTATTATAAAGATTATGATATTCTTAATAATGAATATCCTCCGCATATCTCTTTATGTATTACCTTTCTAAAACTATTCGAACATCTTGTTGATCAAGTTAATACACTGAGTTCGGAGCATCTTGAATTTTATTTTAAAAGAGTACTTCAGCTTCAACTAAAGCAAGCCAAACCAGATTCAGTTCATATCGTTTTTGATCCGTCAACTTATGACAGAGTGCTTCTTGAAAGAGGTGAATTATTGCAAGCTGAGGTTGACTCCAATATGCTTTACTATTCGATTGATGAAGAAACTGTGGTTACAAAGGCTAAAATTAAAAATTTAAAGACTTTAATTTTAGATGAACATACTCAGGTAATTTCACCCAATCACGATGATTATGATGTTAAGGAAATTGAAATTTATAAAGCTTCACATTTAAATATTCAGGCTTCTGATGTTTTGGATCAACAGTCGGTATTGAAATCCTGGCCTGTATTAGGAGAAAGCCAGTTCGAATTATCTGATGAAGACCGTACAATGGAAGACACAGAAATTGGTATCATACTTTCTTCGCCAGTTCTTTACCAACCTGAAGGTAATAGGTCTATATCTTTGATTATCTATTTTGAACAAACATCTTTTTCGCAATTGCTTCAATACTTTAAAAACTATGCTAATGTAACCGGAAAACTACTTCAAGCAGTTAGTTATGAGCTTTTATCGGATGTGTTTATAATCAGTTATACTTCCTCTATGGCTTGGGAAGAGGTAAATTCGTACACGGTGAAAATTAATATGCTTGACCGTAATCTTGAAATTAAATTTGAACTTTCTGCTGTTGATAAAGGAATTGATATTTATAACTCACAAAATCATGGTGAAAACTACGATTCTGAGTGGCCGATCATTAAACTAATTCTTAATTATCAATCAACACATAACCCGTTTTCATTGTTCAGAAAATTGTTAATCGAGCGAGTTACGAT
>Ga0164292_10004846_pt1 | contig 10960 bp, 9 predicted proteins | sample GEODES117metaG_FD_111486 | JGI IMG/M metagenome (GOLD analysis project Ga0164292, IMG submission 111486) | Eutrophic lake water microbial communities from Lake Mendota, Wisconsin, USA - GEODES117 metaG | ecosystem: Environmental > Aquatic > Freshwater > Lake | place: USA: Lake Mendota, Wisconsin... | reverse complement strand
CTCTTCGGCCATGACCGTGAGCGGCACTTTCCCGATGCCTGGATCCAGGCCGGGCGCTTCGCCGGCAGCGACAAAAGTCGCATCCTGGATCGGATCGAGATCCACTCCCCCCCAGTACAGGCCGTGGAGGAAGCGATCGCCTTTGTGCACAAGCATTCCTGGCATGGCGCCACCATCGGCGCGGTGCGCCGCACAGACCGCTGGAACTTACCGCCCGAGGCCGTGCGCGAGGCCCTGATCAATTCTGTCGTTCACAGCGACTATTCCCAGCGGGGTGCACCGATCCGGCTGTCGATCTTCGACAACCGGCTGGAGATCGAAAATCCCGGCTTGCTGCCCTTCGGCCTCACGCTGGAGGATCTGCCCCGTGGCGTGTCCAGGCTGCGCAACCGGGTGATCGGCCGCGTCTTCCAGGCGCTGGGGCTGATCGAGCAGTGGGGCAGCGGCATCCAGCGGATGACGGCCGTGTGCCGAGACGCCGGCCTGCCGCCGCCGATTTTCGAGGAGATCGCCACCCGCTTTCGCGTCACCATTGACACCGTCCCCGTGGGCCCAACGGTGGTCGACGCCACGGAACAGGCGATACTCTCCAGCCTGAGGACAGCGCAGGGATTGGCCACCCGGGAGATTGCCGCCATCATTGGTCTGTCCGCGCGGGCTACGCGCACGCGACTGGCGCGTCTGATCGACCGCGGACTGGTGCGCGAGATCGGAACCAGCGCCAAGGATCCGCAGCGGAAATACTTCCTGGCCGAGGGTGGCCCCCCATGAACCTGACGCCATCAACCTGGCTAGAGGAGCTGGTGTGGCGGTGCGTGAGGCCCAAATGGCCTATGGCCATGGGTACGAGGATTACCGGCTGTTCGTGAACGCCAAGGCGTGGGTGCGATCGAAGCCAAACCGGCGGGCCACACCCTCATCGGCAAGGAAGAGATCAGGATGGCGCAACCGGTCTGGGGTCACCGGCCTAGCGGTAGAGGTTGGACAGCATCAGCAGCAGCAGCCCCTGGGAGACGGTGAAGTTGGTAGCCAGCGCCCCGGCGGCCCAGGCATCCGCCGATTCGCCCATCGGGGTAGCGGGCGTGATCGGGTAAAGGCCTATCACCTCACTGAGGCGATAGGCCACGCGCGCCACCGCCTACTTGCCATCGATGGTGAGGGAGGCGGCAGGGATCATGGGGCGTCATCCACAGAGCTCAGGGCCAGGCCCACGTGCACCAGCACCCGATCCCCCACCTGCGCCTCACTCAGGCAGGCCAGCGACATGGTCTGCCGCACCCCCCCCCCGAAATCCGGCTCGGACTGACGCCACGGGGGATCATCGTCCTTCCCGGCGGAGCTGATGGCCAGGATGCGACCGTGAACGTCCAGACACATGGGCGGGGGCTCGTTGGTTCTGGTCAAGCTGGAGGGATGGGATAGGGCAGCGGTGGGGGTTAGGCAGTCCATGCCAGAGAGTGGCCTGCTCGGCTCGCTCTGGGCCTACGCTGAATGGTGATATGGATATAATCTGAAGTTGTCGTAGCACAAAGCATTCCCGGCCGAGGCGATTCGAAAGCATGCGCAAACCCGGGCGGAACTTTCGGCAATAATCCTTGGCGCCATCACTCGGGATTAGCCATACTCGCCCGACTTACCCTTGAGGAAAAGCCTCAGCATTGAGATCCATTCAATAGAGCTTAACCAATGGCACTGTGAAAAACGATGCTTCTTGAGCCGGCCCAACAGGCTGCGTATCTGAAAGCCTCAGGCCGTCGAGTGCATTTCCCCCGCTCCTCTATACTGTAACTGCCTAAGGGCAGATCAACACCTCTGCCATTCCAGCCACCCCCGCCACCCAAGAAAAAGCTGCCAAGCATGAGTGCCAATTTCCAACAGCTTGCCAACTTCATTTGGTCCGTGGCGGATTTGCTACGCGGCCCTTATCGGCCACCTCAGTACGAGCGTGTGATGCTGCCTTTGACAGTGCTGCGTCGATTTGACGCCGTCTTGGCGCCCAGCAAAATGGAAGTTCTTAACAAGTACCGAGAACTAGAAATAAAAAACACAAGATTAAGAGAAGAAGGCAAAGAAGCCATAGCTGTTGACCCTATCCTCAACATTCTAGCCAAGAATGAGCGCGGAACTCCGCTAGGCTTCCACAACCATAGCCAGCTAGAGTTTCCTAAGCTCAAGGGCGATCCCGACAACATCGCCAGGCATCTTGCCGATTACATCAATGGCTTCTCCGAAAATATCCGCAAGATCTTTGAACGCTTCGAGTTCGAAAAAGAGATTGAAAAACTGGAAGAGTCCAACCGGCTTTACCAAGTTGTCTCCCAATTCTGCGAAATCGACCTGCACCCGAACCGGGTCGACAACATCACCATGGGGTTGGTGTTCGAAGACCTGATCCGGCGTTTCAACGAAGCCGCCAACGAGACAGCGGGTGATCACTTCACCCCGCGCGAGGTAATTCAGCTGATGGTGAACCTGCTGCTGGAGCCTGACACGCAAGTGTTGACGCAGGCCGGCGTAATCGTGACCATCTGCGATCCCGCCTGCGGCACCGGCGGCATGTTGGCAGAAGCCCAGAACTGGATCCGCGCTCACAACAACCAGGCAACCGTGAAGGTGTTTGGGCAGGACTACAACCCTCGCTCCTACGCGGTGGCCGCATCTGACCTGCTGATCAAAGGCCACACAGATGGTCGCGTAACGCTGGGTAACACACTCACCGGTGATCCCTTCCCTGAGCAGCGGTTTGACTACCTGCTGGCCAACCCCCCGTTTGGGGTGGACTGGAAAGCAGAGAAAAAAACAATTGACCGCTGGCCCCATTTCTGCGGTTATCCCGGCAAGCTGCCGCGCATCAATGATGGCGCCCTGCTGTTTCTGCTCTACATGATGAGCAAGATGCAGGATTTCAAGCCAGACGACCGCGACCGCCCCGGCACCCGCATCGCGATTGTGTTCAACGGCTCGCCTCTGTTCACCGGCGGCGCCGGCAGCGGTGAGAGCGAGATCCGCCGCTGGATCATCGAGCGCGACCAGCTGGAAGCGATCATCGCCCTGCCGGAGCAGATGTTTTACAACACCGGCATCGGAACCTTCGTGTGGGTGGTGACCAACCGCAAGCAGGCCCATCGCCGGGGCAAGATCCAGCTGATCGATGCCCGCGACCGCTGGAGCCCGATGAAGCGCAGCCTGGGCGACAAGCGTCGCCTGATGGATCAGGCGGCGATCGACACGATCACCCGCGATCACGGCGCGTTTGAGGACAGCCAGACCAGCCGATTGTTTGATAACGACGACTTCGGCTATCGCCGCATCAGCGTGCTGCGGCCGTTGCGTCTGCGGTTTGAGATCACGCCAGAAGCCCGCGAACGCTTTCTGGATACCTGCCCCGAGCTGTTTGATGCCCTGCAGATGGTGGAGGAGGTATTTGGCAGCGAGCCGCAGCTCGACTGGAACGACACCTGGGAGGAAGTGCAGGGGCTGCTCAAGCGTCTACCCAGGGGAATAGATGGCTGGGCCAAAGGCGCCAAGGGCACTGCACAGAAGAAGATCTTTCGCGACTGCTTCACCAGCGCTGATGTGGAGGCTGCCCCGGTGATCGCTAAGCAGCACAGAACGCTGTCGCTTCGCCGAGATGATCTCTTCCCCAATCAGGCCCTGCCTGAGGATCTCAGCCATGAGCAATTGCATACCCTGCTGGGCCTGCACGCCGACGGCCAGGGTGGCTACATCGAATACGAAGCCGACTCCAACCTCAAGGATGCTGAATCCATCCCCCTGAAGGAGGACATCATCAGCTACATGCAGCGAGAAGTGCTGCCGTATGTGGCGGATGCCTGGATCGATCGGGAGACTGTTGACGAGACGGATGGCGGCATCGGCAAGGTGGGCTATGAGATCAACTTCAACCGGGTTTTCTTTCAGTATCAACCGCCAAGGGCACTAGAGGAGATCGATGCGGCATTGGCTGGCGTAGAGCAGCGGATCCTGGAGTTGCTGCGGGAGGTGACAGAGTGAAACAGATAATTCACCTCACTGGCAATACCCACAGAGGCTCAGCAAGGCTAAAGCATGTTCTGACTGCGCTGATTTCAGGCGGCACACCTGACACCAACAATGATGACTATTGGTCTGATGATGATGAAGGCATTGCCTGGGTGGTGATCGGAGACATGAGCACCACGGCACTAGTGCGTTTTACCGAGAAGAAGGTCACCGAGAGTGGCCTTGCATCAAAACGACTACAAGTAATGCCACCGGGAACTCTTATCTACTCAATGTATGCAAGCATGGGCCACGTGGCAGAGCTTGCAATTCCAGCAACGATCAACCAGGCACTCCTAGGATTCGAATTCGTTGAGGATGTTGAACCAAGCTTCGCAAAATGGTGGCTACGCCATTTGCAGCCCGTGCTCCTAGCGGAAGCCAGTAGCAATACGCAAGACAATTTAAATGCAGATAAAGTAAAGAACTTGCCATTTCCTGCGATCGATCTTGCATCACAGGTTTGCATCGCCAGCTTCCTCGACCGCGAAACCGCCGGCATCGACCGACTGATAGCCGAGAAGGAACGCATGCTGGCCTTGCTGGATGAGAAGCGTTCCGCTCTGATCAGCCGTGTTGTCACCCGTGGTCTTGATGCCAATGCCCCGCTCAAGTCTTCCGGGCTGGAATGGTTGGGGAAGATTCCAGCGCATTGGGGCGAGCCACGAGCAAAAGGGCTCTTTCGCGAAGTGGACATACGGACTGATACAGGTGAAGAGAAGCTGCTCTCATTGCGGATGGGGAAAGGATTAGTCCCCCATGAGGAAGTTTCAGACAAGGACCTAGAACCTAGCGATGTAATTGGTTTCAAGAAGATCGAGCCGGATCAGATGGTAATCAATCGCATGCGAGCTGCAAGCGGTCTAATCGCAGTTGCCACTGAATCTGGCTTGGTCAGCCCTGATTATTCGGTTTTTGAAGTTGCGGATCACGAGCTATCCATCGAATACTTCCTTGAGCTTTTTAAGACAACTCTTCTGCAAGCAGTCTTTAGATCTTCGTCCAAAGGTCTCGGCACTGGCGAGCAAGGATTTCTCCGCCTTTATACAGATTCCTTCCTTTCGATTCATTTCCCTTATCCACCAGTGCATGAACAGAATGCAATTGCTGCGTTTATCCAGAAAGAACGCACAGAGATGCTCCAGATGGAGAGTCTGCTTATCCGCTCAATAGAACTTGCCAAGGAGCGCCGCGCCGCGCTAATCACCGCAGCGGTCACCGGCCAGATTGCGATGGAGGAGATGAAGTGATCACTGGACAAGCTAATCACTCCCAGGAGGGGTTTTCCTGCTGCAAAAAACACCAGTTTATGCCATGATTTATCTGCGTTTACAACTGCCAACATCAACTGTCCAAAGGCTTGCTCCTTAGTAAGATGGGTGTCATTCCAAGCCACACTCCAAGCTCTCACATCTCTAGTCCGTGATCTCCAGCCATGTACAACACGCTGAGTCTCCACAACTTTCGGGGTTTCTCCCACTACAGCCTTAGCGACCTGACAAGAATCAACCTGTTCGTGGGTAAAAACAATGCCGGCAAAACATCTGTTTTAGAAGCAATCGAAATATTGAGCCACGGTGGCAGACCATCGTCACTTCTTAGATCACCGAGTCGTCGTGGCGAAGTCACATCTGAGATCCGCGACCCTGTGATGAAAGCAGAGTACGACATACGGTATCTCTTTCATCAGCACAGAATTCGGGAGGGGAGCACCTTCGAGATTCAGGCGAATAAAGAATTGGCATCACCAGCAATAAAATGCATCATCAGACGGCCAGAAAATGAGATGGAACATTTAGAGCTCTCTGAGCAAGATGAGCCAGGCATGACATACGAGCTATTTGTCACGGGCCCTGAAAATGAAAAAGGCAGCGTAATCAAGATTTCAACTGAGGGGATCCTTGCAAGCGATTTCCGTCGTGGATCTACCCCCTACGCTCAGCTAGCGCCGCAAGCAGCCGTCTTTCTCGGGACCGAAGGCGCAGACTTGAATATTCTCCAGAAGATGTGGGATGACATTGTTCTTACTTCCGAAGAAGAAAGAATTATCAAAGCGCTGCAGATTATTGAGCCAGAAGTTGAACGTCTTGCCTTCACGGGTGGGCCCTCACGATGGTCTTCAATTGCTTGGATTAAATTAAAGAATGACGAAGAACGTGTCCCTCTTGGTAGCCTGGGTGACGGCATCCGCCGCCTGCTTTCGCTAGCAATCTACGCTGCCCGTGCATCAGGTGGAATCCTTCTTATCGATGAAATCGATACCGGCCTGCATTACTCCACACTCAAGCTGATGTGGCAATTCATCACGGAAGTAGCCGTAAGGCTTGATATTCAGGTATTCGCCACAACCCACAGTGGTGATTGCTTGAGGGCACTCGCATGGCTGAACGAAGAAAAGCCAGCCTACGAGAACATCGTTTCCGTTTATCGAGTAGATCGATCATCAGAGCAAGCCACAAGATACTCTGCAGGCGAAATCGAAGTGGCTGAACGTCAACAGATTGAGGTCAGAGGCTAATGGCGTATCCCAAGGAAAATTGTGCAAGAAGGCTCATCGTTGAAGGCATAGACGACAAGTTCTCAATCATTAACCTCATGATGAGGCATGGGTGGGCATGGGATGTCTCCAACGACTTTATCCCATTCGTAAAGGATGCAGGTGGTGTCAATGAAGCCATTGAGTCATTACCAACTGCCATCAAGAGTTTCAGCCGAATTGGGATTGTCGTTGACGCGGATATGAACTGCACAACCCGCTGGGATCAGATCAAAGCCAAGGCTATTGGGTATTTCCCGAAATTTCCTGAAAGTCCGGACCTTGCGGGTACGATATTGACTTCTGGCGAAAAGCGACTTGGCATTTGGCTGATGCCCAACAACGTTGATAGTGGAAAGCTTGAAGACTTTTTGGCGACACTTGTGCCAAAGACAGATCAGTGCTGGAGTTGGGCCGACACTGCGACGAAGGGGGCTGTAAGTAGAGGTGCACAATTCTCGCAAGGAGACTTTATTAAGGCACACATACACACCTGGCTTGCTTGGGGACGTGAACCTGGCTTGCCATTTGGAACGGCGATTACTGCGGCTACGTTCTTACACGACTCAGATATCGCCATCACATTCGTGGGATGGATGAATGCTCTATTTGCCCAGTGAGAAGGATGCGAATCGCAAACCCCGCCGCTTCGCCTTTCTGTTCCGCCGCTGGTTTCTTCGTAGTCTGTGGATCCTGCTTCATGAACCACGCCGCCCACCCGGTGCTGGTGTTCGAGCAAAATGGGCCTACACGCACCATCCACGATCCCAGCTGGTATCAGCTGCTGCTCCTCGAGGCCCAGGCATGACCACCACCACCCCCCAAGCCAGCCCCTCAGAACACGGCCGCCAGCTGCTGGAGGCCCTAGGCCAGTCCGTCACCAAGGCCCTAGACACCAAGCGGCGGCTGGGCCATTACGCCGTTACCTGGCAGAACGGCAAACCCCTGCTGGTCGGCGACGACGCACCACCGCCCCAAGCGGCACCACCGGGCCGATGAGCGATAAGCGCGTCTCCGAAACCGCCTTTGAGACGGTGATCGAAGCCCAGCTGCTCGCCGCTGGCTACACGGTGGTGGATGGCCAGGCCTTTGATCGTGAGCGCGCCATCTTCCCCGAGGAGGCGCTGGCCTTCATCCGCAGCACCCAACCGCAGATCTGGAGCAAGCTGGAGGCCTCGCACGGCGAGCAGACCGGCCCTCGGGTGCTGGAGGCGCTATGCAAGTGGCTCGACAGCCACGGAGCACTGGCCACCCTGCGCCATGGCTTCAAGTGTTTCGGCAAAACCCTGCGGATCGCCTTCTTCCGGCCCGCCCATGGGCTCAATCCTGAGCTGGAGGCCCGTTATCAGGCCAATCGCGTTGGGCTCACACGCCAGCTGCACTTCAGCCCCGGATCCGAGCAATCGCTTGATGTGGTGCTATCGGTGAATGGCATCCCGGTGGTCACGCTGGAACTCAAGAATCCACTGACAGGCCAGACCGTCAAGCACGCGATCCACCAATACCGGCAGGATCGTGATCCTCGTGAGCCGATCTTTGTCTTCACCAAACGCAGCCTGGTGCATTTCGCGGTGGATACAGAAGAAGCCCACATGACCACCCGGCTGGCCGGATCCTCCACCCACTTCCTACCCTTCAACAAAGGTTTCAAAGGCAATGCTGGCAATCCACCTGATCCCAAAGGCAGAAACCACAAAACAGCCTATCTCTGGGAAGAGGTTCTCCAGCGTGACAGCCTGCTCGATCTGTTAGCCCGCTTCCTACATCTCTCCGTTGAGGAGAAGACGTCCGACCAAGGCAAAAAGATCCGTAAGGAAACACTGATCTTTCCCCGCTATCACCAGTTGGAGGCAGTCCGGTCACTGCTTGCGGCCGTCGCCCGCGAAGGCGTTGGCCACAACTATCTAGTTGAAAGCTCCGCAGGCAGTGGCAAAAGCAACACGATCGGCTGGCTTTCTCATCGTCTCTCTAATCTTCATGACGATCAGGATCAGCGCCTCTTCGACAGTGTGATCGTGATCACCGACCGGCTTGTTCTTGATCGCCAGCTGCAAGACACGATCTATCAGTTTGACCACCGTCAGGGCGTTGTTCAGAAGATTGACGAAGATTCGCGCCAGCTCGCTGAAGCACTGCAGTCTAGTGTGCCAATCATCATCACAACCCTGCAAAAGTTTCCCTATGTGAGCGAGCAGCTAGCCAAGCTCAATGAGCAGCGCGGCCGAGCTTGGCAGGATCATCTGCCCACCCGCAAGTACGCGGTGATCATTGATGAGGCTCACAGCTCCCAGTCGGGCGAAACAGCCACCGAACTCAAAGGCGTGCTTGGTGGTGCAGATCTCCGCAACAAAGCCAAGCAGATGGCGGAAGAAGAGGAGAGCGTAGCACCCGAAGGCATCTTTCGAGCCATGGCCAAGCGAGGCCAGCAAGCCAACATCAGCTTCTTTGCCTTCACAGCCACTCCCAAATACAAAACATTTGCCTTGTTTGGCCGCAATCGCGAAGCCTTCCACCGCTACACCATGCGGCAGGCCATCGACGAAGGTTTCATCGAAGACGTGCTAAAGAACTATGTCACCTATAACACCTACTACAAGCTTTTGAAGAAAGCCGAGCAAGACCCCCATGTAGAGCGCAAGAAAGCCGCCAAGTCCCTTGCCCGCTTCTTGAAGTTGCATCCCCATAATATCGCCCAAAAAACCGAGGTGATGGTCGAGCACTTCTTTTTGTCCACCCGCCACAAGATCGGCGGCCATGCAAAGGCGATTGTGGTAACCGGCTCACGACTGGAGGCTGTGCGCTACAAGCAAGGATTCGATCAATACATTCAAGCCAAGGGGTATCCGATCAGGAGCCTCGTTGCCTTTTCCGGGAAGGTAGAGGACGACAAGCTAGCCAACACGAGTTACACAGAAGTTGAAATGAACGGCGGCATCAAAGAAAAAGATTTGCCCGACGCCTTCGCATCGCCTGAGTACCAAGTGCTTTTAGTCGCTGAAAAGTACCAGACCGGCTTCGATCAGCCCTTGCTGCACACCATGTATGTCGACAAGAGGCTCTCAGGAATCCAAGCTGTACAGACCCTGTCGCGCCTCAATCGCACCCATCCTCTCAAAGATGACACTTTCGTCTTGGATTTTGTCAACAAGCCAGAGGATATCCAGGAAGCCTTCAAACAATACTATGACGGCGCCGTGATGGGCGAGGAGGTTGATCCCGACAGGCTCTATGAACTGAAAGATGATCTCGACGCCTCAGGTATCTACTTGCAAACTGAAGTCGATGAATTTTGTAGGATCTTTTTTGCGCCGAAGCGTCGGCAGAGCCCTGCTGACCACAAAGCGATCAACGCAGTCCTGGATCAGGCACGAGCACGCTTTGTTCAGTTCCAAGCCAAAGAAGCTGAAGACGCTGATCTATGGCGTGGCAAGTTGCAAGCCTTCAACAACCTTTACAGCTTCCTCAGCCAGGTCATCCCCTATCAGGACAGCGACCTGGAAAAGCTATACGCGTACCTTCGCCATTTGGCCCTGAAGCTGCCCAAACGAAGCCAGGGCAAGAGCTACCAGTTTGACGATGAGATTGATCTCAATTATTACCGTCTGCAAAAAATCAGCGAGGGCTCCATTAGCCTCGATGAAGGGCAAGCCAAGCCATTGGACGGCCCCCATGAAGTGGGAACTGGGGCATCCCGGCCTGAGCAGGTGCCGCTCTCCCGCTTGATTGACCTGATCAACGAACGCTTTGGCGGTGAACTCAACGACGCTGATCAGTTATTCTTCGATCAAATTGTTGAGACTGCAAGCCAAAGTGAGGGCCTCGAGCAAGCCGCCAAGGTTAACTCTCTAGACAAATTTCGCCTTGTCTTCAATCAGACCTTGGACGCACTATTCATTGAGCGCATGGAGCTTAATGAAGAGCTATTCGCAGACTACATGGGCAGGCCTGAATTGCGCGACCTGATCAGCAATGCGCTGGGAGAGCAGGTCTATAAGCGGTTGCACGAAACAGACCGAAAAAGCCAGGCATAAACAACCTGCCTGAATGACTTGACAAACAAGACCTTAGGGCCCCAACGCGTATGACAAGTGCATGGGCGACATTCCTAAAAGGCCAGGCAATCCAGCGAAACTTATGCAATCGAGTCCTAGAGTATAAATTACACCTGTCGATCCTCATGCCTACAAACACAACCCCGCCAATACGCAAGAAGCGGCTAGGACAACTTCCTTCTGGCAATCCCAGCGAAGCATGGGTTGAGTGTTCAGCGACGATTAGATAGGCGGGACCGCGCAACTACATAGGCGGGTCTCAGGACGCGACAACAGGGCTTCCGATCCCGGTCTGGAGCCCTGCGATGCCCGCCCCTCTGTCGTTGCGGAT
>Ga0164292_10004845_pt1 | contig 10960 bp, 9 predicted proteins | sample GEODES117metaG_FD_111486 | JGI IMG/M metagenome (GOLD analysis project Ga0164292, IMG submission 111486) | Eutrophic lake water microbial communities from Lake Mendota, Wisconsin, USA - GEODES117 metaG | ecosystem: Environmental > Aquatic > Freshwater > Lake | place: USA: Lake Mendota, Wisconsin... | reverse complement strand
TGGGAGTGCCCACGAATAAGTGATACTTGAAGATCTTCCATGTCTTTACGAACAGAACCAGTTGCAGCAATTGAAATTCCATGATGAACATGAACATCTCCAAATCTTTGCTTAGGCAGAGAGTCATAATAAATGTAATCGTATCCTAATGAGTCTAGCCCCCATAGTGCTTCTGGAGTTACTTCGTTAATATAGTCTGGAAGCTTTGCATCTACATAATTAAAAATTCTAACATCGTGATTTCCAAGAGCAGAAAATAGTTGTGCGTCTGGTAGCATTTCTCTAGTCTTAGTATAAAAATCTCTTGCGCCCTTTGCTTCATGACGCATCATGGGAACAATAAGGTCACGACTATCTGTCTTGTGTAAATTTAAAAATTCTGCTGAGCGACCCTCTGTATACTTGCTGTAGCAGGCTTGATCGTCAGTATCCCCAAGATAATCAACTACATCTGGCTTAAACCATTTAAGGACCTTAAACCACAGAGCAATCATTTTATCATCTTGATATGGGAATTGCTGATCTGAAGATAGCATCCATTTTAAATCGTTAGCCATTTATTTCCTTACGTGAAAAAAGGGCCACAAGTCTGTGGCCTTAATATTATCTAAATTGTAGCATATTGAACTACGATGTCAATAGGCTAGTTTTCAACTGCTATAAAAAATATTGATATGGACTTTGTATTTCCTGATCCCCAAATTTGTACATCTGCTGTTTCCTTAGTAACCGATCCACTTACTATAGAGGGCTCTTTTATGTCTGCTAAACCACTTTTACATATAGCGGTTAGCGTTATTGCTGAGGGCTTACCAGAAAATCCAGCATCCTTGTAATTAATTGTATATGTCTGTCGTTTACCATTAGCAACAGATTTAGGCTCAGTTTTTCCACCAAAAAATCTAGGTACTGTAATTTCAGCAACTGTCTTGGGCTCAACCTGAATATTTGAACCAGCGCTAACTTTTGCACCAGCTAACGCTGTTGCCTTTGCTACATCTGTTTTTAACTTTTGTAATAGGGTAGCGTCAATTGGATCTCCATCATTAAAGGTGTCGCTCATTATATGTTTTCTCCTAAATCATGGGCTGATACTTCTTTATCAGACACTTCTATTACCTTAGATCTATCTAGTCCATATCGGCTAAACGAATCTGGGTCTACTATATGCCTTAGTTTATTCTGTGATACTAAATACATTTTACCATCTGCTAGGTTTTTTATCAAGGACCCGTCTCTAAATCCTAGCTTTCCTGCAATCTTAATTCCAGACAGCGCCGATTCAGTTGCTAGTACAGTGGTAAAACACCACGACTCTGCAGCCCTGTTAGAAATTAGCCTATACCTTTTGCCATCTTTAATCCAATAGGTATCCTTGTCTGTTTTAACAGCGATACCTGAAGGGAAATTAGTCGGCTGTGAGATCGTTAAGATGCTCTGAGTAGTCTTGAATAGCCTCACTCTTTGCCTCTTTTTCTTCTACTAGATGAGTAATTTCTGCTCTCAAAAATGCAATTTGGGTTTCATAATTAGATACAATTTCCCCTATGCGTTGCTGTAATGCAGTAATTACTAGTTCTACTTTTTCTGCCATGCCATATTCCTATTCCGCTAGTTCTGCTGCTTCTGATTCTAGAGCAGTTCTTTTTGCAGCTAGAGCGTTAATTCTACCATTAATGGTTGAAACAGTTTCTGAATTTACTGGAGATTCAGCATTTGCTTCAATTAAATCTAGTTCAAGATTGTATGCTTGGAAATCAATACTCTTCATGTGCTGATTTACAATGTTTAGCTTGTCTGCGTTTGTTAACAATGTCATTTTTTGCCTCCTTTCATTATTATATCATTTAACCCTGATTAGTCAAGGCCTGTTTTTCGTTCAGTAAAGCCGTTTTTTTCCTATTACATTCTAGAAGCTCATCCTCCAGGACGTATTTATCTTTACAGATCTCGGCGTTATCAGTCAAAGACTTTATTAAAGCCTCTAAATTATTAAGTTTATTTAAAATCATTTCTATTTTTTCTTCATTAGTAATCATTATGCAAACCCCGAAGCTGGCCCAAAGCTTGAGTAAGATGATGTCCCGCCAGCATTACTTGCAGAGACTCTTGCTCTAGCCCAGTTTTGTAAAACTGAATTAACTACTGGATAAGAAATCTGGAAAGATGTCGAGCTTCCAGGGAACCCATAATAAGGTCCACTCTGATTAGCACCGCTTGAGTTTGTTGCAGTGTAGTATTCTACGGTATAGCTTGTTGCTCCACTAGAAGCATTCCAAGAAACAAGTCCGCTTCCAGATGTCCCTACCCCAGTTGGAGCGGCTGGTGCAGATACTACTGGTACAGATGTTCTAGTTCCAGAATCTGGACCACCCCAATCAGATTTAGTGCCAGTAGGATTTCCCGAAGCAAAGGCCTGGACATAGTAATTTCTTGAACCCACTGGGGCTCCAGAATCAAAGTAGCTTGTTGCAAAAATATTTGGGAAGTCTGGGCTATTATCATATCCAGGGGCTCCTCCCCACCATACTCCATAATACGATGCACCAGAAACTGGATTCCATGTAATATTAATTCCATCACTTCTGTTATCAGAAGCGCTTACTCCAGTAGGGGTTGCAAGTTTAACTGGTGCAGTAATTCTTGCTCCGTTGTCAGGGCCTCCCCAATCTGATTTGCTTCCAGTAGGATTACCAGAAGCAAATGCTTGTACGTAGTAGTTTCTATTAGATCCAGCACTAATGGCTGTATCCAAATAAGATGTTCCAGTAATTAAAGTTGGATTATTTGGTCCACCAAAATCTGGACTTGAATCATATCCTGGTGTTGGTCCATACCAGATTCCATAGTAAGCAGCTCCAGATACTGCGTTCCAAGTTATGTTGACTCCATCAGTTCTAGTATCTGTAGCATTAACTCCAGTAGGTGTAGCAAGCTTTGATACTGGAGCATTTACTGTAAAGCCTACGCTAGCAGTACCATTTGGAGAAATTCCGTTTGATGCAGTTATAACTACTTGCCAAGCTAGTGCTGTATTTCTTTGAGCTACTGTGGGTGAAAATGTTGTACCAGTACCAAGCTGCTCATACACAAATGAACCATTTGTAAATCTTTGCCAAGAGTAGGTGTAGGATATAGTTCCTGAACCAGTCCATCCAGAAGGTGATGCGGTAAATGTTGTAGACCCAGCAGTTCCAGTACTTGGAGTAACGGTTACAGTTCCACCATTTGGTGCAACTCCGACTCTTGTTCCAATTACACCATTAGATATTGGAAACCACGGTCCAGTACCGTTTGCATTCCTTCCTCTAACCCAGTACCACCTTGTGGCCGAAACGCTTATCGTAGTATCTAAAAATGGTGAAGAAACATTTGTAAAATCTGGGGTTGCTGAATCTGACGGATTTGAAATTTCATTTGTATTCCAAAATATATCGTATCCTGTTGCTAAGGATGAACCGCTAAATGTTAAATTAACTCCATCTGATCTATTTGTAGTTGCGGTTAAAGACGTAGGCAGCCCTGGTAATGTTTGAATTCTAGTTCCAGCTATACCATTTGATCCAGGGCCTGGGAACCAGTCAGAAGAATTTGGTCCAGATGCTGTCGCATTTATTCTGGCACGAACACGATAGTATCTTGTAGATCCAGCAGTAATTGTTGTATCTAAAAACGAGTTTGTTGTTATACTATTATCTTGACCAAAGTCTGCAAATGTGGATTGATTTACTGGGCCACCGCCTAAACTACTTCCCCAATAAATTTCATAATAGTTTGCTCCAGGCACAGCATTCCATTGCAATAATACTCCGTCTCCTCTGTCTGATGTTGCCGTTAAAGATGTTGGAGCAGTAAGTTCTTCTGTGACTTCAACATATGTACTACCAGTAGAATAATCTGGGATCGTTTGAAAATAAGGATAATATTCTCCAGCTGCAGAATACTGCTTAACAATTGAGAAGGTTGGATTAGCAGTTCCGTATGACCATCCATTAACAGGAAGCCATCCACTATCACTTCCATCTCCAAAGGTAACCCTGTATTGTCTTGGGTACGAGTTGCCGCCGCCTAAAGCTCCAATTGATCCGCTTAATGTTACATTTTGATTTTTTCGAGCAGGGTTGGGATCTGCAGTAAGTAATAAATTTGCCGCTGATCTAGAAATATAATATGGTATTCCACCGACTACATCTGCGTAATACTTTCTTATTGAATTTTTTAAAGCACTAACTTCTATTTCAATTTGCCATCTATCATATCCGCCTACTCCATCTATTGCATAAGTTGTTGATCCAAATAAAGATGAGCTTACCACTTCATTGTGGGTTAATGTAGCGGTTGTACCAGAAACTGAAATATTACTAATTAATGTCCCGCCAGAACCAAAGCTCGTGCTTGATCCAGTTCTTGTAGTCCATGCGCTAGATGCAGCACTTCCGTAGTTTGTGCCATCCATTCCATAGTAACTTTGGTTTTGCCAATTATACATTCTGTATCTAATTCTGTATGTTGTGCTTCCATCAACACCTGTAACGTTAGATCTAATTTTCATAAGTCCGCCTGCTGGGATATATCCCCGATTATCTGTGCCCGCATTACTATATATATCTAAAATGTTTAATGTAGTAACTGAAAGTGGTGATCCTGGAGATGTAGAGTCTTCTGCAGTAAATGGAGAGCTTGGTATAAATCCAATCACAGGAACTACTGGAGCCTGGGTATTTGAATTATTTAGAGTAAGTCTTGCAATATATATTTTATTTTCCAGTGTTGCATAGTGATATACTGTTCCAGACTTTGTTGTTGTGCCAGTTACAGCTATGTCGTATAAATATTCAATTGCAACCCTATTGTTTGTTGTTAAGGCATCTCCAAGGGCATCTACGGCAAACCACTCTACGTAAGAATCATATACGTCTGGTTTATTATACCAATAGCTAGCATATGTAATACTTGCTGATAATGTTTCTGGAACATCAACTCCAGTATTTATAACATTTATTGTTCCGCTAGGTCTCTGTCTTACTATATAAACTGGTAATGATTGTGCAGATGCATTACCTGCAGAATTTGTAGCTCTTACTCTAAATATAAGCCAGTTTTTATCAAAATAATCACCGTCGTCTCTTCCTAAGTGGGTAGAGCTATTTGTAATCATATCTCTTCTACCAGTAGACGATGTTGCAAGAAATTCTTTTTCTACATAGTTTAAATCACCAGTAGTACTAAATAGCCAGTCATAAGCATATGTTATTGCACTTCCGTTTCCAGATACCCAATCTCCGTTGTATCCCCAAAGGTGTCTTCCTATTCCCTGATTGCCAACCCAACCAGCAGTTACAGGGGTGCGACTATCAAGGTTCGGTGGATTTTGAGTTGGACCCATTCTTTGAACTGGTGGAGCCTCTACAACAGGATTAATTGGATCATCGGCAGTACCGTCAATTATGCTTCCTGCAGTACTGTCAGTTCTAAATGTATTTAATCTTAATTTTGGTATATCGTTACCCTCAATAAATGGCCTATTGCTAGTAGTGTCAAATACTTTTTTCCATCCATTATTAGTTTTAACATATGCTTTTCTAATTGCAGACCATGTTTGTCCACCAGTTTTTACATACATTTTTTTTATTCGGTCCCAATCGTAGGCACCAACTTTTATATATGACTTACCTGCCATTATTAATCCGCCGTACTAAATATAACGTCGCCTATGAGCCCAACGTAGGGCCAGGTACTATGATTTATGTTTGTAATAGAATTTTCTGAAGCACCAGATCTATAGAATGCTCTACCAGCAGTAACTCTTCCATCGCTAAAAATTTGCAAAACTGCTCCTGCTTCTTTGGTGGCATCATACATTCTGTGATATGCGCTTGCAAATCCTTTAAGCACAATGCCACCAGTTGTATTAGTATTAATAACAACTCCTGTGCTGCTTAAGCTAATATAAGATCCTCCAGCCTGCAGTGTTGAGTAACTAGTTCCATCTTTTGACATTACTAGTGCGGGAGATGTTGTTGCACTAAAGTTACTAGAAGGCTTGATTCTAATTGAGCTTCCTATAGCTGTTCCTGGTGGAGATGAGACAAAAGAATCCTGTACTGATCCATCTGTATTTGTTACATCTGATGCGTAATATGTAGATGATTCTTGAGTGCTGCCAGCTACATTGTATGTAAAATTATCATTATCTATTATGAACCCGCTTGTAAAGCTTATAGTTTGAGAACCAGAATCTAATGTCATTCCCGATGCCGACAAGGACGTAGCGTTGATTGTCCATCCACCAACGACTGCAGTTCCGTCCGATGCTAGTTGGAATTTTGGAGTACCGCTTCCGCTTGCATATGCAGCGATTCCACCGCCAGCAAAAACAACTCTATTCCCAGTACTTGATGTTGGTGGAGTTGCATCTGATATATAAAGTCCACCACTATCAATATTTATATTACCAATTTTTCCAGTGCTTGCCGTAATCTTACCAGTAATTTCTGCATCTGTTGATATAAGCTTTCCAGTAGATGCTGCAATTGAAGAAGCTCCTACTGTTAAAGATCCGCCAGTAATTGTTATATTTTTTGCTATTACAGCACCAGCTGGAGTTACTGAAAAATTAGCCGTTGCGTTTCCAGCAGATACATCAGAGCCAGCCCAAATTGCATATGTTCCAGAAGAACTTATTCCAGTGTATGTTCCAGTAGATCCTCTTTCAAGTTTAGATGAGTCAATTGTCCATCCAGCAATTTGTCCGTATTGTGCATAGATTCCACCGTCTGAAGTATCAAGTCTTAATTGAACAGAACCCTTTTTAATTACAAGCCCGCCACTATTTAACAAAAATCCGTCGCTAGTTAAATTCCCAGACCCATTTAATGTTCCTTGAAAAATAGAGGCACCAGATGCTCCCATAGAAATATTGCCACCAATAGTTGTTCCGCCTGCAACTCCTAAATCTCCATCAATAGATAACTTAGTTCCATTCCAGGAAACAAAGTTGTTTAATGCTCCACCTATTTTAAATAATGCAGACTGGGCAGAGTCAATGTACCAGTAGTTGCTTGCATTTAAAACAAGGCCTCGCTTACCCGTATCTACTCCGTAACCAAACTTAAATGTTCCAGTATCTGTTCCGCTTACTCCAGCCTCAAAATATCCAGTAGTCGAAACGTTTGTGCCAATAAATGGTGCTCCAGCCACCTGAATATTTGGAGAAAGAGCAGTGTATGCAGAAGAAGTGTTATTAAATTCATCATAAGAAGCAATACCTACTTCATAAGTAGTACCTAGAGCTAATCCTGCAAGTCTGTAGGTTGTTCCTGTTCCTGGAGAATCTACATAAGAATAATTTTCAAATGGGGCTGATGCTTTGTATGGCCTAAATCTAATTCTATATCCACGAAGAGTTGAATCAGATACTGCCGACCAACTTATATTAACAAAACCATTAAATCCTACTGTTCCAGTATTATCTGTTCCAGCCGTAGCAGATATTGTTGCTGGGGCATCTGGAGCATTTACATCTGCTGCAATTGCGTCAATAGGGGTAACCGTCTGCTGAGCAGACCAAGATGATGTGAATCCATCGTCAGTTACAAATCTTATCTTAACAAATCTTTGAGTGTAAACAGTTTTCTTTATAATTGCGGGGCTTGAACCACTAAATACTAAATCAGATTCTGAGGGATCTCCTGCGCCCCAGGATGTTCCAGACTCGTAAACTTTTGCATAAGAAGCACCTGGTGGCAATGTCCATGTTGCAGTGTAACCATTTGTAATTCCAGTTAGTGTAAATGAAGGAACTACGTTCAATAAAGGATTTGTTTTTGTACCTACTACAAATGACGCTCCAGAATCACGATTGTCAAAAGAGTCTGCTGAAATAAATAAACCTGTAAATGAAGTATAGTACTCTCCAAAAGTATTGAACAGCTCGGATTGTGTAATTAATATTGATTGTGAAGTTCCAGATGTTGATGGGAATTTAGTAAAGAAACCATCATTAACTCCATTTGTAAGTTTTATAATAAACTTTTTTGAGTCAGCGTCAACTGTTGCTGTAATTAATATATTGTTACCAGACCATATTGCCACAACGCTGCTTGCTGATGCGGGAGGAGTAGAGTCTAGAGATGCTGCTACTGGGTCTATAGGGGTAACTGATACTGGATCTGAGTAGGCTGTGTTGCCAGCAATTTTATCTGTAAGCTTTAATCTTACCCATCTTTTTAAAACATCTCCAACTGTTATTGTTATTGGGTTTGAAGATGTTACTCCAACTTCTTGATATCCAGTTGTTGGGGCTGTATTTGATGTAGAGATTGCCTCTTCAATAATAGCGTTGTCAAAATTTTTATCAGTTTGTTTAGTGTAAGAAACTGTATAGCCCAGTGATGCTGGGGTAACCGTAATTGTGGGCTTAGTTAATTTAGAAACATAAGATGCTGCTGTTACTGAATATCCGTCTGACCAAGGGCTTACTTTGCCATTTGGGTACACCCACTGAAAATTAAAAGAATACGTTTGCCCGATGTTTAAATCTACAACAGGTATTGTAAAGTAGTCTTGTCCAGTTTTGACTTTATTGTTTTTGTTTAAGTCAGATGGAAAGTTCTTTGCATCGTATTGTGCGTCTTTGCTCATTTAGAAATCCAACTGCAGCTTATATTCAATATCTACTGGTCTACCAGCTTTTTTAATTAATGGTGTTGACAGAACAGATCTGCTGATTAAGCCGTACCCTGGGTCAAATGTATCTTCGTCATTTATTCTTATCGCATCAAAGTACACGGTTGTGTTGCCTCCTGATGCAGTTGTCGCCACACCAATTTTTATAATTGAAGATGGGTCTGGCAAGTTAGGTGCAGCTGTATAGTTTGCAAAAAGATTGTTTAGCGTAAGCGTCTGTATCCGATCTCCAGTTCCAGACAGTGGTGTAAAGTCTACATAATAATATGCTAAATCAGAACTGTAAAATTTTACTCTAATCTTAGATAAATTATTGTCTGCTTTTTTATACGCAATAGATATGGTGTCGTTTATACTGTATCCAGATATATCATCAGAAATAAAAGAGTTTATGTATTCTTTTGTTTGTCCTGAAGCAACATCAACCTTTATCATGCTATCGCTAACCTTTGATAAAAATGTATAATTGCCGCTAGCGTCTTGAGTGTTACCCTGTGATGTAGGATTATCAGATCCACTAAACCAGTTAAACTCATTTGTGAAGGATGTAATAAATTTGCTATCAAAATTATTAAAGGATTGTCTGCCTTCAGGATATAGTCCTACCTCAGAAACTACCCCAGAGACATCTTGTGGTATTGTAGACTTGTATGTTACAAAATAGCTGTACACTGGGTCTCCGTCTACGTCTACTCCAGACTGTAAAATATTAAAACCAGATAGTTCTACTGGCAAACGATAAAACTCGAAATCTAATTTTGTGTCATTGCCTTTTGCATTAGGGGTCGATGACCCAATCCCTAGAGCTAATTCCTTTGAGGCAAAGTCATTGCCACCAGAAAGGTAACTTGTCAAAAATCTTTTTCCAAATTTAGTTATCATTTTTTCTCCACTCTTACATTTATTGCTTTTAATTCTACCCCACTACTGTTCTTAACCTTAAATACTATTTTTGCACTAGGGATATCTCCTACGCCTAGAACAACTTCGTTTGAAACTATTTCAATATCAGAAAGACTTGGTCTCCCTTTTCCTTCTCCTTCTGAGCCTTCTTCTCCCTCTTCAGTCTCTTCTCCTTCACCCGTCTCTTCTTCTTCTTCATCGCCTGGGACATCGTCGCCAATCTTATCATTAGCAAATTTGCCGTCTCTTTGTGCCGCTGCATATTGAGCTAACTGATAGGCTAGATAGTTTTTATTTGTATAAAAATCAAGCTCTGATCCCTCAACGGTAACTAGGGCAGCCGTGTTCGGCTGTCCGCTTACTGAAGGCTTTTTCTTATTTGAGGATACCATTTTTTTATTATACCATTTATGAACTATAAATAGATCTAGTTGTTATTCTGGTACTTAGCCCCCCGTCAAATGAATTGTTAATATTTGATACTATAAATTTTTGTGTGCCATTTAGTCCATTGGCTGGATAGTTAATTGTAACAATATCTCCTACAGAAATCAAGGGGTTTGAGAAAACTTCTAGTTCGCAAACAGACTGCTTCTTTGACCACTGAGCTTTTATCCAGTCTGAAAGGCTCTTGGCATCAGACTCTTTTTGAATCCAAACCGACTCAAATGTAACCTGCTCTGGAACGGTAAACTCGTTTATTGTTTTGTCAACGTATTCATTTTGACCAGACTGAACTAGTGTATTTCCAATTATGCTAAATGAGGCAAACTTCGAATCGTCTAGCGGAATAAAGGTACCAGCATTATTTAGAACATAAACCTCAGCGCCAAAGGAGTTTAACCTGTATCCTAAAAGCTCTACAAACTTATTTAAGCCAAGACTGGTGATGATTGGGAAGGCTGGTCTAGAATCATATTTAATGTTTACTTTTAAAAGTTCTCTGGCTACAGTTCCAAATTCATCTATGGCTCCCCCAGATATTCCACTATTATCAAATCCGCTTGAAAGCTTATCCCCATATAAAAAGTCTAGGGTCGTGGACCCAAATCTTCCAGAGTATTGGTTTCCAATTACTCCGTCCTTGTATTGAGTTTCGTTAAGAGGAATAGAATAAACATAATCAAAAAATGTTGAATTGGCATTTGAGAATAATGCTACGTTACTTGTTGGAGATATTATATCGGTTGAATCGACTGCTGTTACCTTAAAGTTATTAATAAAAACATCTATGGCAACAATTGAGTTTTCGATCTTTACACGAATGTCAACTTTATAAGAAACTCCCTGGGCTAAATAAGCTAGGGATTTATTGCTTCCCTTTTCTTGAGTATCTTTTAGAGGAGTGATTACTCCATTTTTTACTTTA
>Ga0164292_10004843_pt1 | contig 10963 bp, 12 predicted proteins | sample GEODES117metaG_FD_111486 | JGI IMG/M metagenome (GOLD analysis project Ga0164292, IMG submission 111486) | Eutrophic lake water microbial communities from Lake Mendota, Wisconsin, USA - GEODES117 metaG | ecosystem: Environmental > Aquatic > Freshwater > Lake | place: USA: Lake Mendota... | reverse complement strand
TGCCCGACCTGCGCGTCGGCCCAGCGCGTGAAGAAGGTCGGCTGCTCGGTGACCTCGCGGCCGGTCTCGCGCACGTGCTCGCCGTAGTTCAGGCCGCAGCACCAGACCTTGCCGGGGTCGGGGACCACCGGCAACAGCGCGACCGCGTCGAGCGCGGCATCGGGGGTGCGGCCCGCGGCCCAGGCCGCCACGCGCGCGATGCCGTCTGCCGCGAGCGCAGCCTTGAGCGTCGGGTACTGCGAGGTCGCGTCGACCACGCCGCCATCGACCACCACGCCCCATGCGGGACGGCCGTTCAGGGTGAAGCTCGCCAGTTTCATCGTCCGTGTTCTCCGTTCAATCGAGCTTGACGCCCGCCTGCCTGACCACCGCGCTCCAGCGCGCCTGGTCGGCCTTGATGAAGGCCTTGAACTCGGCGGGCGTGCTGCCCACCGGGTCCCCGCCGAAGCTGCGCCATTGCTCGATGAAGTCGGGCGCCTTGGCCCCCGCGGCCACCGCGGCCGCGAGTTTTTCCTGGATCGCGGCCGGTGTCCCGGCGGGCGCGAACAGTCCGATCCACGCGATCGGCTGGTAGTCGGGCAGGCCGAGCTCGGCGAAGGTCGGCACGTCGGGCAGCGACGGATGCCGGCCGGTGCCGGTGACCGCGAGCACCTTGAGCTTGCCGCCCTTGATGTTGCCGATGGCCGCCGGCATGCCGTCGAACATCAGCTGCATCGTGCCCGCGAGCAGGTCGGCGTACGGGCTCGAGGTGTTGTACGGCACGAAGCGCAGCTTCGCGCCGGTGGCGGCCGAGAACCATTCGCCAGCCAGGTGCGAGTAGGTGCCGATGCCCTGCGTGGCCGCGTTGAACGCGTCCGGGTTCGCCTTCGCGGCGGCCACCAGCTCGCGCATGTCGGCGGCCTTCACCGACGGATGCGCGAGCAGGCCGCTGCGCAGGGTGCCCACCAGGCTCACCGGCTCGAAGTCGCGCTCGGCGTTGTAGGGCAGCTTCGAGAAGACGTAGGGCTGGATCGAGATCGTGCTGGTGAAGCCCATGTACAGCGTGTAGCCGTCGGGCGCGGCCTTGGCAGCGGCGTCGGTACCGATCTGGCCGGCCGCGCCGGGCCGGTTCTCCACGACGATCGACTGGCCGAGCGCCGGCTGCATCTTCGCGACGATCTGGCGCGCGTTGGTGTCGGGCCCGGTGCCCGCGGGGAACGGCACGATGATTCGCACCGGCTTGTTCGGATACTCCTGCGCGTGCGCGCCGGACGTCCAGGCCGCCACCGCGGGCAGCGCGAGCAGTCCGGCGGCGAGCCGGCGTCGGATCGGGGTCATCGTCTCGTCTCCTCCTGGGCCGTCGCGCGGGGCGAGGGCGGGTTCGAATCGAAGCGTCGCGCGCGTGCCCGGTCCGGGCGGCGCGGCGACGGAAGAAGTCTGGTCGGAGGGCAATGAATTGTCAAGATACGAGAATTCATGCGAGGATCGAGCTGATGCGGCCGGGCTTCATTGGCTCGCCGATCGGAATACGACACCAGGAGACCCCGATGACCGAGGCCCCGCCCGACCTGCGCTTCAGCCACTTCGGCTTCTACGTCCGCGACATGTCCGCGATGCAGGCCTTCTATTCGGGCGTGCTGGGCCTCACGGTGACCGACCGCGGTCAGCTCGGCCCGGTCGAGCTGGTGTTCCTGAGCCGCGACCCGGAAGAGCACCACCAGATCGTGCTGGCGAGCGGCCGGCCCGAGGGCGCGCACTTCAACCCGATCAACCAGATCTCGTTCCGTGTCCCCGACGTCGCGGCGCTGCGTGCGCTGTCGCGCCGGCTGCGTGCGGCCGAGGCGGCCGACCTGATCGCGGTCACGCACGGCAACGCCATCTCGATCTACTTCCGCGACCCCGAGGGCAATCGGCTGGAGGTGTTCTTCGACACGCCCTGGTACTGCGAGCAGCCGCTGCGCGAACCGGTCGACCTCGAGCAGGCGGACGACGCGCTGATGGCCCAATCCGAGGCGATGGCGCGCGCCCGGCCCGGCTTCAAGCCGCGCGCGCAGTGGGTCGCCGAGATGCGCGAGCGGATGCGCCGGGGCTGAGATGGACTGCGACGTCGCGATCCTCGGCTGCGGCCCGGTCGGCGCCACGCTGGCCAACCAGCTCGGTGCGGCCGGCCTCGACGTGGTGGTGATCGAGCGCGACGCGCAGGTCTACCCGATGCCGCGCGCGATCCACTTCGACGGCGAGACGATGCGGATCTTCCAGTCGCTCGGGCTGCGCGCCGAGGTCGAGGCGATCTCGCGGCCGGGCACCAAGGGCATGCAGTTCGTCAACGCCGAGGACCGGGTGCTGATGGTGCGCGCGGGCACTGCGGCCGAAGGGCCGCAGGGCGGGCCGAACAACCACTACTTCCACCAGCCCGAGCTCGAGGTGGTGCTGCGTGCCGGGCTGGCGCGCTATCCGAACGTGCGGCTGCTCGCCGGGCGCGAGGCGGTGGTGGTCGAGGCGGATGCGGCGGGCGTACGGATCTCGCTCGACGACGGAAGACGCGACGGGATCGTCACGGACGTTACGATCGGCTCGCACGGCTCGCACGGCTCGCACGGCTCGCACGGCTCGATCGGCCAGATCGGCGCGGGCGTAGAGACTGACTCACCCGCCCCGACCGAGGTCCGCGCCCGCTGGCTCGTCGGCTGCGACGGCGGCCGCTCGATGGTCCGCCGCGCGATCGGCTCGACCAACGAGGACCTCGGCCTGCACCAGCCGTGGCTGGTGTTCGACGCGATCCTCGAGCGTGAGCTCGACCTGCCCGACTACACCGTGCAGCGCTGCGATCCGGCGCGCCCGATGACGATCTGCTGCGTCACCGGCCGCCGTCGACGGTGGGAGATCATGCTGATGCCGGGCGACGACCCGGAGGCGATCGCGCGGCCCGAGAACGTCTGGCCGCTGATCGCGCGCTGGGTCACGCCCGCCGACGCGCGGCTCGAGCGCAGCGCGGTCTACACCTTCCATTCGGTGATCGCGCGCGGCTGGCGCCGGGGCCGCCTGCTGATCGCCGGCGACGCCGCGCACCAGACCCCGCCCTTCCTCGGCCAGGGTCTGTGCGCCGGCATCCGAGACTGCGCGAACCTCGCCTGGAAGCTCGTGCGCGTGGCGCGCGGCACGGCCCCCGAGTCGCTGCTCGACACCTACGAGCCCGAGCGCCGGCCGCACGTGCAGGCCTTCATCGAGCTGGCCGTGCGGCTGGGTGCGGTGATCCAGGCGACCGACCCGGCGGTGGCCGCCGAGCGCGACGCGCGGTTCCTCGCTGGCGAGGCGCAGGTCTTCGAGTACCCGCAGCCCGGGCTCGGGCCGGGGCTGCATGCGGGCGCACTCGGCGGCACGCTGTTCCCGCAGCCCCGCCTGCCCGACGGCCGACGGCTCGACGAGGCGCTGGGCGACGCGTTCGCGGTGCTCGGCGATGCGGCCGCGATCGATGCGGCCGATGCGGCCACGCGCGAGCGCTGGCGTGCGGCGGGGGCGGTCGTCCTGCGCGACCCGGGCGAGGCGGTAGCCGCATGGTGGCGCACGCGGGGCCTGACGTCGGTGGTGCTACGCCCCGATCGCTACCTGCTGGGCGCGGCCCGCGATGCACACGAGCTCGCGGCGGTCAGCGCGATGATTGCCTGACTCCTCGCTGGCATCGAACCGAAAGGACCCGGACCGTGTCGAGCCTCGTGCGCATGCTCTCCGTGCTCGACCTCTTCACCGAGGCCGAGCCTGCGTGGACGCCCGACGCGATCGCGCAGCGCCTCGCCTGCTCGCTGCCGACCGCGTACCGCTACGTGCGCGCGCTGATGCAGGCGGGGCTGCTGCGCCGCGCGGCCGCAGGGACCTATGTGCTTGGCGCGCGGCTGGCCGAGCTCGACTTCCAGATGCGCCGCACCGATCCGCTGCTGCGCGACGGCGACGGCGCGCTGCGCGCGCTCTGCGAGGACACCGGCTGCGACGTCGTGGTCGCCGAGGTGCTGGGCGACCGGCTGATCACCGTGCAGCAGCTTCATGGCTCGGAGGGCGTCTCCGCGAGCTTCGGCCGTGGCCGGCGGATGCCGCCGTTCCGCGGCATGCTGTCGAAGACGCTGCTCGCCGGGCTGACCCGGCCGGCGCTGCGCCGGCTGCACGCCGCGCATGCCGCCGAGGCCGCGGCCGAGCCGTTCGCGGCGGACTTCGACACGCTGGTGGCGAACCTGCGCCGCATCCGCGCCGATGGCTACGCGGTGTCGCTCGGCGAGCTCGACCCGGGGCTGGCCGGCATCGCGGTGCCGATGCCGCGCCCCGGCGACGGCGGCACCGCGGCGCTCGGGGTGATCCTCGCGAAGCGGCGCTTCGCGACCACCGACGTCGGCGCGATGGTACGGCGGCTGCGGCGCGCGGCCGAGGATGTGGTGCGCGAGGTCGAGGCGCGCGCTGCGGACTGAGGCTTTGGCCGCGGCAAGACCGCCGGTTCGCGGTCACCGGTCCGAGACGGGGCAACGACCGCAATGCAGCGGTTGGAGTCGGTCGCCGCCACCGGACTAGCGATCGGTCAGCACCAGCCAGCCGACACCCAGGCCGGCGGCCGGCGCCGACATGAGCGTCAGCAATGCGTGGGGCAGCCGACGCCCGTGCTGGCGTCGTAGCCAGGCGCACGCATTTCTCCCGCGCGTTATCGCTGAGCGCCGTCAGCCTTGCTGCTCGGGCTTCTTGAGCATTCCCGACAAGGCATGGGCCATTCCCGTGATCCCTTCGTTTGACAACCCGGCATCCTTCATGACCGCATCGACGATCGGCTTGGCCAACTGGTACTGCAGCGCCGAGTTCATGACTTGTTCTGGAAACGTTGCGCCACCGCCGCTGGCGCCGCGCGTTACGCCCTCCGTATCTGAGTTTGTGGCACCCGGCATACCACCCACCTGGAAGATGCGGATCGACTCGATCTTCTCCATCGGCCTGACAGCCTGTTCAAGGATCTGTGGCAATTGCTGCAGCAGCAGCGTTCTAACCTGCAGGTCGATCTGTGCAGCGGAGAGCGTGTTCAGCGCCTCGTTGATTGCACGTTTGCCTTCAGCTTCTGCCAGCGCCGCGGCCTGCCGCGCCTTTGCTTCAATGGTGATCGCCTCCGCCCGATCGAGTGCGGCCTCTTTCTCCGCTGAAGCCGAAACCTTGACGGAGATTGCGTTCTGCTCAGCCTCCTTCGAGGCCTCGATGAGCTGAATGTTCTTTTCGCGCTCCGCCACGGCCACTTGGCGCGCGGTATTCACCGCTTCCTCAGCCTTCACGGCGTCGGCTCGCGCCAAGTTGGCGGCCGCGTCAGCGTCGGACTGTTCTCGTGACTTGTTCGATATCGCGATCTGGGTGTCCTGGCGTGCCATCTCCACCTGCATGCGCTGCTCTGCGCGCTGCACCTCGGTCTTGCGTTCCAGCTCGATCTCTCGTGACTGGATCGCGAGGTTCTTCTCGATCTCCGCCGCCTTGATCTCTCGCTCGGCTTCGATACGACGCTGACTAACCTGCTGTTCCGCTTCAATCTTGGAGGCTTCGGCCTCACGGCTGCGCTCGGCCTGTTGAGAGGCAATCAGCGCCGCCTGTTCGGCGCGTGTGACCTCGATCTCGCGCTTTTGGCCAAGCGAGGCGAACTCCTGATCTTTCTCAATCGTGAGCTTCTTGCGCGACGCTTCAAGGTTCTTGGTCTGCACCTGAACTTCCGTGTCCTGCTCCACGTCGTTGCGCTGCTTGCGGCGGGCTTCGGTCTGCTCAGTGAGTCGGGTAAGGCCCTCCGCGTCGAACGCATTGTTCGGGTTGAAGAATTGCTTGTCCGTTTGGTCAAGGCTCGTCAGCGAAACCGACTCCAGCTCCAGGCCGTTTTTCTCCAGGTCTTCGGCCACTGCGTTCTGCACAGCCTGCACAAAGTCGCGGCGCTTGTCCTGAAGTTCCTGAATCGTCATCGTGGCGGCCGTTGCCCGCAGCGCGTCGACGAACTTGTCCTCCACAAGCGCCTTCAGTTCGTCCGGGCTCATCGTGCGGGCGCCAAGTGTCTGGGCCGCGATGCTCACTGCCTCCTCGGTCTGCTTGACCCTCACGAAGAATGCGGCCGTGACGTCCACACGCATGCGGTCCTTGGTGATCAGGCTTTCTCGCTCGCGGCGCAGGACTTCGAGTTTGAGCGTGTTCATGTTCACGAGCACACGTTCGTGGAAGATCGGCATCACGATCGCGCCGCCGTCCATGATCACCTTCTGACCACCCAGGCCCGTGCGCACAAAGGCCGTCTCCTTCGTTGACCGCTTATACAGCCGCGCAAAGATGATGCCGATAGTCAGCAGCGCAATGAGCGCGATGCTCGCGATGGTCAATAGCTCGATCAAGTTGTTCATGTGGTCTGTTCTCCCTCTGGATACCCGACGATGTTGAGAACTGGCTTGCTACAACAGGGTTGGGTGCGGGTTGGCTATGCAGCGATAAAAGGCCCCAGCCTTTCGGACAATCAATACCTGGGCGCCTTCATTGAACACTTCGTCGTCAATGTCGGGCTCCACCATCAGGTAGTGCGATCGACCGTGGCTGTCTTTCACCTTCGCCTGCGCCGCCAGTCCGCGTCCAGCCCCGCCACTGACGATGACACCCACTCGTCCCACAAGGCTCTGCTCGCTGACAATGCTGGTCTCGTCGCGGGGGATGATGTGGGCAATCAGTGAACCAAGGCCACGCACAGTGGCCATGCCCGCCGGCACGGCAAGCAGACCTGCCAGCCAGGCCGGCAGGTAGCCACCGAACAAGCCATTGGCCACCACCTGCATGCTGTAACCAAAAACGGTATAGCCGCTAAGGAAGAGCAGCATGAGGACCAGCGTCGGCACCTTGCCCACATGCAACCAACCGAGGACCCGATCGAGTCCCGAATCTCCGTTGACCTCCGGGAGCAGATCATCCAAATGGTTGCTCGGACTTAACGAGACAAGCATGCCCAGTCCTTCGAGCAAGGCAATGCCGACGATCAACGCAAAACCGATGCCGAAGGGCAGGTTCTGTGATGCCGTGAACAGGCTCATGCCTTGTTCGCCTTCAACTGCGCCATGCGCTCAGCGATCTTGTTGTCGCGCACCATGTCGTCCAGTTCCTTGAGCTGGGCGGCCTGCTGCAGGGTGTTGCCGCGCGCGGTTCCCAAAAGACCCGTCTGGCGCTCGTAGATGCGGTCGAAGGCGCCGGTGACGCGTTCAATGCGATCCTCCGCGTTACTTCCTGTTGCCCCACTCCTGTTCGACACCGTCGCGGCGGTTGCGGCGCGGCTCCTGCTGAGATCTGACAACGCATCCTGCATTTCGCGCTTCTTCGCCAGGAGGGCCGCCACATACCCCTGCAGCTCTCCTTCTTGGCGCGTGTACTCGCCAAGCGTGGTTTCTAGCACTGGCAGCTGCGCTTCAATGTCAAGCTGTCGCGCCACCGCCGCACGGGCCAGGTCGTCGCGGCCGCTGGAGAATGCCTCGTCGATCTGCGTTGCCAGCTTGGCGTGCTGGCTGTTCAGGCTTGCATGCTGTTGTTGCGAGAGGTGGCGATTCGCCGAGACGACGCCCAGCTCATGCCGTACGTCGTCGATGACGGCATCGGCTTCGCGGATGGATTGCTCCATCATGGTCTCTGGCGCCTGGTCTTCGATGCGATCAAGCAGCGCATGTACTCCGCCGGCGATGACTCGGCCGACACGGGTCTTGAGGGTTTCGGACATCTCAGGCTCCTTTTGAAGTTTGCAGATTCATGGCTAAGTCGAGCGTCGGGCCCATCAATCGCCGAACGACGGTTGGATCGTAAGCTGCGGCAGTTGAAGTTGTTCCTTGCCGCAGCAGGGTCTCGCACAGAGCGAAAGCGCGGCGAACCAGCACCTCTTCCACCTTGGTGGCATCGTCGTCACTTGTGGGCGCTTGGCTCACCACTAGCGCCAACATGGAAGTCAGGTGATCGAGCAACAGGCTCACCACTTCGGAGTGCTTGCCGGTCCGGCCTTCGGCACGGACCAGCGCTTCACGCAACCTGCCCGTCATGTCGCGCGACCAAGCGTGTGCTGCCGCGTAGTCGAGTGCGCCATCGTGCTGCCGCTTCAGCTGTCCGAGCAGCACCCGGAGCTTGTCGCTGTTTGTGGTGGCGCCGTCGACCTGAAGCTGCGCCAGCCACAGGTACAGATCGCTCGGGATTCGAGCCGACAGCGGCTCCATCGACGCGGCGGGTGGATGAGTGCCCATGATGAAATGCCTTGTCGGGATACGGATGTGTGCAATTGTATACGTTTGCACCCGATCGTCAACGACTGTCTTGTTGGTGTGAGCGCAGCGACGCTTCCCAGGCAGTTGACGAGGCGCCGTCTAGCGTCTCGGTGCCGGTCCGCTTGACTGCTAGAGGGTCAACAAGACTGGGAGTGCGGATGACTCCTCCGGATCGGGAGGACCAGTTCGCCGCTGGGAAGAGTGGCAGTTCGGCCGGCGCTACGCCCGCGGCGTCGGTCGGCTGGCTGGTTCCGAACGCGGAGCGGTCGTTGGCGGTGCCAACCCGCGTGAGTCTGCTTGCGGCCCGTGCCGTTGCTCATCCACCGAACCTGTATGCCCGCAGCCAGTCTGAAGCCGACCTGAGTCGCGCCAGTTCGAGCGACCGCTGCCGGCCACAACCTGCCGTTCGCGAACGGCAGGTTCCGGGCAGTCCACTGAGCAGGGCCAAGTGCGCGTCGTTGGTGCGTACTTGCGCGCTGCCAGGAATTTCGCCGAGTTGCCTGTTAACCGGTTAACAGGTAAGCTCTTTTGCATGTCGATTCAGTCGTTCGCCTGCCCCGACACAGCGGGCCTGTTCACCACAGGCAAGTGTCGCCGGTTCGCCAACATCAAGAGCGTGGCCGAGCGCAAGTTGGCCCAGCTCGACGCGGCGCCTTCCGTGGGTTTCATGAAGGCCCCGCCAGGGAATGACCTGAAGGAATACGACGGTGCCTGGCATGTGCGAATCAACGACCAGTGGCGACTGACCTTCAAGTGGGGTGTGAGCGGCCCCTATGACGTGCTCATCGAAGACCCGCACTGACCCAGGCCCGACTGGCATTCGAACCCTGAACAGCGATGGAGTGCATCATGCCCAAGAACGGTATGCGTCCTGTCCACCCAGGTGAAATCTTGCTGGAGGACTACATCAAGCCCATGGGCGTCAGCGTGCGCGCCGTGGCCATCGCACTGCATGTGCCTTACTCGCGCCTCAGCGAGATCACCAAGGGCGAGCGCGGCGTGTCGGCTGATACGGCTCTGCGCCTGGAGCGCTACTTCGGCAGCGAGGCCAAGGGCTGGTTGAACCTTCAGGCAGCCTACGAGTTGCGAGTGGCCGAGATCGAGAACGGCAAAGCTATCGCCAAAGAGATCCAGCCGTTTTCGCTGGCCGCCTGAGCCACGCCAGCAGGTTCACCTCGAGCGGCTGCAGCCGGCCACCAACGGTCATCGGTGCGCTGCAGCTTGCCGTCGTGCCAACGCGCGAGCCGTCGCACTCGCTACAGCAAGGGAATGCCCAGGCGCCGTAGTCGTAGGAAGTAGAGGGTGAACGCGACAACGAATGCGATGTCCCCGATGATCACCAGCACTGTGAATGGGGAGGTCCAGCCATTCAGGTGCATGTAGGTCAGGTTGATCGCAAACAAGGCTTTGCCTAGTCCACCCATGACCACCACACCTGAGTGCCGCGCCGGGTTGTACGCCACGGCCAGGAACCCCAGGCCGTAGAGCAGGGAAGTGACCCAGGCGCCGCGGTAGACAGCGATTTGCACCGGGTCGCTCAGTACCCGCCCGAACTCTCGCGCAAACATGCCAGTCGGATCGATGATCGCCGGCACTGCGCCTGCGAAGTTCCAGAGGGCGGCGATCAGGAAGCAGGCGCGAACAAGGCGAAGATCCTGGCCGGTCAAGCCGGTCAAGCCGGTCAAGCCGGTCAAGCCGGTCAAGCCGGTTGAGCCGGTTGAGCCGGTTGAGCTGCTGTTGCTGGTCATCGCGGATCCCGCGCAGCGTTGCCGCTCATGAACCGCGTCCAGACCTCGCTGAGGCACAGCAGACCCATACAGCCGGTGACGCGAAGCTCGCTGGCCGACAACAGGCGCAAATGGGCCCGAAACGTCTTGCCGTCATCGGGGTTGTAGAGCCGGCCTTCGCGCCAACCCTCCGGGCTCGATGCGAAGTTCCACAAGACCGGCAGGCCGACCAGGGCACGTGTGCGCAGCAACGGATCCCGGTTGCGCACGTCCTGGGTCTGGCCCTCCGTGAGGCGGGCGTCGACCCACGTCAGCCACCCGCAAGGTGTCCCATTCCCGCAATCGCTGATGTCGACCAGCGCGCCATATCGCGTATCTCGCCACCGGCCGGTGAGGTCCGCCAAGTCACTGGCCAGGGCGTCACTTGCAACGACGGCGCATACGATCAGTGCTACCCATATCTTGGTCAAGATCGACCTCATGTTTAGGTAGTACGCGTTATACATAATGATGGATATCCTGTCAACGCCGGCGGCAGCGGTGCGGCGATACTTGCCTCATGAGAGGAGCAGGGCACAGATGGAGCAAGGACAGGGGAACCGGCGCGCCAGAGGACGCCCCTCGCGCTCGGCCGAGCAGAGGGATGACATACGCGCCCACATTGCGAGCTGCGCGCTGCGGCTCTTTCAGCAAGAGGGCTACGCGGCGGTGTCGATGCGGAAATTGGCGGCCGAGGTGGGTTGCACCCCCAAGACCGTCTACGCGTACTTCCACGCCAAGGTCGACATCCTGAGCCTGCTCTGGTCTGATGTCTTCGCGGCGCTCTTTGACGAACTCGACGCGCTTGCTGCCGCCCAGCCCGACCCGGTCTTGCGGCTCGAAGAGGTGGCCCAGGCCTATGTGGATTTCTGGCTGGAGCACCGGGAGCACTACTTCCTGGTCTTCATGTCCGGCGGCATTTCGCGGGCCGATGTCGAGGGCTACGTC
>Ga0164292_10004841_pt1 | contig 10964 bp, 10 predicted proteins | sample GEODES117metaG_FD_111486 | JGI IMG/M metagenome (GOLD analysis project Ga0164292, IMG submission 111486) | Eutrophic lake water microbial communities from Lake Mendota, Wisconsin, USA - GEODES117 metaG | ecosystem: Environmental > Aquatic > Freshwater > Lake | place: USA: Lake Mendota... | reverse complement strand
TGGAGCGCACCCACCTAGGGCGCGAGTGTTGATGCGATCAACGTCAGCCAAGGCGACCGGCACTATCTGCCAAACGGGATCGATCTCACCACCATCGACAACCAACGCGACCTCGGCAGGATCTCCTACAGCCTCAAAACAAGGCCATTGCTGACAGCCAACCCACCGACTGAAGCCGCTACCAGCCACAGAAACGAAAGCGCGACAGCCCGGACCCCTGCAGGGGCCCGGGCTGTCGCGCTTCACGTCCCACTCAGCACAAGTGGCCGACTTTTACGCCGCCCCGATGGCCGGAAATTGCGCCGCCATTGACAGATTTGGCAATGTCGGCACGGTCAAGTTGTTGGGATTGGTCAATTGTCATATAGGTCAGGTTGACAATTTAAAAGGAGTTGCCGATCACGCGACAACTCCTCCGTTATTGCCGCAGCAATCTGAAAAAGGTCAGAATACGGGAAGATCAGGAAGCGGGATGCCCAGCGTCTCCTCCGAGATCGTGTTGAGCTGGCCATTGGTCTTGATCGTGTAGATGAAAGTGTTTAGCCACTGCAAAAGTTCATGTGCATCGCGGCGAACACCAATCCCGAAATGGGCTCTTGACAGGGTAATCTTGTTCTCGAACTCTGACCCCGGCCGGACCTTGTTCAGCTGACTTGGAACAAGAAACCCGGTAGCGATCGCATCGACCTGCCCGGACAAAAGGGCCTGGTTGATCCCTCCATCGTCCTCGAATCGCTGGATTGTCGCAGTGCCAGGTGCTGTCCTGACGATCATTGGCTCCGCCACGCCCGTGCGGACAACACCGATCCTTTTGCCGGCAAGGTCAGCCGGAGTACGGATAGCCGTCGCCTTTGGCGCCACAACGGTAAATTCCAGCGCCGCATAGGGAATGGTGAAGGCAACGCTCTGGGCGCGCTCTGCCGTAATCGATAGGGTGGAGACGATAATGTCGGCGCGCTTTGCGACAAGCGTGGGAATGCGCGACGCGCTTGAAACCGGGACGATCTCGAGCTGGACACCAAGCGCCCGTGCAATGGCCTCGGCAATCCGGAAGTCATAGCCGCCGGGCTTGTTGTCCCGATCCATCGTTCCATAGGGCGGGTTTGCACTGTCGAATGCGACCAGGATCCGCCCACGCGTCTTGATCTCGTCGATGGTTTGCGCCTGGGCTACTGGCGGCGATATGACGCCTAGGACCGCCAAGAGGGCGGATATCATCATCATCTTCACGTTATTTCCTCCATTTTGCTGATCATTCTCTTTGTTTTTTGGACTGGATGACGATCTGGGCAAGCTACAGGTCCAGATCTTTCTTCAAGAGATGGTCTCATCGCCTCTGCCGCGGGACATGCCGGTGACAGCCGTCAAGCCGGGGACCATTGGCGATTGTTTTGGTCAGCGATCGGATACGGACGATGCGCCGAGCCGATGATGATGCCACCCTTCATCAAGGGTGTGATGACCAAAGCCCTCCTTTTCGTTCTTGCGGCGTGAGCAACCGTAGTTCCAGCACAACCGCGCTCGCCTCCTGATGCGGCCGGCGGATAACCCGATCCGCTGGTCCTGTCCGCATCACGAGGAAAGACTAATTGACATTATCGATCATAATCAATCATTATATTTCAAAATTCGTCATCGGAGGAACAGTTGAGCACCATAAGGCGGTTTGATGATGCGAGCCTGGGACCCGAAGTCCACGCGGCGGCGAGAGCCGCGCGCTCAACTGGTGGACAACAGCTGCCGAGCGGCCTGTGATCCCGGCCCAACGCTATGCCCTGATCCTTGACGCGGTGCGTCGGACCGGAGCGGCGTCAGTGCAGACCTTGGCGTCTGAGATCGATGCTTCGACGGCCACTGTTCGCCGGGACCTCGATTATCTCACCCGGTGCGGCTATCTGGAACGGACCCATGGCGGTGCAATGCTGCGCGCCAGATTGCGCACGACCTTCGAGCCAGCCGCCGATATCAGTTCGTCCGTCGCGCGCGCTGACAAGGTGGCCATCGGCGCCAAGGCCGCGGAGCTGGTGGAAGAGGGGCAAAGCGTCATTTTTGACTCCAGCTCAACAGTGCTCGAGGCGGCACGCGCGGTGATACGTCGGGGGATCGCACTCACCGCTGTTACCAATGACTTGCGCATCGCCAGTCTCTTTGCCGACCGGGAGGAGGTGAAGCTGATCGTGACCGGTGGCACGCTGCGCCGGGGCTCATACACACTGGTTGGGGAACCGGGGCATGGTTTCGTCGAAGGGTTGACAGCCGATATCGCGTTCATCGGCACCCACGCTCTGACCGATCTGTGGCTGTCGGATACCTCGCTGGAGGTGGCCGAGATCAAGAAGCGGATGGCAGCGGCTGCACGCCGGACGGTTGTGCTTGCGGACAGCTCAAAGTTCGAGCAGGCCGCCTTCAGGCGGGTCTGCCATCTCGGCTCGACCGCGATGCTCATTTGCGATGATTGTCTGTTGCCAGTCTATCGCGCGGCTGTCCTGGAAGCCGGCGTATCCTTATCCCTCGCTGAAACAGGCAATCGGCCATGAACTCGCTTGCGCTCATGGCAGACGACCTCACCGGAGCCCTGGACAGCGCCGCTCCATTCTCCGGTGTGGCCCCTGTTCAGGTTGCCTGGTCTGACGATGCCTTCTCTCCCGGCCAACGGATGCGAGCGCTTGATGGCAATAGCCGGGACATCGCCACACATCTGGCACAGGAACATGTCTATCAGTGGCTCGCGCGGAGTTTATCAGCCGATATCGCGTTCAAGAAGCTGGATTCCCTCCTGCGGGGAAACACGATCGCCGAACTCGAGATCTGCTGCCGCTGCGACCGATACGCGACGGTCGTCGTGGCGCCGGCCTTCCCGGCCCAGAATCGGATCACGACCAACGGGGTCCAGCAGATGCGTGAACACCCCCAGGGGGCCTGGCAGCAGATTGGCCCCAGCCTCCTCACCGCTCTCCCCGGCGCCCAGGCCGTTGCTGCCGGACAGGTCCGAGGTGGTCGCGGTGTCTTTGTTTGTGACGCCAATAGCCAGGATGATCTTGACTTGATCGCCCAGTGCAAAGCCTGGGCACAGCCGGTGCTCTGGTGCGGGACATCTGGCCTCGCAAGGGCCTTGTCGGGACCCTCCGCCGCGATCACCCCGGGCTCTTTCGGACAGATGCTGATCGTCCTGGGCAGCCAGCACGACGTGACCCGCGTGCAACTGATGGAACTGGAGCGTGAATGGCCCGGCACCCAGGTCCAGGGTCTCGGGAATGATCCTGCGTCAACGGCCCTGCACCTGGCCGGGACACTGGCCACCAAATCCCTGGCCCATCTATGGATGACAGAGCCGATGGCGCAATCGGCCGCAGCGGACTGGTTCAACGCGATGTTTGGCGTCCTGATTGGACTGTGTCGGCCCGATGCTGTGGTCTGTGGTGGAGGTGAGACGAGCCGCAGGTTCTGCGCTGCGGCCCGGGTTGGATCGCTGATGGTCGAGGGAGAGTGGCAACCCGGCTTTCCGGTCTCGCTGATCCATGACGGGCCCTGGGCGACAACCCATCTTTTCACCAAGGCAGGAGCATTCGGGTCGGTCCACACGCTGCCAGCTCTCGTCAACGCCTTCTCGAGGAGTGCCCGGCAATGATACCAAGGATTGGCATAACCCTCGGCGATCCGGCCGGAATCGGACCAGAAATTACCCTCAAGGCCTTGGCCGAACTCTCACCGCTCACCGCGAGCGGCGATTTCAGCGTGGTGGTCTATGGAGCCCGTGCCGCAATCGACGCAACAGCCCGGATGCTGGGCACGGGCCATCCCGTTCTTGGCCCGGACGTACAGGCGGTTTTCCCGCAGATCGCACTTCATGACATTGCAGCGCCCGCTGAGCCGCTTGCGCCGGGCTCGGTGACGGCGGAGGGAGGGCGTCAGGCCTTTGCCGCGGTCAAGGCTGCCGTTACGGACGCGATGGCAGGTCGCATCGCCGCCGTCGTCACTGCGCCCCTCAGCAAGGAGGCACTGCACCTGGCTGGCCAGCCATATGCCGGACATACCGAGATGCTGGCAGCGCTGACCGGCGCATCGGGAAGCGTGATGATGTTGGCCCATGGGCGTCTGCGCGTCAGCCATGTGACGACCCATGTTGCCCTCGCCGATGTGCCGCAGCTGATCACCCCACAGCGGCTCACGCGCGTTTTTCGCCTCACCGCCACAGCGCTCAGGGGTCTCGGCGTGGCCAGACCGCGCATTGCCGTGGCCGGTCTCAACCCCCATGCGGGTGAACGTGGCCTGTTCGGGCATGAGGATGCGCAAATCATCGCGCCCGCGATCGCGGCATTTGACGACCCCGAGGTGATCCTGAGCGGACCCCATCCTGGCGATACGATTTTCGTCAAGACAGCGGCTGGTCAATTCGACGCTGCTGTGGCGATGTATCACGATCAGGGACATATCCCCGTCAAGCTGTTGGGCTTCCGCATTGACGCCGAGACATCCCGCTGGGTCGGGCTGTCGGGGATCAACATCACCCTGGGACTGCCGATCATCCGCACGTCCGTTGATCATGGCACCGCGGCCGATATTGCCGGCCAGGGCATCGCCTCTCCCCAGAGTCTGGTCGAAGCCATAAACCATGCGTTGATGCTCGCCCGGCTGCGCTGTTCGTCACCACCAGAAAGCCGAGCGAATGGCTGAGACAGAAGAATTGCATTACCACGATCCACGAGAGCTTGAGCTGTGGACCCGTTCGGTCCTGCTCGCATCGGGGTCGCAGCCTAGCGAGGCGGAACAGGTCGCCCGACATCTCATCGAGTCCAACCTGGTGGGACATGATTCCCATGGCGTGATCCGGATCACAAAGTATCTGGAATGGGTGAGGAAGGGCATGCTGGTGCAGAACCGGCATCTCGCCATCGTCTCGGAGCGTGGTCCCCTGCTTGTCGCAGACGGTGGCTTCGGCTACGGGCAGGTGATTGGCCTGGAAGCCATGCAGCTTGTGGCCGAACGGGCCCAGTCCCATGGTTTGTGCGCACTTGCGCTGCGCAACAGCGGCCATCTGGGGCGTGTCGGGGCCTGGGCTGAAGAGCTGGCGATGGCAGGTCTGGCGTCCTTCCACTTTGTCAACACCAGTGGCTTCGGCATCCTGGTTGCGCCCTTCGGAGGAAGCGATCGGCGCATGTCTGCCAACCCGCTGGCTGCCGGTGTCCCGCTTCCGCAGCAGCCCCCGATCATTCTCGATATCGCCACATCAATCATTGCCGAGGGCAAGATCCAGGTGGCCCGCAACAAGGGCGAGACGATCCCGCCCAACACCGTGGTCGATGGCCAGGGCAAGCCGACCACCGATCCGGCAGCCTTCTATGCGGACCCTCCCGGAGCGATCCTGCCCTTTGGCGGACATAAGGGTTCGGGCCTGTCGATTATCTGTGAGGTGCTGGCAGGTTCTCTTACCGGTGGCGGCAGCAGCCACCCGGACAACCCAACAGCTGGCCGGCTCGTCAACAACATGCTCACGTTGGCCTTCGAACCGTCAGCATTCGGCGGCATTGATGTTTTCCGCCAGGATGTGGAGCGGCTTGCGGCCTGGACGCGCGCCTCGCCCCCCGTTGAAGCCGGAGGGCAGGTCCTGCTTCCCGGCGACCTCGAGCGGCTGAACCGGGAGACCCGGCTGCGGGACGGGATACCCCTTGATCCGGAAACCGTCAGGCAATTGACGGAGGTCGGCGAGCGCTACGGAACTCCCCTGACAAAGGCTGTCCAATGACCATGCGAGCAAACCCGGTGCGCGAGACGCTCCTCAATGGCGGCAATGCCGTAGGCATTATGGCGTTCGAGTTCTTTACGCCCGGGCTTCCCGCGCTTCTTTCGGCGGCCGGTGCGGAGTTTGTGATCCTGGATACAGAGCACAGCGGCATCGGCATCGATACGCTCAAGATGCAGCTGGCAGCGGCCCGTGGCCTGCCGATCATGCCGTTTGTCCGGGTCGCGGCCGGCCGCAGCCATCTGATTGCTCCAGTTCTTGATGCGGGGGCGATGGGGATCATGGTTCCCATGGTCGAAACGCAGGAGCAGGCGCGCGATCTCGTTCGTTGGTCCCGCTACCGGCCCGAGGGCACGCGCGGCCTTGGCTTCACGCTCGGCCATGACGACTACACGGACGGCGACATTTCCGCAAAGATACGGCTCGCCAATGCCCGGACGCTGCTGATCGCCCTGATCGAGTCGGCGACCGGAATTGCAAATGCCGATGCCATTGCATCGACACCGGGCATCGACCTTCTGTGGCTTGGTCACTATGATCTGTCGGATTCCATGGGGATCCCGGGCCAATTCGAGCATCCTGATTTTCAGGCTGCCGTTGACAGTTTTCTGGCTGCCTGCGCGCGACATGGCAAGGCCGCCGGGATCCTTGCCCCTGACCTGAGCACGGCGCTGATCTGGCGCAGGCGCGGATTTCGTGCGCTTTGCTTCGGGACCGATACCGGTTTGCTCAAGGAGGCGCTCGGTGCAGGCATAGCGGCGCTTAGCCAGACTGGCGCGTGACCGATGAGGCAGCAGTACAGTATGTCCTGCACAGGTCGCGGCCTATGAGACAAAGGGGGTCCAAATCCGCCGTCCAGTCCGCTCCCCCGGGACGGACCATACCCGGAACCAGCTTGAGAAAATTGCACGCCACCGGCCGGTGCGCTGCAATCGTGGCGCCCGGGGCCCGAAACCCACTGTACCAGATCCAGACCCCTGATCTCGCTCAACGAGCGCATTTGCATCGTGCCAGGCAGCGCGCAATTGAAGATACCGACAAGCCCCTCGCTCCCTCATCACGGTCGCGTCGTCGCAGGCGACATTCCACCACCCTGACCGTTACGCTGCGGGGCCTGTCGTGAGTTACGTATTTCATTTCGGCGTCGTCTGGGAGCATTTCCCGCGCCTGATGGCCGGCGCCTGGCTGACCATCACCTTGTCGGTGACCTCCGCACTTGCTGGTCTGCTGTTTGCGGCAATGCTGGCCTTCCTTCTTGGCAATGCGCCAGCTCCGGTGAGGATGCTGATCCGCAGCTATGTCGAGCTGTTTCGCAACACCCCCTTCCTTGTGCAACTCTTCGTGATCTATTTCTCGCTCCCGGCACTTGGACTGCGACTGGATCCCAACCAAGCGGCCTTTATCGGCATGGCCCTCAATTTCGCTGCCTATGCCACCGAGATCATCCGGGCTGGACTCGGCGCGATTGCTCCCGGGCAGATTGAGGCGGGACGCGCTCTCGGTCTGAAGCGGTTCCAGATTTTCCGCCTGGTGCTGATGCCTCAGGCTGTGCGGATCGTGTATCCGGCTCTGACAAGCCAGTTTGTCTTGCTCATGCTGGGATCCAGCGTCATTGCCGCCATATCTGCAGAAGATCTGACAGCATATACGAATTCATTACAGTCAACAACATTCAGATCATTCGAATTCTATATGGCTGCAACGATAATATATTTTATAATTGCTATGGCATTTAAGGGTTTATTTTTAGTTGTACATTGGTTGTTATTCCAACGAACCCGTACCTTGGAGGGCAGGGTATGAGAGAGTTTGGATCAGGCGAATTCATGTTTCTGCTGGCAGCGCTGCGCTGGACGGTCCTGTTGACGGTCGTCGCATTTCTGGCAGGCATTGTAGGCGGCCTTCTGCTCGTTGTAGCGCGGGTGTCTCCGTGGCGCGGGCTGCGCCTTATGGCGGCAGCCTACATTCAGTTGTTTCAGGGAACGCCGGTCCTTATGCAGCTGTTCCTTGTTTACTACGGAATGGCCGTTCTCATGGGCGTCCGAATCGATGCATGGCCGGCTGTGGCGATTGCCTTCACCCTCTATGCCTCCGCATTCCTCGCCGAGATTTGGCGGGGCTTCATTCAGGCCCTGCCGATTGGACAATGGCAGGCCGCCCGATCACTTGCCCTGCCATGGCACCTGCAAATGGTGCTGATCATTCTGCCTCAGGCCCTTCGTCAATCGATCCCTGCAACAATCGGCTTCCTCGTACAGTTGATCAAGAGCACCTCGATTGCGTCCCTGATCGGCTTCGTGGAGCTCACAAGAGCAGGTCAATTGATGGCAAACGTCACGTTTCAACCACTGGTTGTATATCCGATTGTAGCCCTGATTTACTTCATGATATGCTGGCCCTTGTCTTTAATGGGCCTCCATCTGGAGAAAGCGAACGCAGCCAGGCGCAAATGATGTGTGCAGGTGCGCACGGCCCATCCGCAGATGCTCGGGTTACCCGTGAACACGGTAAAGTTCGCCGCATAAGCCCAAGTGTTTGAAGCTCAACAGACGGCTACACGCGGCAACGCTTGGCTTGTTTCAAGATCAAACCAGCACACAGAGGTTGGCGTTGTCGGCTTTAGTCCAATGCGTTCGCCAATGCGGACTTCAGCCTCTGATGCGATGAATGCGGTGACCAGAACTGGCCCAACATCGACACGGATCAGGCTTCGAGAACCCAGAAACTCGATAGTTCGTACGATGCCTGACATCGGTCCGTTATCCGGTTGGCAAGGAGTCAGGTCCTCAGGCCGAACTCCCATCGCGAGGCGTGTGCCGGAGATAACACTTGGTGCGTCATGGACGACATCTGGTGCCCTAAAAGTCCTGTTGTCCACTTGACCTTCGATGATCGTCATTCCCGGTTCGCCAAGAAATCGCGCAACGAACAGGTTGGCCGGGTTGCGATACAAATCCTTAGGCGCGCCGAACTGCTCGATCCTCCCGCCCGACATAACGGCAATCGAGTCCGAAAGCGTCATTGCTTCCCCCTGGTCATGTGTGACGTAAAGCATCGTCGCACCGAGTCGCAGGTGCAGGTCTTTCAGCTCCGACCGCATTTGCACACGCAACTGCTGGTCAAGATTGGAAAGCGGCTCGTCAAGCAGGTAGACTGTCGGCTGGCGAACCATGGCACGCCCCAGCGCGACGCGCTGGCGTTGGCCACCGGATACCTCCCTCGGAAAGCGATGAAGAAGTGAGTCCAGACCGAGCATCAGCGCGGCATCCTTAACCTTCTTGACAACATCTGCCTCCTCGGTCCGCCGCCTGCGCGCACGCAGCGGGAAGGCGATATTCTCAAAGATGGTGAGGTGCGGATACAGCGCGTAGGACTGGAAGACCATCGCGATGTCGCGGTCCGCAGGGCTTATCGCGGTTACGTCCCGGTCCCCGATCAGGATGCGGCCTTCCGTGGGCAACTCAAGACCGGCGATCATGTTCAGCGTCGTGCTTTTGCCGCACCCGGACGGCCCCAGAAGCGTCACGAACTGGCCCGGCTCGATGGTCAGGTTGAAACGCTCCACGGCCGTGACCGCACCGAAGCGCTTCACGACATCCATGAAACGCACGGACCGAGCGCTGCTCTGCGATTCATCTCGGGTAAGAATGGAAGCGGGCATGTCAGCCTTTCACGGAGCCTTCGGAAAAACCGCCGATCAAGTGGCGACGGAAGATCAGGAACAAGGTCACTGGCGGGAGTGTCGCGATGATCACGCCTGCCATAAGCGCACCCCAGTCGCGACCGTGGAAGCCTTGAAAGAAGATCAAGGCCACGGGAAGCGTGCGACGCGCGGGACTGTCAACCATTGTAGTTGCTGTGATGTAGTCGTTCCACGAATAGAGAAATCCGAAGGTTGACGCCGCGATAATCGCTGGCATCGCGCCAGGTAAAATGACCTTCCAGACCGCTTCAGCACGGGAGTAGCCGTCCACGAGAGCAGCGTGCTCAAGCTCGATGGGTACGCTGGCAAAATGTGCCCGTGTCATCCAAACTGCGAAGGGAATGATATGGGTAGCATATAGAATTGGTAAGGCGAGACGCGTGTCAAACAGCCCAAGCTGGACAAAAATGATCTGTGTCGGCAAAAGCAGCGCGTAACTGGGGACAGCAAGCGCAGCCATGAAAAGGACGAGCACCAAGGGCTTGAAGCGCACCGGAAATCGCACCAGCGCATATCCGGCAACAGCGCCTATCGAGACCGCTGCAACCACCGAAGTAACGGCATACAGCGCGCTGTTGAAGAAGCTCCAGTGGACGCCTTCGGCGATGAGGCGTGCGTAGTGCGTCAGTGTTGGAGCATCCGGGATCAGACGGGGCGGAACTGCAAAGATCCGGTCATTCGGTTTCAAGGATGTCGACAGCGCCCATAGGATGGGGCCAAGAACGACGACTGATGCTGGAATGATGAGCAGCGCGAATTGCAAGCGGCCACGCCAGTTCATTTGCCATCTCCCTTGGAGCCGCCAAGCAGTCGGACATATGCGATGACGAGGAGGAGATTGATCAGGAACATCACCACGGCGATTGCATTACCGCGGCCCTGATCGAGTTCGACAAAGCCCGTTTGGTAGAGTTGGTAAGCCAAGGTGGTCGTTGCGTTGATGGGACCGCCGGTTGTCAGGCCGATGATGACCTGAACTTCATTGAAGTAGCTGATCGTCAGAACGCATAGGACAATTAGCAATGATGGTGCCAGAAGCGGCAGCGTGATGCGGCGAAACCGCTCCCACACTGAATGTCCGTCGACAGCTGCCGCCTTGTAAAGATCGTTTGGAATTTGTCCGAGCCCGGCGGTGAGAATGATCGCGGCAAAAGCGAAATTACGCCAGACGCCAACAACAATGATGGTTGGCATGGCTGCGCTTGGGTCCGTCAGCAAGGCGACAGGACTCCAGCCAAGTGCGATGAATGTGCTGGCAAGCAGCCCTCCAGGGGAGGGTAGCAGGATCCACTTCCAGAGCAGTGCGACAACGATCGGGCTCATAGCCCAAGGCACCAGAAGCATCGTCAGGAACAGCCGCCCACGCCGTCCCAGCTGACGGACGGCAAGGGCGACCAGTAGCGCCAACGGCACGGCAAGTGCCAGCGAGCCGAATGTGAAGACAAACGATCTCGCGATCGTTGCATAGGTGCTTGCTTCGGAAAAGATCGCAACGAAATTGTCGAGCCCGACAAATCCTTC
>Ga0164292_10004838_pt1 | contig 10966 bp, 9 predicted proteins | sample GEODES117metaG_FD_111486 | JGI IMG/M metagenome (GOLD analysis project Ga0164292, IMG submission 111486) | Eutrophic lake water microbial communities from Lake Mendota, Wisconsin, USA - GEODES117 metaG | ecosystem: Environmental > Aquatic > Freshwater > Lake | place: USA: Lake Mendota, Wisconsin... | reverse complement strand
GTCGAGCCGCTCGTCACGGCTCATCCATGGCGGCGTGCGCTATCTCGAGCACGGACACCTGGGCATGGTGTTCGAGTCGAGTCACGAGCGGCGCGTGCTGATGGCGCTGGCCCCGCACCTGGTGCGCCCCCTCGCGTTCACCTGGCCGGTATACACCGGCGCGCGCGTGCCCAAGTGGAAAGTGCGCGCCGGTCTACTGCTGTACGACGTGCTGGCCCTGTTCCGCAACGTGGGCAATCACGAATCGCTCGATGCAGCCGGCATTCTGGCCCGCGAGCCGGCGTTGGCCACCGAGCGACTCGAAGGCGGCGCGCGGTACTGGGACGCCGCCACCAACGACACCCGGCTCACGCTCGCGACGGCGCGAGGCGCACGCGCCAGCGGCGCTGTGGTACTCAACCATGCGGGCGTGGTGGGCCCACTGCGGAACGCCCACCATCGCCTCGCCGGCGCTCTGGTGCACGATCACCTCGCAAACCAGACGTTGGAGGTACGGGCCCGGGTCGTCATCAATGCCACCGGTCCGTGGAGCGATGCCACCGCCGCGCTCACCGGCGAATCGAGCGGTCATCAAGTGCTCGGATCAGCCGGTACACACGTGCTCGTGCCACGGCACCGTATCGGAAATCGCGACGCCGTGACCATCGTGTCACCACTCGACGGACGGGTCATGTTCGTGCTCCCTGCTGGCGCGCATACGATCATCGGCACCACTGAAGGCCCCGCGAAGCACGGCCCTGACGAGATTCGTGCCACGGAACGCGATGTGACGTACCTGCTGGATACGGCCAATCGGCTCTTCCCGCACGCGGCACTTGGTCCCGCCGATGTGATCAGTGCCTGGTGCGGTATCCGTCCGCTCGCCGCAGCGCGCGCGGGTGAGCACAGTGCCAACGCTGCCAGCCGTGAACACGCGATCACGCATCGCGCCGATGGCCTGGTGAGCGTCACGGGCGGCAAGCTCACCACCTATCGGGCGATGGCCGCCGATGTATTCCGCCACGCGCTACGGGAATTGGGTGACACGACGCGCCACGTGGTACCGACAGGCGACACCCGAGACAGCGCCCACACCCCGCTTCCCGGCGGGAACTTCGCGTCACGCGATGCGCTGTTGGCCGACGTTCTTGCCGCCACGCGCGACGACGCGATGAGCGAGCACCTGATGCACGTCTACGGCAGCGAGTGGACGCGGGTCTGGCAGCACGCCGCGCACGAGGCGAACCATGCCGAGCATATTGTCCCCGGACTTCCCTATCTCATGGCGGAAGTGTCCTACGCCATCGCGCACGAATGGGCGTGCACGCTGAGCGATGTCCTCATCAGGCGCACGCACATCGCGTTCGAGACGCGAGACCACGGTCGGAGCGCGGCGCGGCGCATTGCACCGCTGATGGGTGCCGCTCTTGGCTGGAGCGACGAGCAGCAGCACCGCGCCGTGGCCGAATACGACGGGGATGTGACTCGGATCTTCTCGATTGAGAAGTGAGAGGAACTGCTTTCGCGAAAGCCGTTCCCCACACCCACCCGCGAGCAGGTCAGGGAACGAGCAATACCTTTCCATCGCGGCCACCGCTTGCGGCGAGCGCCACCGCGTCCTGCACCTGCGCCAGCGGGAACGTGCGGTGCACCCGCGCCGTGAGTTCACCACGCGCGATGCGCTGCGCCAGGTCGGTGTACAGCGCCATCTGCTGCGGCACAGTGGCCTGACGGAACCAGAAGGCGAGCCAGAATCCGCGCAGCGTGATGTTGCGGAACACGAAGGAACCCGGCGCCACCTTGCACGCCTCACCGCTCATCGCGCCGTAGTTGACCACCGTGCCCCCCACGGCCACACTCTGCGCGAGGCGGTCGGTCGCCGATCCGCCCACCGCATCGAACGCAAGGCGGATCTTGGCGCCGTTGGTCGCGGCTGCCACACGCGCCGCGAGATCGGGCCCGTCCACCAGCACCACATCAGCGCCAAGGGCCTCGAGCACCGGCACCATGTCGTCGCGCCGCACCACGTTCACCGTGTGCAGGCCGCGCGCCTTCGCCAGCTGGATGACGTATTCCCCCACAGCGCTGTTGGCCGCGTTCTGCATGACCCAGTCGCCCGCCTGCAACTCGACGAACTCCGAGAGCAGTAACGAGGCGGTCGGCGGATTCACCGTGAGCATCGCGAGTTGCAGCGCATCGCCCTCGGCGGGGAGCGGCATCAGCGACTGAGCCTTGGCCACGGTGTGCGACACCCAGCTGCCGGCCGCGATCGGCATCAGCACGCGCGTGCCCACCGCGATGCCGGTGACGCCGTCGCCAAGGGCAGCCACTCGCCCCACGCCTTCGTTGCCGCCGATCGCGGGCAGCGGCGGCAATGCGCCGTACTGCCCGGTGATGGTGAGCACATCCGACGGGTTGATCGGCGCCGCGATCATTTCGACCAGCACCTCCCCCGCGCCGGGGGTGGCCGTATCACGCTCGATGCAGTGGATGCGCGTGTGGGGATCGGCGCCGCGCGTGTCGTAGACTGCCTGCTGCATCGTGCCTCCGTGCGGAGTGGAACCGTTACGCGAGATCGTCCGCGTTGCGGTCGTGAATGGTGTAGAGCTCGGTGATGACGAGACGACGCACCTTGGTGGGCAACTTGAGGATGCACGTCTCGCCCACGCCCTTGCCCTGCAGCGCGCGACCAATGGGCGAGCCCATGGTCACGTGGCCGTCGTGCAGTTCGCCGGCGTCGCCGAACACGAGCTCGTACGACTCCTTGCTCTTCGTGGCCTCGTCTTCGACCACCACCTTCGAACCGAGCCCCACCTTATCGGCCGGGATCTGCGTGATGTCGATGTTCGCCAGCTTGGTCACACGCTGCGTGAGCTGCCCGAGACGCGCCTGCACGAACTGCTGGCGCTCCAGCGCGGCCTTGTACTCACTGTTTTCCTTGAGGTCGCCGAGTTCGACGGCCTTACGGATTTCCGCGGGCAGCGTGACGTTCAGCTCGAACTGGAGCTTCTCGACTTCGCGTGCCATCTGGGCGATGAGTTCCTGAAACATGCGCGTGCCAGCTGAGGCCGGGATAAAAGCGAGCGCCCGGCCGGGAGGGCCGGGCGCACTGGAAGTCGAAATATGCCCCGTTGTGCGGGCGGTTCAACCCTTGAGGCGGGCTGGGCAGGCTCGGTCGCGGTCCCCAGGCTCCAGCGTGATCGGCAGGTGGGGTTGAACTGATATTGGGAGAAATGTCAGTTCCCCCTTTTCCGCTTCGCCTCCGGTTCGCCGCGCGAGGGAACGGGGGTCAGCCCACCGCCGTCAGGGCTGCAGACCGAAGGTCAGGCGGAAGGCGCGCGGCGCCCCGGGCATGATGTTGTTATTGCCGTGCGACGTGGCGAAATAGCGCGCGTCGAAGACGTTCTCCACGTTCAGCTGCATCATGAGGCCGCGCGGCAGCGTCAGGTAGGCGGCGGCGTCGGCGCGGGTGAACGCCGGCAACATGACGGCATTGTCGATGGCCGCATATCGCTGCCCCTGATGCACCACCCCGCCCCCCACGGCCAGCGATCGGCGCAGCTGTACCTTGTTGAAGAGGGACGCCGTCGTGCGCGGGACCAACGGCACGGTAGCCCCCTGTCGCGCCGCGGCGGTACGGCTCACGACGCGTGCATCCTGAACGCCGATACCACCGGTCACGCTCCACCCGCGCATCGGCGACCCCTGCACACCCAACTCGGCGCCGGTCGTACGCTGATGCCCGCTCTGCACGAGACGCGTCGCGTCGAACGGATCGGGCGCCGTGGTGTTGGTGCGGTCCACCGCGAAGTACGCCGCCGTGATCGCAAAGTCAGGACGGGCATCCCACTTGAACCCCAATTCCTGATTGCGGAACCGCTCGGGCATGAGCGTCTGCGCGGTCACCGACAGCGACGTGAACTGATCGCCCGTGCTCGGCAGAAACGACACACTCTGACTGCCGTACAGCGAGACGTTCGCCGCGGGCGTGATCACCACCGCCGCGCGCGGAGACACCAGGTTGTCGGTACGAGCCAAGCGCGTGTTGTTGCGGCGATTGAGCACGTCGATGGTAAAGCGATCGTGGCGCACCCCACCGACCAGTTGTACGAAACGGCCGAGATGCAGTTGCTCCTGCACGAAGGCGGCAGCCACGGTGGCCGTGGCATCGTTGCTGGCGTCGCTGGCACTCGGGCGGTACGTCACCGGCGTAAACACGGTGGGCGCCGTCACGGCGGCGGTGACCACGGTCGCCGTGTTGTTGAAGTACCCCGTTTCGCGGAGCTGGTCGGAACGCTGCCGGCTGAGCTCCGTGCCCACGAGCAGCGTGGAGCGTACGTGACGTCCCTCGGTCTTCCAGATCGCATCATTCTGCGTGAACACGCTGCGGCGATCGACCGCATCACGGTAGGCGCCGAGGCTGAACTGCGTCCCGGCGGCGTTCACGGCGCTGCTGGCGAACACGTTCTCGTAGTACTTGTCGTAGCGGAACGCGCGCGAGTGCGAGCGGAAGGTGAAGCCGTGCCCGTTGTCGAACTCGAGCTGCGCATTGGCCCCGTCCACCGTGATGCCGGACTGGCTGGCGTCGGGATTGCCCACGAACACGCGGGTGTCGAGGCGCGACGGCACGCCGTTCGCTGACGGCAGCCCACGGTCGACCGTGCGGTTGTCCACGTAGCGCTCCACGCCGGCACGGAGCTGCACGCGACCAAGCATCACGGTCGTGGTGGGGTTGGCGCCCCACTTCTCGTAGCCCATGCTGCGCCGGAAGGAGTCGCTGTTCTCGTACAGGAGGTTGAGTCGACCGGCCGCACGCTTGCCGAAGGGCTGATTGAGGTCGAGCGTGGTGCGGCGCTGATTCCACGAGCCCGTTTCCACGCGGCCAAGGTAGGCCGGCGTCCAGTCGGCGCGCTTGCCGACGCGGTTGAGGACCCCGCCACCGCCGCCGCGACCGAACACGGTGGCGTTGGCCCCCTTCACGGCATCGATCTGCTGGACGTTGTAGGTGTCGCGCAGGTACTGCGCGTCGTCACGCACCCCATCGATGAAAAAGTCGGCGGTGCTGCTCTGGCCGCGAATCGTGGGAGCATCGCGGTGCCCCTCTCCCTGGCCCATGGTGATACCGGGGAGGTACTCCACGGCCTTGGCCATGGACTGGATGTTGAGGTCGGCCAGAATGGGGGCGCCGAGGACGGTGACGGACTGCGGAACCTCGCGGAGCGGCGTGAGCGTGCGTGTCGCCGCGCTCGTGGCCGGCGCGAGGTAGCGCGTCGACCGGGCCGCGTGAGCGCGCACCTTCACCGTCAGCAGCTGCTGGGTGTCGGGGCGGGCCACCCGAACGGCCGGCCGGGGTGTGGCGGTATCTGCAAACGATCGGCGCGCCGTGTCCTGGGGGACGGCGGCCACCGCGAGCGTAAGGATCAGGGGCGCGAGCATGAACTCTTTGATGAGAGCGACTCTCAACTACTGCGCCCGCAGTGTAACCAACCAATCCCGATGTTGTCAATCGGGATTAGAGCCTGGAGCCGTCAGCCCGCCCTACGCCTCGTCGTGCAGGACGCGGCTCGCGGTCTGCGCCTCGTGCGCATCCATGACCGCCTGCGCCGCCTCACGCGGATCGTCGGTGAGCAGCAGCAGGTCCAGATCGCCAGGCGAGATCTTCCCCTCCGCCACCATCCGCGAGCTGATCCAGCGCACCAGCCCTGCCCAGTAGTGTGTCCCGAACAGGACGACCGGAAACTGGTAGATCTTCCCGGTCTGAATGAGCGTGAGCGCCTCGAACAGTTCGTCGAGCGTACCGAACCCGCCGGGGAAAATGATGAACGCATTCGAGTACTTGATGAACATCGTTTTCCGCACGAAGAAGTAGCGGAAGTTCACCAGCGTATCGACATACGGATTGGCGCCCTGCTCGAAGGGCAGTTCGATGTTGCACCCCACGGAGTGACCATTCGCGTCCTTTGCCCCGCGATTGGCCGCCTCCATGATGCCCGGGCCCGCCCCCGTGAGAATGGAGAATCCCTGCTCCGCCAGCAGCCGCGCGGTTTCCCGGGCCGCGTCGTACATGGGATCATCAGGTCCCGTGCGGGCCGAGCCGAAGATGGTCACACCCTTCTGGATGTCCGACAGCGCATCGAAGCCTTCCACGAATTCCGAGGTGATGCGCATGACGCGCCACGGGTCGGAGCGCGTGAAGGCGGTTGCTTCCTCCTTGGGGCTCTGCAGCAACTTTTCGTCTTCGGTAAGCATTGGCCGATCACGAAGCGATTGGTCCACCAGACGTGGATCGCTTCGGCGGACGGCCCGCGCGCCCTTCGAGACGAGGTGCCCCGTGGTGGCCGGATCACGCCCTGCCGCCCGATGCCCTTCTTCCGTCCGCTCCTTGTACGCCGCCACGGACTGCTGCTCAGCCGTGGATCTGGTAACGGGCGACGCCTGCTTGCCGGTGGCCGTACGGGGCGCGTTGCGACGGGATTTCGCCATGAAATTGCAGGTTGATGCGGTGAGCCAGTGAAGACCAACGAACAGAGCACCACGACAGCGCAGCGGTCGCCGACGGGACATGACCGTGAGGCATGATACCACGGGGGCACGCCGGTTGCTCCTGGTGGTGGCCGATGGCGTGCGTCCGGATGTGCTCGCCGAGGAGATGGATGCGGGACGTGCGCCCGCGCTGGCCGCCCTGCGGCAGCATGGCAGCGCGCACATCATCACCTCCTCATTCCCCTCCGTGACCGGACCGGCGTACGTGCCGTTCCTCATGGGCACCCACCCCGCGCGCGTGGGCATGCCGGGGCTGCGGTGGTTCGATCGCAGCCGCTCGCTGCGCTGGGCATCGGGCCAGTCGCGCAGTTATGCCGGTATCGACATCTGGCACGTCGACGGGGACCTCGCGAACGACGTGCCGACGCTCCTGGAGTACGCGCAACCGTCGCTGGCGGCCCTCAGCATGATCGGCCGCGGTGCGACACACGGGCGAATCGGACGTGGCGTCGGCTGGATGTTTCGTGCCGCACCAGCCCATTTCCGTGGCGACCTGCTCGGTTGGCGACGGGTCGAACAGTACGCCCACAAAGTGTTCTTCGACCGATTCACCCGCATCCGTCCGCGCATGTCGGTGCTCGGCATCCTCAGCGGTGACAAGTTCGCGCACAAGTATGGCTCACGGTCCGACGCCGTACGTACCGCCGTCGCCGATGTCGATACCGCCGTGGCCACGGCACAGCGCATCGCCGAACGCGATGGCTGGCGTGAGTCCCTGCACATCTGGCTCACCGGCGATCACGGGCACGACGACATCACGCAGCACGAGGATCTGCACGGATGGCTCGAGGCGCAGGGGTTGCGGGTGCGTGCGCATCCGCGGCTCAACGTGCGAAACCCCGATGTGGTACTCATGGTGGGCGGCAATGCGATGGCCCATCTGTACTTCACCCCCAATGAGCGCGCCCGCCGCTGGTGGAGCAGTCACGCCCCGGCGTGGGATCGTCTGCTCGATCGGCTGGTGGAGCGCCCGGCGATCGACCTATTGGCGGTAAACGTGTCGGCCGACGTCGTACAGATCCGGCATCATGGGCGAGGGACCGCGGAGGTCCGCCATTCGGGTCGTGGCTCGGACGCGCGCTGGTCGTACGTGTGCACCGACGGGGATCCGTTGGAGCTGGGTGGCTCGTTGCACGACCTCGATGCCTGCACGGCGTGGGAGGTGACCGCCGGTGGACGATATCCCGACGCCCTCGTGCAGCTCTCACTGCTGGGGGCGAGTGCCCGGTCGGGCGACGTGCTGGTCTCGGCGGCCGAGGGGTGGGATCTTCGCGCACGCTTCGAACCGGTTCCGCACGTGTCGACCCACGGCGCACTGCTCAGAGACCAGATGTTGGTCCCCCTCATCGTGGATGTCCCGGTCGCGCGAGCGCCGCAGCGCACCACCGATATCGTGCCCTCGGCATTGGACCTTTTGGCCATCCCTGCCGATACTCGCTTCGACGGACGCTCCTTTCTGCGGTAGCACCCGCAGGGGCAGTGCACGCGCCTGGCGCGCGACGCACTTCATCGTCCAAGGTTGTCCGTCCGACGCCGGCTGGGCACCGACCGTGTGCTGATGCATCGCGCTACGCTTCACGTCATGCCTGCCTCCGTTCTTCTCCGCAACAACGTTCAAGTCTCCGGCCACGGTGATCAGGCCGTCGTGTTCGCGCACGGGTTCGGGTGCGACCAGTCCATGTGGCGATACGTCGCCCCGGCCTTCGAAGCGACGCACAAGGTGGTGCTATTCGATTACGTCGGTTCGGGCCGCTCTGACCTGCGCGCGTATGATCCCACCCGCTACAGCACGTTGCAGGGATACGCCAGCGACGTGCTCGAGATCATCGAAGCGCTGGCCTTGCACGACGTGATCTTCGTGGGACATTCGGTGAGCGCGGTGGTGGGCATGCTGGCCTCGCTCCGCCGCCCGTCCCGCTTCGCGCGTCTCGTGCTGGTGGGCCCCTCGCCGAGCTATCTGAACGATCCGCCGCACTACTACGGGGGCTTCGAACAGCAGGACATCGCCGGGCTGCTCGACATGATGGAGAAGAACTACACGGGATGGGCCAACGCCCTCGCGCCGACCATCGCGGGCAATCCCGAGCAGCCAGCATACGCGGCGGAACTCGCAGCCAGCTTCTGCGAGACGGATCCGGTCATCGCGCGCCACTTCGCCGAGGCGACGTTTCTCTCAGATCACCGGGAGGACGTGGTGCGCGTCACCACCCCGTCGCTCATCATGCAATGCGCACAAGATGCCATCGCCCCCACAGCGGTTGGTGAGTGGATGGCCCGGCACGTCCCCAACAGCACCTACCAGGCGCTGCAGGCGACGGGGCATTGCCCGCACCTTACGCATCCGGATGAAACGATCCGGGTCATTCGCGACTATCTCGATGGCCCGGCACGAAGCCCGTCGGTCACCGCTGCTGCCTGAATTCCATGGACGCCGTCCATGCCCGCTTGCGGTGCAGACGATTGCTCGTGCCACTGCCGCGCGCCGAAGCGTAACGACGCTACTCGGTGCGGTTGCGGCTGCGCTCCGGGTCGAAGCCCTCAGGATAGCGCTTCCGGAGCTTCTCGATGTTGCGCTGCGCGATCTCCTCCATGGACAGATCGAGCACCGTAGCGAAGGCGCCGATGTACCACAGACAGTCGCCCAGCTCCTTGATGATGGCGTCCCGATCGAGGGGCGTCGCGTGGAACAGGTGCTTCTTGATGATCTCGGCCGTTTCGCCGGCCTCACCAGTGAGCCCTAGGGCGGCGTTCGCGAGCTGCTGCTCGTGCGTGCGGTCGCGCCCGAGCGTTCTGGCCGCCAGCTGCTGATAGTCGTCGAAGTTCATGGGCGACGAATTTACACAGTTCGTCGGCGACCCGCCGCCGCTATATTTCAGGGATGGCGTGGATTTCCCTCACCCTGACCCTTGCCCTGCGCTCGCTGCTCAACCCGGCACTGGCCGTGGACCTGTTGCGCGTGGCGTGGCGCTTTCGGCACCGACACTGGTATCGGCGCTTTCCGTTTCTGCCGCTACCGGCCACCACGTATGTCCGGTGGCGCATGTACACGGCCTATGGTGACGAGGGGGCGATCCCCCTGGCCGACGACGTGATTGCGTTTGCACGCTGGGTGGGTCGGCAGCCCTGACCGAGCGATCGGGCGCCGGCACACATCGCCCATTCCCCATGGATTCGCTCACACATCGACTCACGGCGTTCGCCTACGGCTTGGGGTTCGATGCCGTCGGCGTCGCGGCACTCGGGGAGCCGGCCACGCGGGCGGCATTCGACGCCTGGCTATCGCGTGGGCAACACGCCGGCATGCACTACCTCGACGGCGCGGGCGCCGAACTGCGCCGTGACGCGCGCCGTCCGCATCCGGGAGCAACCCACGCCGTCGTCCTCGCCGCCTCGTACGGCGGTCGCGCACCATCGGGTGCGGTCGCGCGTTACGCGCGCGGCGATGATTACCACGAGGTGCTGCGCGACCGGGTGCGCGAACTGCACGTGTGGCTGGAGCGCGAACTCGGCCATCCGGTGAATGCGCGGCCATACGTGGACAGCGGCCCGCTGCTCGAACGCGATCTGGCCCAACGCGCCGGGCTTGGCTGGTTCGGCAAGAACACCATGCTCATCACGCCGCGGGCCGGCTCCTTCGTGTTTCTCGCGTCGCTGCTGGTGGAGCTGGAGCTCGAGCCAAGTATGCCCTTCGAGACGGACCGGTGCGGATCGTGCACCCGCTGTCTGGATGCGTGCCCCACCGGAGCCCTCCCCGCGCCGCGCGTGCTCGACGCCAACCGGTGCATCAGCTATCTCACCATCGAGCATCGCGGCGCCATCCCGCTGGAGCTGCGTGAGGGTGTGGGCGGGCTGCTCTACGGGTGCGACGTCTGCAACGACGTGTGTCCGTGGAACCGCAAGTTCGCCCGCGACGCGATGCTCCCTGAGTTTGCGCCGCGCGACATGTTCGTCGACGCGTACGATCGCGAGGGCGTGCGTGCGCTGGCACGCGAACTCCTCATGATGTCACCGACCGACTACGCCGCGGCCTTTCGTGGCTCGGCCATCAAACGCGCCAAGCTGTGGATGCTGCAGCGAAACGCGTGCGTGGTGCTGGGGAACATCGGCACCGAGGAGGACCTCGCGGTGCTCGAGGCGATGCAGGAGCACGAGCAGGACATCGTCCGTGAGCATGCTGGGTGGGCAACGAGCCGTGTTTCGCTTAGTGCGGCAGGGCCTGATGCCCCACCTTCGCCCTTCGAGTCGTAGTCGCTCCGGCGTCGCTGTTCATCAGCCCAGATGGTACAAACGTCGCGACCCCCCTGCCGGTGCTTGCGCACGAACAGGGGGGTCGCTCGCTGGTGAACGCCATCCATTGTGGGTTCGATATCACCGGAGTCTCAGGTTGCCCTGCGTCTCCAATGATCAAGGTGGCGCTCTTCCCCTCGGCGAACGGCCTCGCTTC
>Ga0164292_10004837_pt1 | contig 10971 bp, 7 predicted proteins | sample GEODES117metaG_FD_111486 | JGI IMG/M metagenome (GOLD analysis project Ga0164292, IMG submission 111486) | Eutrophic lake water microbial communities from Lake Mendota, Wisconsin, USA - GEODES117 metaG | ecosystem: Environmental > Aquatic > Freshwater > Lake | place: USA: Lake Mendota, Wisconsin... | reverse complement strand
CGAGCCCCTTGCCATCGATGGACTGGACCTCACCCAACGTCTTGCCAAGCGTGCCCAGGGCATTCGCGATCCGGTCGGCCTGAGCGATCTGCCAGAGGCCCTGCAGTGTCAGCACGGTCGCGCCGTTGCCGGAATCGATCCGACAGAATTCGACGGGTGTATTCACGGCAACTGAGCAATGCGAACCAGGTCTGGAGCAGCGGCTCAGCCTCGTTTCAGGCAAGCAGCTTTTCGATGTCTGCAGCGACCGATTCGGGTGTGGTGGTCGGGGCATAGCGCTCGGCGATCTGACCGTCGCGTCCGATCAGGAATTTCGAAAAATTCCATTTGATCGACTCGAGCCCGAGCATGCCGGGCTTTTCCGCCTTCAGCCATTTGTAGAGCGGGTGTGCCGAGTCGCCGTTGACGTCGATCTTGCCGAACATCGGGAAGGTCACACCGAAGCTGGTTTCGCAGAAGGTCGCGATTTCCTTGTTCGTACCGGGTTCTTGCGCGCCGAACTGGTTGCTCGGAAAGCCAAGCACGACGAATCCGCGGTCCTTGTAGCGTTCATAGAGTTCCTGCAGGCCCTTGTACTGCGGGGTCAGTCCGCACTGGCTGGCGGTGTTGACGATCAGGGCGACTTTGCCTTTGTAGGCGGACAGCGGTGCTGGCGCACCGTCGAGGGTGAGGGCGTCGAAGTCCCAGGCACTTTGGGCATTGGCAGTCATTGGAGGCTCCTGGAGATAAGTGGCATTTGGGCGAGGCTTGGTCAGTGAATGGTAATCCACGCTGCTGCTTCGACCTATCGATCAGCTAGACTGGAGCGTTGAGTTGCCTTCTGGAGAAGCGTTAATGCGTCCCCTGCGCCTGCTTGCCGCAATGTTCAAGCACGAGACCAATACCTTTTCCCCGGTGCCCACGCCCATCGAGCGCTTCTTCGGTTATCGCCCGGCGATGCTGGTGGGCGATGCGGCCATTGCGGCGCATCGCGGCACCGGCAGCGCCCTGGCCGGTTTCATCGAGCTTGCGCAGGCCGAGGGTGCCGAACTGCAGGTGGCGGTCGCCGGCGATGCCAACCCCAGCGGCCCGGTCGAAGACGACGCCTATGAGCAGATCGTGGCGCCCATCCTGGCCGCCGTGCGCCAGGGCGGCTGGGACGGCATCCTGCTCGATCTGCATGGCGCGATGGTCACCCGATCGCATGAAGACGGCGAGGGCGAACTGCTGCGGCGCATCCGTGCCATCGATGCCATCACGCCGATCGGCGTGGCCCTCGACATGCACGCCAATATCTACGACGACATCGTGCGGCATGCGACCGTGATCGCCGGTTATCACACCTATCCGCATATCGATGTCCATGCCGCAGGGCTGCGCGCAGCCACAGTGCTGGTGCGCGCAATCCGGGGCGAGGTCAAGCCGGTGATGCGCTGGGCCAATCGCCCGATGCTTCCCCATGTGATGCGTCAGGGCACCCATGCTGAGCCCAACCGCTCGTTGCAGGCGGCCTGCCTGGATAATGAGACCAGTGGCCGTTCGCTGGCCTGCTCGGTCTTCGTGGGTTTTCCTCATGCCGACATCCGCGAAGCCGGATTATCGGTCGTGGTCTGCACCGATGGCACGCCTGAAAAGGCCGAGTCGATGCGCGATGCGCTGCTCGAGCAGGCCTGGGCCGCCCGTGAGGCCTTCGTTTATCGCAGCGATCCGTTGGCCGATTCGGTGGCTCGTGCAAAGACGCTCGGGGTGGCTCGCGACAAGGCCATCGCCGGTGCGCCAGCCGGCCCGCGACCAGGCCCGATCGTGATGCTTGACCACTGCGATAACGTCGCCTCGGGCGGCACGATGGACACCACAGCGGTGCTCGCCGAGGTCCTTCGGCAAGGTCTGCAGGATGTGGTCTTCTATGCGATTCACGACCCGCAGAGCGTTCGCGAGGCAGTTGCCGCGGGTGTGGGCGCTGAGGTGACCCTGTCGGTCGGCGGGAAGTCGGCGATGCCCTCGATCGGCGCGCCTGCCACCCCGCTCACGATCACCGGTCGGGTGCGGCGCATCACCGACGGCAGCTATCGCCTGCGAGGCCCGATGGGTGCAGGCGGGCTGGCCAGCAACGGACCCACCGTGGTCATCGAGACCGGCGGTGTCGAAGTGGTGCTGATGTCGCTCTATCAGGAGCCTTTCGATCTGGAGTGCTTTCATTCGGTGGGCATCGACCCGATGCGAAAGCGATTCGTGGTCATCAAGAGTCGGGTGCACTGGCGCGCCGGCTTGGGGCATCTGGCAAGCGAAGTCGTCGAATGCGCGAGTCCCGGTGTCACGACTTCCGACTATTCGCTGCTGAAATTCGAGCGGGTCCGCAGGCCGGTCTTCCCGCTCGATCCGATCTGACAAAGCCGACAAGGGAGGCCCGCATGCAGGCTGGCAGTCATGAGTTTCTGGCCCAGGATCGCGTTATCTGGGGCAAACCTGCCGCGCAGGCGGTCATCGAGGAAGCCGATCGCCGTGGTGCGAAGCGGGTGTTCATCGTCACCTCGCGCACTCTCAACCGCACGACCGGTGCGGTGGCAGGTATTGCATCGGCGCTTGGTGCCCGTCATGTCGGCACCTTTGATGAGTGCGTCGAACACACACCGCGCGCCAGCGTGATCGCAGCCGCAAACGCAGCCCGCGCCGTTTCGCCCGATCTGGTTGTCACCGTGGGGGGTGGCACTGCGATCGACACGGTCAAGGTCATGCTGATCGCGCTCGCCCATGATGTGCGCACGGTCGAGGGGCTGGATGACTGGCGTCTGAAGGTCAACCCCGACGGATCACGCCATGTGCCGGCGGTGCAGGCGCCGCCGTGCCGCCAGATTGTGGTGAGCACCACCCTTGGTGCTGCCGAATTCTCGGACCTGGGCGGATGCACCGACCCGGTCAGAAAAGTGAAGGATGCCTATTCGGCCAAATTTATCGGTGCGGCCAGCGTGATTCTCGATCCGACGATCACCTTGCACACCCCCTCGTGGCTGTGGCTGTCCACCGCGGTGCGCGGCATCGACCATGCGGTCGAAGGCCTGTGCTCGGTGACGCCGTCGCCGCTGATCGACGCCACCTCGCTGCAGGCACTGCATCTGTTCGGCGCAGCGCTGCCAGTACTGAGCGCGCAGCCCCAGGACCTCGATGCCCGACTGCAATGCCTGCAAGCCGCCTGGATGGCGGGCTTCGGGATCATGCGTGTGCCCTATGGCGCCAGCCACGGCATCGGCCACAGTCTGGGCGCGGTCACCGGTATCAGCCACGGCTATACCTCCTGCATCATGCTGCCTCATGTGATGCGCTTCAACCGGTCGCATACCGGTGCTCAGCAGGCGCGGATTGCGCAGGCAATGGGAGCGGCCGACGGCGATGCCGCCAATGCGGTTGCAGCGCTGATCGCCTCGCTTGGCATGCCGACCCGATTGCGCGATCAGGGGGTCACCCGTGATCAGTTCGAGGCGATCGCGCGCGGTGCGATGGAGAACATGTGGGTGCGCAGCAATCCGCGCCCGATCACCTCGCCGCAGGATGTGATCGGTCTGCTCGAGGCGGCGTTCTGAGCGTGCAGCGTCCGAAAGAAGGTCGCGTGCTCTTCTGGATGTGCGCGATCATCTTCTTCAATCAGTTCGGGTTCGGTGCGGTGGTGCCGGTGCTGCCGCTCTACGCCAAGTCCTTCGATGTCTCGATTTCGGCGATCGGCGCCACCATCGCGGTGTTCGGCGGTGCGCGCTTTCTGTCGGCGGTGCCGGCCGGTCAGATGGCTGATCGGGTCGGGCGGCGCCCGGCGCTGGCCTTGGGCGGCCTGGTGGGTGTGCTCGGCAATCTCTGGTCGGGTTATTCCGGCACCTTCACCGAGTTCATGCTGGCGCGCTTTATTGCCGGCCTGGGCGGCGGTATCGTGCTGACCGTCGGGGTGGTCGTGCTGGCCGATATCAGCACGCCCGAGCGGCGCGGTCGCATGATGGCGATCTATCAGGGCTGTTTTCTGTTTGCGGTTGGCGTGGGGCCCTATCCGGGTGGCCTGCTGGCCGAGCACTATGGTCTGGCGATGCCCTTTCTGGCCAATGCCGTCGCGGCGGCGCTGGTCGGCGTGATCGCCTGGTTCGCGGTCCCCGAGACGCGCGATTTCGCCGCGCATCGCGACGGTACTGCGGTTCGGCCACTTGCCTTGCCGTTAAAGGAGCAGATGTCGGTGATGTTCGGCAAGACCGGTTTCATGCTGGTCTGCCTGATGGGATTCACCCATGCCACGGTGCGCACCGGCGGCCTCTTCAATGTCGTGCCACTGGTGGCCTCGGACGGCATGGGGCTGAGCGCGGGGCAGATCGGCAGCGGTTTTGCACTCGGCAGCCTCTTCGGTCTTGCTGCGACCTATCCGGCCGGCATGGTGGCCGATCGCTTCGGGCGCAAGCCGCTGATCGTCTATGCAGGTGTTCTCACTGGCGTGTCCTTCTTCGGCTTCTGGTATGCCACCGCCTATCCGAGTTTCCTGGTGGCCTGCGTGGTCTGGGGGATTGCCTCGGCAGTGACCGGGGCTGCACCTTCCGCCTACGCTGCCGATAACGCGCCACCCGGTATGAATGCCACCGCCATGAGCATCTATCGGGCGCTGTCGGACGCCGGCTATGTGGTCGGACCGATCGGCCTCGGGCTGCTGTGCGACCTGCAGGGCGCCGACGCTGCGCTGATCTTCTGCGCGGTGGCGATCTCGGTGATTGCGCTGGCGTTTGCCCGATATGCGCCGGAGAGTTACCGACGCAACTGAGAACGCCGCTGATCCCTCAGTTCACCGCCCGGGTGGTCGCACCCCAGTAGGTCGCCCGCAGCGCTTTCTTGTCGGGTTTGCCCAGCCCGGTCACTGGCAGACTGTCTGTGAAATCGAGCGACTTGGGCGCATGTACCGTGCCCTTGGCATCGCGCACCATGGCGATCAGAGCTTCGGCCGAGACGCTTGCGCCGGCCTTGAGCACAACGACTGCCTTGACCGCTTCGCCCCATTTGTCGTCGGGCACGCCAATGACAGCGGCGCCCGCGACCGCCGGATGCCGTGTGAGCACATCCTCGATCTCACGCGGGAAAACATTGAAGCCGCCAGTAATGATCATGTCCTTGCTGCGATCGACGATATAGAGAAAACCGTCGGCATCGCGACGCGCGAGATCGCCGGTGTAGAGCCAGCCATGGCGAAGCGCTTTGGCTGTCTCCTCGGGCTTTTTCCAGTAGCCGGCCATCACCAGTGGCCCGCGGCAGCAGATCTCGCCGACCTCGCCGTCGGCGACCTCATTGCCGTCATCGTCGAGCAGTCTGACCTGGAGATTGCCGATCGGCGCGCCGCAGGAGGCGAGGCGTTCGGGATGGTGTTCGGGGTCGTGGTCGATGCGACGCAGCACCGTGACGCAATTGGGCGCTTCCGATTGGCCATAGAGCTGCATGAAGACCGGGCCGAAGCGCTTCATGCCTTCGACAAGGCGTGACGGCGACATCGGCGAAGCGCCGTAGATGATGGTCTGCAGGCTCGAGAGGTCGGCGGTCGCAATCGCCGGATGATCGAGCAGCACATAGATCATGGTCGGCACAAGGAAGGTCGTCGTGATGCGATGCTGCTCCACGAGATCGAAAAAGCGCTGCGCATCAAACGACTTGCTCATCACGAACAGGCCCGATCGCATCATGACCGCGACGATCATCGCGCCGGCGGCATGGGTGATCGGTGTCATCGCCAGAAAGCGCACCTCCTGCGGCCAGTCCCATTCGGCGAGCTCGGTCATCACCATCGTGACCTGAACGCGATGGGTATGCATCACGCCTTTGGGGCGACCGGTCGTGCCGCCGGTGTAGATCAGGACGCACAGATCATCCGGATGCGCGTGAGAGACCAGCGTTTGCGGCGTGAAAGCCTGGCTTGCGGCGAGGATGTCTTCGTCGTCGGTGCCGGGGCCCAGGCCAAACACCCGCTGAAGGCCGGATACACGTGCTTTCAGGGCCGCGCCGCGCGCAGCAAAGGCGATCGGATCGACGAAAAGGGTCTGGACGCCCGAATCCTCGAGCAGATAGGCATGGTCATCCTCGGAGGCGAGCGGATGCATCCAGGTCACGCGCATGCCCATCAGGAAAGCGGCGGCACTGACCATGAAAGCCTGCGGCCGGTTCGACGAGACCGCCGCCACCGCATCGCCACCTTTCAGCCCGCGGGCTTCGAGTGCCTGGATGAAGCGGCTCAGTGCGTGACCGAACTCGCGATAGGTGATGCGTTCATCATCGAGCACGAAGAGCGGGCGATCACCGCCGCGGTGAATCGCGCGGATGAGCAGGTCGCCCATCGTGCAGCCTTCATTCAGTTCGGTGATCGCGCTCATGCCGGCTCCGAGATCTCGATCAGGTTGAGGTCGGGATCACGCAGATAGACCGAGCGGATCATTCCGGTGGCCCCGGTGCGCATCACCGGGCCTTCGATGATCGGCCACTGATGCGCGGCGAGATTGGCGATCACCTGCGCAAGCGGCACCGAGGCGATGAAGCACAGGTCAAGCGCACCCGGCACCGGCAGATGCGCTCTTGGCGAAAACTCCCGGCCTCGGATATGCAGATTGATCTTCTGGTTGCCGAAGTGAAACGCCTGTCGAACGATGCCGTCGGCGGCTTCGAAGCGGTCGTGGCGCATGCCCATCACCCGGGTGTAGAAGTCGATGCAGGCGGCTTCGTCAATGGTGGTCAGCACCAGATGGTCGAGATGGTCGATCATGATTTGTCAGGGGCGCTTGGCCCGGGTGGCAGAGAGGGGACGGCAATCACGCCGCGTCGGGCAAGTTCATCAATCTGGGCTTCGGTCAGGCCGACCTCGCGCAGGATCGGGCGGGTGTCCTGACCGACGGTGGGCGCATTGCGACGGTGGCTGCCAGGCGTGTCCGACAGCTTCGGGATGAAACCGGGCACCTCGAGCGGGCTGCCGTCGTCCATGACGATCTGTTCGATCGCCCCACGGGCGCGGTAGTGCGGATCAGCGGCGATATCGGCCACACTGTAGACCCGTCCGGCCGGTACCGAGGCGGCGTCAAGAATGGCCAGGACATCGTCGACACTGCGGCTGCGGGTGAACTCGGCAATTGCGGCATCGAGCTCAGCCACGCGGGCGACCCGCCCGGCGTTGTCGGCAAGCGCCGGGTCGGCTGCCAGGTCGCGGCGGCCGATCGCGGTCATCAGACGGCGAAAGATGCTGTCGCCGTTGCCGGCCACCAGCACGAAGGCGGGGGTATTGCCTTGGCCCAGGCAAGGATAGGCATTGGTTGGCGCGATGCCCGGCATGGCGCTGCCTGCCGGCCCGCGCACCGCGCCGAACGCGCTGTATTCGGGCAGCAGGCTTTCCATGCAGTTGAAGACCGCCTCGAAAAGCGCGATGTCGATCACCTGGCCCTGGCCGGTGCGTTGCCGGTTGGCCAGGGCAATCAGGATGCCGATGACGCCGTGCAGCGCCGCCAGCGTATCGCCGATGCTCACACCAACCCGCACTGGCACCTGTCCGGGTTCGCCGGTGAGATGGCGCAGTCCGCCCATCGCTTCGGCCACCACGCCGAAACCCGGCTTGTCGCGATAGGGGCCGGTCTGGCCATAGCCGCTGATGCGCAGCATGATCAGCCGCGGGTTGAGGGCACGCAGTGTGTCGGGCCCAAGGCCCCAGGACTCCATCGCCCCGGGCCGAAAGTTTTCGATCAGCACATCGGCATCGCTTGCCAGTCGCCTGACGATGTCCTGTGCCTCGGGGGTGCGCAAATCAAGGGCCAGGCTGCGCTTGTTTCGTGACTGCACCTGCCACCAGACCGAGGTGCCGTCCTTGAGCATTCGCCAGACCCGCAGCGGGTCGCCGGCGCCCGGCGGTTCGATCTTGATCACGTCGGCACCGAAGTCTGCAAGGGTCTTGGCGGCAAACGGTCCGGCAATCAGCTGGCCGAGTTCGATGACCTTCAGGCCAGACAAGGCCGATGCAGGTATCGGTGGTGCATTCGCGGCAGGTCCGCCTTGCGCAGACCGCTGCTCGGGTGGGGTATCGGGTTTCATCGTCCGACAGTGTCGCCCGGACGCCATGATCTCGTCCATCGGCCGACATCAGGTGGCGCTACACTCACCGGTTGCCTGTTTGCATCGCACACCCTGATCTGATGCTGCTCGACCTTTTTCGCAACCGCTTTGCCCGCACCCCGCTTGGCCTTGATCGCGAGACCGCGCTCAAGGGAGAGAAGGTGTTTGCGGCTGGCCGGGTGCTGTCGGTGCGCGAGTTGGCGCCCGGCCGGCTGGAGGGTGAGGTCGAAGGCAGCGCCGGCCAGACCTACAAGACGACCGTGCGCCTGGCGCCCAATGGCGCGGTCATCCGGGTGTCCAACGAATGCACTTGCCCGGTTGGCCTCGACTGCAAGCACGGCGCGGCGCTGCTGCTGGCCTGGTTGCGCGATCTGCAGGACGGTGTCGGCGGCGATCGCGAGGGCGGTCAGGCCAGCCGCGAAGTTGCGCCTCAGATCGCGGCCCTCGAGCGTCATCAGGTGCTGCAATGGGTGCGCGAGCTGCGCCTGCTGCGCTGGCAGCCAGGCGCTCAGGGCACGCGCAGCGCCCTGTGTTATGTCCTGCGCAGCGACTCGCGCCGTCCATCCCTGCATGTCTTCAAGGTCCGGCAGGACCCCGACGGCAGCCTGCACGATCCGCAGCCCTATCGGTCGATGATCGGGCATGTCCAGACCCCGCCTGCCTACTGGGACGATATCGACCTGCGGGTCGCGGCGCTGACCGCGCGCGCCTCTCCGGTGATCGGCGGATTCCTGCTCGACATGACGCATGCCCGCGATGTGCTGCTGCTGCTGGCGGGCTCGTCGCGTCTTTACCTCGACCGACCGCCCACGCCCGGCGATAGCCTGCGACTTGCGCCCGGTGAGTCGCGCCCGGCGTCGATGGCCTGGCAGTCTTCGGTCAAGGGCGGGTTGGCACTGGATGGCGCAGCACAAGGTGGAGCCCGAGCCGGCGGATCGTCTGCTGAGGCGTCGATGCGCCTGGCGCTGCAGGTCGAGTCGAGCGGCGAAGCGGTTTACACCGCCGAGCCCTGCTGGATCGATCGCGAGTCCCTGCTGATCGGCCCGATCGAGGCGCCGCCCGCGCCGCCGCTGATGGCCTGGCTGCGCGCCGCGCCGCTGGTGCCGCCCGAGGCGGCCGACGATGTGGCGCTGACACTGCATGCGCAGCGGCGCGCGCGACCCGAGATCCAGGCAGCGATCCCTGAGCTGAGCGGCCATGCGGTGCGTGAGCGCAACGGATCGCCCCGTCCGGTGCTCGGTCTGTTCGCGGTATCGGCGGCCAGCGCGAGGCGTGGTGCTCAGTTTGGTTCTCCCTTCAGTTCTCAGTCCGGTGCCCAGAGTGGCTCGCACAACGCTGCATCAGGGGCTTCACAGGGCGGGTCGGCCTCGTCACCGGGCCTGATGGCGGTGTCGATTGCGGTCGAATACGAGGGGCGGCGCATCGAGCCGCTGCGCTCGACCAGCCTTGGGATCCGCGATGACATCGGCCCGTTGCTCCTGATCTGCGACCCGCCGGCCGAGCGGACGCTGCGCGAGTCGCTCAGTGACAGCCTCAGGCGTCTGGCGGCCGACGAGGATGGTCTGCGCTTTGCCACCGAGCCGGCGACCGATGCCGCCCGCGCGAAATCCAAGGGCGGCAGTGGCTGGCTGACGATTGCCACCTTGCCTTGTGCAAGCATTGCCGCGGCGCGGATCAAGTTCGACCTTGCCCCCCGGCTTGAGCGCGAAGGCTGGATTGTGGTCGATGAGTCGGTCGTGCCGCTCACACTGGTCGAAGCCGATACCGTGTCGCTCGAACTGACGCCGGTTCCCGCCGAGGCGGGCGATCGGCTGACTCGGTCAGCGACTGGTGCGGGCGCGCGCTCGGCGAAGTTGCCCGAGGCTGTCGGGGCTGACAATGTGGCGTCCGAAAATACGGCGCCGGTCAATCCCGATGTCGTTCATGCCGATGAGGCTGACGGTGTCGATGACGGCGATGACGCCAAGCAGCCGGCTTCAGGCCCCGCGCCGGTCAATGGCTGGTTCGAGCTGCAATCGGGCATTCAGGTCGCAGGCAGTCGCATCGACCTGGCCCCGGTGCTCGCTCAGGTTATTGCTCACGGTGGCTACGAGGCCTGGTCACGCTCGCGCTGCCCGGATGGCGTGCTGTGGTTGCGGGTGAGCGAGCGCGAAGTGTTGCGAATCGAGGCCGAGCGCATCGAGCCTCTGGTTCGGGTGGTGACCGACTGGGCCGAATTCGCTCCCGAAATCAGCGGGCACGATGGCGATCTGGCCGGATTCAGGGCGTCGATGCGGCTGGATGCCGCAGCGGCTGCCTCGCTTGCAGCACTGTCGCCAGGGGTGGCACTGCCCGAATCGCTGTCGTCGCTGCGCGCCCTGTCCGAGTCCTTTGAGGGCCTGCCTGCGGTCGAGCCGCCGCCTTCCTTCAAGGCGACATTGCGGCCGTATCAGCAGCAGGGACTGGCCTGGCTGCAGTTCATCGCGGCCAGCGGCACCGGAGGCGTGCTGGCCGACGACATGGGGCTTGGCAAGACCGTGCAGGTGCTGGCGCATCTCGAGTGCGAGCGTGCAGCCGGCAGGCTGACCAGGCCCTCTCTGGTGGTGGCACCCACCTCGCTGATCTTCAACTGGCAGGATGAAGCGCGTCGCCATGCCCCCGAGTTGCGCGTGCTCGCGCTGACTGGCAGTGACCGGTCGCTGCGATTCGATCAGATCGCCGATCACGACCTGGTCCTCACCAGCTATGCGCTTTTGCCGCGCGATCGCGATGTGCTCGAGGCGCAGCGCTGGCATGTGGTCATCGCCGATGAAGCTCACCTGGTCAAGAATCCACGTACCCGTGCGGCGGGTGCGATCAGGGCGTTGCGGGCATCGCACCGGATTGCACTGACTGGCACGCCGCTTGAGAATCACCTGGGTG
>Ga0164292_10004836_pt1 | contig 10972 bp, 11 predicted proteins | sample GEODES117metaG_FD_111486 | JGI IMG/M metagenome (GOLD analysis project Ga0164292, IMG submission 111486) | Eutrophic lake water microbial communities from Lake Mendota, Wisconsin, USA - GEODES117 metaG | ecosystem: Environmental > Aquatic > Freshwater > Lake | place: USA: Lake Mendota... | reverse complement strand
GTGCTCCGCACCCTTGGGGACGACGAAGAGCACGCCTGCACGAAGCGTCACGTCGCGGTCTCTGGTCTTGAACGCATTGCATGCACACCAGCGTGCATCCGAAACGGCGCCTTCGTCGCGCGCCGCCATCGCCGGATCGTTGGCGGCCTGCCCGGTCGAGGCCGGGCGAGACGGAGCAGGGCCGGAGCCGCCCGAACCGCGGTGCCATCGATGCAAACCCCCTTCCCGCCCGCGGGTCGGCGCTCGCCATGAAGGCCAAGCTGGCCCATAGTGTCGACCGATCCGGCCGATCCGTGCCGGAGATCGGCGCACCTGCGGGTTGCCGACAGCGGAGACCCCGATCCATGCGCGCCGATTCCGCGCCGCCCGACGCACGGACACCGACCGGGCACGCCTGTCCGAAAGCACTGCGCCGCGCCGCCGTCCAGCCGTACGCGCTCGCCTGCAACGCCACGGGGCTCGTGCAGGTCGCGACGACGCTCGTGCCGCTCGCGCTCGCGTGGATCGTCGTCGCCAGCGCGGGCGGGAATCCCTGGGTCGCGCTCTTCGCGACCGTGGCGATCGCCCTGCTGATGCTGCGCGTCTTCGTCCTGATGCACGACTGCGGGCACCGCAGCCTGTTCGCGAGCACGGCGCTCAACAGCGGGGTCGGCTTCGCGCTGGGCGTCATCGCCGGCATGCCCCAGTACGTCTGGTCGCGGCACCACGCCCACCACCACGCGACCAACGGCGACTGGTCGCGCTATGGCGGCCCCTTGGGGGTCACCACGATCGACGCTTACTTCGCGCTCGGCGAGCGCGGGCGTCGCCGCTACCGGCTCGCCCGGCACATCGCGAACGCGCCGCTCGCGGGGCTGATGTACCTGGCCGTCAATCCGCGCGTGAACTGGCTGAAGGGCACCGCGCGGCTGGTCGCGCACCTGGTGCGCGGCCGGATCGCCGAGCCCGGGGTGCCGCTCGCGACGCTGCGGGCGCGCTTCCGGACGACCGCCTGGAGCTCGCCGAAGGAGTTCCGGCACATGACGTGGAACAACGTCGCGGTGCTCTCGACCTGGGCGGCGATGTCCTGGGCGATCGGGCCGGCCACCTTCCTGGGCATCCACCTCGCCGCGACCGCGCTCGCCGGCGGCGCCGCGATCGTGCTGTTCACCGTCCAGCACAACTTCGAGCACTCGTACGCGAGCGAGACCGCCGGCTTGGATCCGGACGACGCGGTCGTGCACGGCACCAGCATGCTGGTGCTGCCCGCGTGGCTGAACTGGGTCACCGCCGACATCGCGTACCACCACGTGCACCACCTGTCGGCCGCCATCCCCAACCACCGCCTCGCGCGCTGCCACTCGGAGTGCGCCGAGCACTTCACCGAGGTGCGCCGGCTGACGCTCCGCGAGGTGCCGGCGGCGCTGCGCTGCATCCTCTGGGACGTGCGCGCTCGGCGGATCGTGTCGGTCGAGGAGGCGACCGCGGGCCGCGGACACGGGGCCTGAGGAGGCCCGCGGCGGTCACCGGGGGCGACCGAGCACGTGAGGCGCGAGCGCCTCGGCCAAGACGCGCCAGCGCTGCAGCCGGGGCGGCGGCTGCGCGCCGTGTCCGCCGTCAGGCCCTAGCCCGGAATCCAGGCCAGGATCGCGACCCGCCGCCGCTCGCAGCCCGGCTGCGTTCACACCCGGGTGCATCCGACAGGGCGATCGCGCGTCGTGCGGACCCGCGGGACGTCCCATTCGACGACCTCGCTGCCCCGCGCTCGTCGATCAGCCCCCGGGGCCGTCGGTCATGATGTAGCGCGTCAGATCGCCCACGTTGAGCTCCAGGTCCCGGATGACGTCCTTCACGACGTCGCCGATCGAGATCACGCCCACGACCTTGCCGGCGTCGAGCACGGGCAGGTGCCGGAAGCCTCGCGAGGCCATCATGGTCATGCAACCCTCCAGCGGGTCGGCGGGCTTGACCGTGACCGGGTCGCGCGTCATCACCTGGCTCACCGGCGTCTGCGTCGCGTCGAGTCCCGGCAGCAGCACCCTGATGGCGCAGTCACCCTGGGTCACGATGCCCGCCAGCACGCCGTCGTCGATGACCAGCACCGAACGGACGCGGTTGTCACGCATCTTGAGCAGGGCCTCGACGACCATGTCACTGGAGCGGACGTGGATCAGCGTGCCGCCCTTTTGAGCCAGCGCACTCTTGACCGTATTCATCGATCTCCTCCCTCCGACGGCACGTTGGAACCCGAAGTGTGCACGAATCGGCGTCGGCCCTGGCGCTGCCGGCCGGTCAGGCACCCAACTCGCGACGCACGATGGCGGCCGCGTCCGCCAGCGCGGCCAGCTTGCGCTGAGCCAGCGGACGCGAGGTGGCCGAGAAGCCGCAGTCGCAGGTCAGCCAAAGCCTCTGGGCCGGCACGTACCTGAGCACTTCGCGCACCCGCTCGGCGACGTCCTCGGCGCTTTCGACGTACATCGACTTCACGTCGATCACGCCGGCGGCGAGCTCGCGCTCCGTGGCCAGCTCGCGCCACAGACCGATCTCGGCCATCTCGCGGTTGGCGAACTCGAGCGCGAACTGGTCGGCGCGCGCATCGAGCATGGCCGGAAACAGCGGCCTGTAGCTGCGCTTCATGCCGGGTCGGCCCTGGTTGTTGCCGAAGCACAAGTGCAGCGCGATCTTGGCGTCGACGCCCTCGACCGTACGGTTGAAGAGCTTGACCGCATCGGCCACCGGCACCTCGCGCGATCCGCCGGCCGCCGAGGGCTCGTCGATCTGTATGAAGTCGGCGCCCGCGGCCACCAGCGCGCGCAGCTCGGCGTTGACCAGATCGGCCAGGTCGTGCAGCAGCGCCATCTCGTCGCCGGCCGGATAGCCGCTTGCCACGCGGATCGGCAGTGCGAGCGTGAGCGGTCCGGGGCAGCAGATCTTGGCCGGACGGTCGGTGATCGACCTCAGGAACAGCCACTCGGCCACCAGCCCCAGGCCCTCGGGCGCGGTCACCCGCTCGACCGTCTCGAAGTGGGGTGCGCTGTCGTAGCTGATCACGCCGAGCTTGCGCTGCGCCGGCACCACGCGCAGACCCGACAGGCGCTCGACCACGTTCCACAGGAAGCGCTGCCGCCCCATCTCGCCGTCGGTGAGGATGTCGATGCCAGCGTGCGTCTGGTCGGCCACCGCGATGCGCACCGCATCCTCGAGCGCCTCCTGCAGGTCAGCCGGCCCCGCCTCGCCGGTCTTGTAGGCGCGGCGCGCGCTGATCAGCCAGGAAGGCGAGGCGTGCGAGCCGACGCCCTGGGTGGGCAACAGGGGCAGGTCGTGCGGACCCAGTTTAGGCATGACGATCTCCGTTCACTCGATGGCCGAAGCCGAGCGCGCGATCTCGCGCAGGGCGAATTTCTGGATCTTTCCGGTCGATGTCTTGGGAACCACGCCGAAGACGACCTTCCTCGGCGCCTTGAAGTGCGCGAGCTGATCGCGGCAATGGGCGATGAGCTCGTCTTCGGTCACCCGAGCGTCGGGCTTGAGCTCGACGAACGCGCACGGCGCCTCGCCCCACCTGGGGTGCGGCATGGCCACCACGCCGCAGGCGAGCACGGCGGGGTGGCGATACAGCACATCCTCGACCTCCAGCGAGGAGATGTTCTCGCCGCCCGAGATGATGATGTCCTTGCTGCGGTCGCGGATCTTCAGATAGCCGTCCGGATGCATCACCGCCAGATCGCCGGTGTGGAACCAGCCGCCGGCGAAGGCCTCGCGCGTGGCGCGGGGGTTCTTCAGGTAGCCCTTCATCGTGATGTTGCCGCGGAACATGACCTCGCCCAGCGTCTGGCCATCGGCGGGCACGGGCTGCAGCGTGTCCGGGTCGAGCACCGCGACCGCCTCCTGCACCGGATAGCGCACGCCCTGCCGGCTGTTGAGCACGGCCTGCTGATCGATCGGCAGCCCGTCCCAGTGGGCCTGCCGGGCGCAGACCGCGGCAGGACCGTAGGTCTCGGTCAGTCCGTAGACGTGCGTGATGGAGAACCCCATGCGCTGCATGCCCTCGAGCACCGCGGCCGGTGGGGCGGCACCGGCCACCATCACCGCGACCGGGTGCGTGATGCCGGCGCGCGCCTCGGCAGGCGCGTTGATCAGCATCTGCTGCACGATCGGCGCGCCGCAGTAGTGCGTGACACGGTGCTCGCGGATCGCATCGAGAACGGGCACGGCGTCGATCCGCCGCAGGCACACGTTGGTCCCGGCGTTGGCGGCCATGGTCCAGGGAAAGCACCAGCCGTTGCCGTGGAACATCGGCAGCGTCCACAGGTAGGTCGAATGCGGCGGCATGCCCCAGGCGAGGAGGTTGCCCACCGCGTTGAGGTATGCGCCGCGGTGGTGGCAGACCACGCCCTTCGGGTCGCCGGTGGTGCCCGAGGTGTAGTTCAGGCTGATCGCCTGCCACTCGTCGTCCGGCCACGGCCAGACCCCGTCGGGGCTGCCGCGCGACAGCAGGGTTTCGTAGTCGAGTTCGCCCAGACGCTCGCCACCCTCGAAGAGCGGATCGTCGACGTCCACCACCAGCGGCTTGTGCTCGAGCATCGCCAGCGCGCGAGCCACCGTCGCGGAGTACTCGCAGTCGGTGAGCAGCACCCTGGCTTCGCAGTGACGCAGCATGAACGCGATCGACTCGGCGTCGAGCCGGGTGTTGAGCGTGTTGAGCACCGCCCCGCACATCGGCACGCCGAAGTGCGCCTCGTACATCGCCGGCGTGTTGGGCAGCATCACCGACACCGTGTCGCCCTTGCCCAGGCCGAGGCCGGCCAGCGCGCCGGCCAGACGCCGGCAGCGCGCATAGGTGTCGCGCCACGTCTGCCGCAGGCTGCCGTGAACGAGGGCGATGCGGTCGGGATGGACGCTGGCCGCGCGTTCGAGGAAAGTCAGCGGCGTGAGCGGCACGAAGTTGGCTGGATTGCGGTCGAGGTCGGTCTCGTAGGGATTCGGGGTCATGGTGTGCTCCTCTCGTCGCCTCGGCCCGGCTTCAGCGGGGTCCGCTCAGGGTGGCCCGGGTGAGCCGCTCGACGTAGTCGAGCACCGCATCGGCCGCCTTCGCGGCACGCTCGCTGTCGCCGGCGGCGGTCGCCCTGAGCATGGCGGCATGATGATTGCACGCGCGAACCAGATCGCGGGCATTTCGGTGGTGCTGAAAATAGAACCGTCGCGACAGCGCGTGGAACGGCGACAGCGCCGCGGCGAGAAAGCGGTTGTCGGCGGCGCCCAGGATGACGGCAACCGCCTGCCTGTGGAGCCTCATGAACGCCACGACGTCGCCGTCGCGACCGGCGCTGCGGATCCGGGCGGCGAGCTCGACGCACAGCCGCGCCTGCTCCACCGAGCGTCGGCGCGCCGCCTGCCGGGCGGCCAGCCGCTCGAGCTCGCGCCGCGTCTCGAGCATGTACAGCTGCTGCACGGGATCGATCTCGGTGATCTGCACGCCGTGCCGCTGCAGGATGCAGACCAGGAGTTCGGCCTCCAGGCGCTTGAGGGCTTCGCGCACCGGTGTCCGACCCATGCCCGTGAGCGTGGCCAGCTCGCCCTCGCTCCAGAGGCTCCCCGGCTCGAGCTGCAGGGTTACGATCATCTCTTCGAGCTGCGCGCGCGCCTGCTCTGACAGCGACGGCGGACGCGGCGCACGTCTCGTGCGCGGGCGGGCGATGCCGGTTGTGGCGGGCGGCGCCGCTGCAGGGGTTCGGGCGTTCATGTCGCGGGGTCCACGGCGTTGCTCCGACCTGCCGAATCCCGGTCGCGGGCGCTCTCGGGAGAGGCTTGACGGTCAAAATGGTCACTTGTACGATCGATTGATATCTTACAAAAACATCACCAGGAGGAGCACCGTGGGTAACCTGTCTCGTCGCTCGTTCATCGCTTCGACCGCCGCCGGCGCAGGCCTGGCAGCTCCCGCGATCGTCAAGGCGCAGACCAAGATCCGCTGGCGCTGCCAGTCGATGTGGAATGCCGCCGAGACCACCTACAAGTCCTTCGAGTCGCTGTGCAAGCGCATCGGCGACGCCACCGGCGGCCGCATCGAGATCCAGCCGTTTCCGGCCGCTGCGGTGGTGGGGGTGTTCGAGACGCTCGATGCGGTGGGCTCGGGCGTGCTCGATGCGCACTCGTCGGCACCGCTGTACTGGACCGGCAAGGACGCCGGCTTCGCGGTGCTCGGCGACCTGAACTTCGCCTACACGCACCCGTGGCAGGCCGAGGCCTGGTTCTATCACCGGGGCGGGCTGGAGATGATGCGCGAGGCCTATTCGCGCTTCGGCGTCTACCCGGTAGGCGTGTCGTGGTGGGGTTCGGAGGCCATGGTCTCCAAGAAGCCCCTGCCCGGCCCGGATGCCTTCAAGGGCATGAAGGTGCGCTCGCCGCAGGGCATGTTCGCCGAGATCATCACCAAGCTCGGCGCCTCGGTGGTGGTGGTGCCGGGCGGCGAGGTGTATTCGGCGCTCGACAAGGGCGTCGTCGATGCCGCCGACTGGGGCACCGAGTCCATGAACTTCCGGATGGGCTTCTTCGAGATCGCCAAGACCTCGGTACGCACGGGGCACTCGATGCCGGTGCAGGAGTTCTCGGTGAATCTGGCCAAGTGGAACGCGCTGCCCGCGGACCTGAAGCAGATCGTCTCCAGCTGCGTGCGCGAGTGGACCTGGGATCAGATCCAGCGCATCGCGGTCGAAGACACCGAAGCGGTGACCAACATCCGCGCCAAGAACGGCACGGTGTCGACCTGGAGCGACGCGGACATGGTGAAGATCCGCGAATTGGCGATCAAGACCTGGGAAGACTGGTCCAAGAAGACGCCGCTGGCAAAGCGGGCCTACGACTCGCAGCTCGCCTGGCTCCGGGCCATCGGCATCAAGTCATGACGGCACCCGGCTCCGCGGAGCCCTCTCGCTCCGCGAAATCCGGCCTGACCGCCTTGTGTGATCGCATCGACGCCCTCAACGAGGGCGTCGGATGGCTGCTCGGGCCGGTGATCGTGTTCGTGTCGCTGTCGATCATGTACGAGGTCGTGTCCCGCGGCGGGTTCAACGTGGCGACCGTCTGGGTCAACGAGGGCACCGTCTACGCGTCGGCGGCCGCCTACCTGCTGGCCGGCGGCTATGCGGCCCTGCATCGCCGGCACGTGCGGATCGACGCCCTCTTCGGCTACCTGTCGGAGCGGGCCAAGAAGCGTCTCGACCTGATCGCCCTGCCGTTCCTGATCGGCTATGCGCTCACGCTCGTCGTGATCGGCGGGCAGATGGCGTTCACCTCGTTCCTGCAGGGCGAGACCACCGGCACGCCCTGGAATCCGCCGATCTGGCCGCTCAAGGCCTGCATTCCGCTGGCCGGCGTACTGCTGCTGCTCCAGATCCTCGCCAACACGCTGCGCGACATCGGGGTGGTCGAAACGCGTCGTGCCGAGGCGGTCGCCGAGCAGGGGGCGCTGTGAGCATCGAGCTGACCTCGGTACTGATGGCGGTGTCGTTCGTCGGGCTGCTGCTGATCGGCTTGCCGCTCGCGTTCGCGGCCGGCGCCATCGGCGTGGTGTTCGGCTTCTTCCTCTACGGACCGCCGGGGCTCATCCTGGTCGTCACGCGGGTCTTCACGCTGCTGGGCAACAACGTCCTCATCTCGGTGCCGCTGTTCGTCTTCATGGCCTGCCTGCTCGAACGATCGGGCATCGCCGAAGACATCTTCAAAGTGGTGAGCGCCTGGGCGGGCAAGGTGCCCGGCGGGCTGGCGGTGGCGGTCATCATCACCAGCACCCTGATGGCCGCGATGGTCGGCGTGCTGGGCGCCGAGGTGGTCACCATCGGCATCGTGGCGCTGCCGGCCATGCTCGCGCGGGGCTACAGCAAGCAGCTCGCGCTCGGCTGCATCTGCGCGGGCGGCGGGCTCGCCACGCTGATCCCGCCGTCGGTGGTCTTCATCATGTACGGCCTGACCGCCGGCGTGTCGATCGGCCAGCTCTACATGGCCGGGATCGTGCCCGGGCTGATGCTGGCAGCGATGTACATCACCTACATCATCGTCGTCTGCAAGTTCAAGCCGGAGCTCGCGCCCGCGTCGGCCACTTCCGAATCCGACCTGCCGCTGGGCGACAAGATCAGGCTGCTCGGCAAGCTGGCGCTCCCGGCGTTCGTGGTGTTCATGGTGCTGGGTTCGCTCTACCTCGGCTGGGCGACCCCGACGGAAGCCGGCGGTGTCGGGGTGGCGGGCGCCGCGATCGCGGCGGCGATTCGCAGGCGGCTCACCTGGGGCGCGGTGCGTCACGCGATCACCGAGACCACCAAGACCACCACGATGCTGTACTGGCTGTTCTTCGGCTCGTCGGCGCTGATCGGTGTCTACACGCTGGCCGGCGGCACCACGATGATCCAGGACGTGCTGACGGCCTTGCCCCTTGGCCCGCTCGGCGTGATCATGCTGATGCAACTGGTGTGGATCGTGCTCGGATGCTTCATCGACTGGATCGGCATCCTGCTGCTGACGGCGCCGATCTTCGTGCCGGTGGCGGTCAAGCTGGGCTTCGATCCGGTCTGGCTCGGTGTCCTGTTCTGCATGAACATGCAGATCTCGTACATCTCGCCGCCCTTCGGTCCCGCCGCGTTCTACCTGAAGGGCGTGGCGCCGGCCGGCATCACGCTGTCCGACATCTTCAGTTCGATCTGGCCCTACCTCGGACTGCAGATCGTCGCGCTCGGCCTGCTGATCGCGTTTCCGCAGATCGCCCTCTGGCTGCCCTCGACGATGGACAGGTAAACAGGAACAGGAAACGGAACATGCCCAAGATGCTCTCCCAGACGCAGATCGATCAGTTCGAGCGCGACGGCTTCGTGCCGCGCGTGCGCGTGATGAGCGAGGCGCAGGCCCTCGAGATCCGTGACAAGATCGAGAACTTCGAGCGCAGGCAGGGCGCCGTCCTGCGCGGCGACCAGCGCCACAAGTCGCATCTGCTGTTCAAGTTCCTGTCCGACGTGGTGCACCTTCAGCCCATCGTCGATGCGATCGAGGACCTGTACGGCCCCGATCTGCTCTGCTGGAACACGAACTTCTTCATCAAGGAGGCGCGCACCCCGGCGTTCGTGTCGTGGCACCAGGACTCGACCTACTGGGGTTTGTCCTCGCCCGACGTCGTCACCGCCTGGGTGGCGTTCAGCGAGAGCAACGCGGCGAGCGGTGCGATGTCGGTGATCCCGGGTACACACCGGATGGATCAGATAGCGCACCGCGATTCCTTCGACGACAACAACCTGCTGACCCGCGGGCAGGAGGTCGCTGTCGACATCGACGAGAGCACGGCCGTGAGGCTGGACCTGAGTCCGGGCGAGATGTCGCTGCACCACGTGCGCATCGTGCATGGCTCGCCGCCCAACGCGTCGGACAACCGGCGGATCGGTTTCGCCATCCGCTACATCCCCACCTCCGTGCGGCAGCTGCACGGCGAGGACAGCGCGACCCTGGTGCGCGGCGTCGACCGCTACAACAGCTTCGGGCACGAACCGCGGCCGCTCGAGGACATGCAGCCCGAGATGCTGCAGCTGCACCGCGACATCGCCGCGCGCAACGCGAAGATCCTCTACCGGGGCACGAAGATCCAGTCGTACGAGGACAGCGCGGCCAAGGGCGCGTATCGCTGACACGCCCCGCGCCGGCCGGACGACCCGCCGGCCCTCGAGACCTCAGGAGACACCCCGTGGATTCCCCGACCGGACGCTACGCCGACCTCGGCGACATGCTGGTGCACTACCGCGACGCCGGCGACGCCGACGACGTCGTCGTGCTGCTGCACGGCGTGCCACAGACGTCGCACGAGTGGCGGCACGTGATCCCTCGGCTCGCGCCGCGCTACCGGGTGATCGCGCCCGACCTGCGCGGACTCGGCGACACCTCGCGGCCGCCCGGCGGCTACGACAAGAAGACCGTCGCGGCCGACGTCTGGCGGCTCGTGCACGAGCATCTGGGGATCGATCGCTTCTTCCTCGTCGGTCACGACTGGGGCGGCCCGACCGCCTTCGCGCTCGCCTGTGCCCAGCCCGACGCCGTGCGCCGGCTCGCGATCCTCGACGTCGCGATCCCCGGCGACGGACACGATTTCTCGCAGGGCGGCCGACGCTGGCACCACGCGCTGTTCCGCACGCTCGACCTGCCCGAGGCGCTGTTCCACGAGCGCGAGCACCTGATCCTCGACTGGCTGTTCGAGCACTACGGCTACCTGCCGACCTGCATCCCGCGTGCAGACCGCGACGAGTACCTGCGCTGCTACCGCAGGCCCGGTGCGATGCGCGCGATGTTCGGCTACTACCGGGCGCTGCCCCAGGACGCCGACGACAACCGTGCGTGGCTCGAACTGCACGGCAGGCTCAAGATGCCGGTGCTCGCACTCGGCGGCGACCGCAGCTTCGGGCGCGGCCTGGAGACGCTGCAGTCGCTGCAGCGCGTGGCCGAGGACGTCCGCGGCGGCCTGGTACCCGACAGCGGACACTGGGTGACCGAGGAGCAGCCGGAGTTCGTGTCGCAGGCGCTGCTGGCGTTCTTCGCCGAGCCGGCTCGCTGAACGCGCTGCGAACGCGAGCGAGGAGACGGCCATGGGATGGCTGTCCGACGAGGCGCGCCGTTCGCTCGTTCAGGCCGAGCACGCGCTGCCGCGCCTGCCGATCCCGGTGTTGCCCATCGCGCGTGCTGCCCCTGCGGCCAGCCTTGCGAGAGCGATCGAAATGCCTATCCCCACGCAGGCTCGGTCTACGATCGCGGGACAGTGATATTCAACAGCCTGCTACGGCTTGCGGCTCGCGAGCACGACACTGCCGCTGCCCTCGACCGCGCGGTCGAAGACGATGCGCAGTTGCTGGTCGGTGCCGACGACGAAGTCGAGCGACGCGGCCGCACCGCCCTGGGTCGGGAAGGTCTCGCCAGTCCACTCTTTGGCACCACGCGTGTAGAGGCGCACGGTGCCCGTGGCATCGAC
>Ga0164292_10004834_pt1 | contig 10972 bp, 13 predicted proteins | sample GEODES117metaG_FD_111486 | JGI IMG/M metagenome (GOLD analysis project Ga0164292, IMG submission 111486) | Eutrophic lake water microbial communities from Lake Mendota, Wisconsin, USA - GEODES117 metaG | ecosystem: Environmental > Aquatic > Freshwater > Lake | place: USA: Lake Mendota... | reverse complement strand
TCAAGTCAGCAAAATCCACAAACAATAAATGCAATATCAGAAATTCTTAGCTTAATGTGGAGTCCATTAAAACTTGGTGGATTTGATATAGATGACAAAGATGGTCAACCATTTAATTAATTTCTGCGGGTATATTTAATTTCTCTGCTATTATCAACCAGTATTTTTATGGTACTATAATAACAGATTATGCGGTTGTAACTTAACAGTAGAGTACGTGCGCTTCCGACCCACGGTGTGAGGGTGCAATTCCCTTCAACCGCTCCAATGTAATTTCAATACCATAACTAAGAGCATAGAAAAATTTAGATATAATGACTAAAGATATAGAAAAAAGAAAAGCTTACCTAAAAGAATACCAAAGAAAATGGATGAGAGACAGAAGACTTGACTGGGTTCTAGCTAACGGTCCATGCAAGCATTGTGGTTCTTGGGACAGCTTAGAAGTAGATCACATTAAACGTGAAGATAAGACAATGCATGCTTCTTGCGTATGGAGCAGAAGAAAAGAAGTTAGAGACAAAGAATTATCTAAATGTCAGGTTCTTTGCAAGTCTTGTCATTTAAAAAAAACTATATCAGAAGTAGAATATCCTGGCATAGTACATGGTACATCTAATGGCTACGATCATTATGGTTGTAGGTGTGAAGAATGTAGGCTCGCAAGAAGCAAAAGAGACATGAAAAGAAGAAATCCAAATAAATATAAAGAACTATACGATAATCAATAAAAAATTATCCGCTCCAATTTTTACGTTAAACCTCTAAGAACCGTAAGGGCTGTTCCTGCGCCTCTTAGGGCTCCTGAGTTGTTCATTCCTCCAGCTACTGCTGCTGATGCTTCTGTTGCAGCACCCAATAACTTACTTGATGCTCCAGATCTTTGGACAACTTTCTCTAAACCCTCTTCAATAGTTTCTGGTATTGTTCTAGAGCTAACTCTAGCAGCTATAGCTGCTGTGTCTTCTTCTGCTCCGAATGCTACTTTATATGCTTGATCTCCATATATTTCTCTTATTGGCACTTGTCCAGCAGCTACTCTAGCAGAGTCTTCTTTAATAGTTTTTTCCATCCAAGCAAACTCAACATCTGACGCAAGTCTTTGACTAGGATTTTCCAAACCTCTTTTTAATCTAGTCTCTATAGTCGGTACTCCTGATTCTGTAACAAGAATTCCAAATCCACCACCACTTGTCTTACCTAAATCTTGGACCCTACTAGATAATCCAGCAATAGGCTTATGTGCTCCAAGTATTGGAGTCTCCAAACCGTCTCCTCCTATAAATTTAGACCTACTAACTGTAAATTCGTCAACACCCCTCATTAGATACAAACTTCCTCTACCTCCAGTTGAACTACCAAGATCAGTTGCCAGTTCTGCAGATTCTGTAGCAACTTTAGCTTTTGCAGCAGTACCCCAGTCATGTCTTCCAAAATAAACACCAGGCATTCCCCCTGCAGGTGATCCTGCAGAAAGAAATCCGCCACCTTCTTCAACAACTCCTAGCTGTCTTTTAAGTTGTCCTATCCTTATTTCACGACCTACCTTATTTACATCCGATGTATTTGCAGGGCTTTCATAATGCCTTAATGTATCTTCAGCATTTCTAATATGATTAGCATTTGCAGATTTTGTATTACCGCCAGCTTTACCGCCAGCTTCGCTATTTGCTCCTTGTACAAAATTAGGATCTAATTTTCCTCCGTGTAATTCTGGAGCCCCTGCGTGAATAGCATAGGCTATTTTTTCATCTGCTGTACCTGGAATTGTTCCCTCAAACCCCATGAACAATTTACCCCTTTCCACGGGGCCCATTTCTATTAATTCTTGATTCCTTCTTACTAGAGCTTCCCATTCTTCTTGAGTATAATCTTCAACGTCAGTAATATTTTGGGCTACTCGCATTCCTTTGCGTTCTGCTCTAAATCCAGCTTTTCCAACATCTTCTCTAAGTTGTTCAATCCTTGCGTTAATTCTTTCTTCTCCAAATTGTTTTTCTGTAAATCCAGGTTCACCCACTTCAAATTGTGATATTGCCTCTTTTGTTCTGTTTGCCGGTACTCCAGAATCCGAGAAAGCAACACCATACTTTTCTCCCATCCAGTTACCAGTTTCTTTAAATTCTGAAACAGTAGATTCAAATCTAGCTAAATAAGATTTAGCTTGTTCAAGCTCTGGTGTAATAAAAGCTTTTGGTGGAGTAACATCTTTGGGTGCGATAACATCTGCACTACCTTCGCCAATGCCAAGAAGTTTTGATGTTTCTTCTCCATATACTTGCCTTAATGGAATTTCGCCAGATGCTACTCTGGCTGAGTCTTTTTCAAGTTGCTCTAAAGCCCATGCAGGAAAGATTTCATCTGCATATCTTTCACCTGCAACTCTACTTCCATGTGTTGCAGCTTTACTGGACAAGCCAGCTATGGGCACATTCTTGCCAGCAAGTCCTATTTCATAATTCTCTACACCAAGCAAGGAGCTGGCATTAAGGTCTGTCCCCCTCATTAGATATGCAGTACCTCTACCGCCAGTTGATTCAAGAATACCTCCTACTTCATCTGTAGACTTTAATGCGTTACTTGCACTTTGTCCAAAGTATCCAAGATTAACTCCTTTTGAAACTGGAGCTGCAGATATAAATCTTCCTTCTTCTCCTCCAGATAAACCTAATAAAGTTCCATATCTTCTTGCCGATCCCTGTGCTTCAGATATGCTTGAGTTTAACATTTGAGAAACTTCATCGCTACTTCTTGGGTAATACTGACCTGTTGCCGGATCTATTCCTCTTGAACTATCGTAAGTAAAATGACTAAGCTCACCGCTTATTTTTCCTGTTTTAGAAAATTCTTCCTGAGCTGATTGAAGTCTTTCCAAATGTGCTGCATTTTCTCTATCAATTTGAATTAATTCTTTCGACATCATTATATTTGCATTTTTTGTATTTCCATGCACTTCTCCAGGTAGCTCAACAGTATGAGATGGATCTAATGCTCCACCTAGTAGTTCTGGAGCACCGCTGTGAGTAAGATATCTAACACTGTCGTCAGTTCCAGGTATTGGAGTGTCATATTGTTTGAATAAAGCATTGTATGCTGCCTCGTCACTTGCTTTTAGTTTATATAATTCATCACTACGACTTTTTAAGCGAGCCCATTCTTCTTCAGTAAAATCTTCAACGTCAGTAGTATTTTGAGCTATTCGCATCCCTTTGCGTTCCGCCCTAAATGCAGCTCTTTCAACATTTGCAGATAATTGAGACCTTCTACTGGAGAGACTAGCTTCCCCGAGTGATGACCTACTTCTTTCGTCAAGAGCATTTATACTTTCTCCTGTTAAGTTTTTTGGTGGGCGATCAGGGTTTATTGATACCCCATGGAACTCACCCATCCAGTTACCAGTTTGTTTAAATTCTGAAACAGCAGCTTCGAATCTAGACAAATAAGATTTAGCTTGTTGTTGAGCTGCAATAAAATCATCTATATTTATAGCCATAATTAAATTCTATTTCCCATTTCCATCTGTTTTTCTGAAGCTTTACTACGTAAAGATGATATACCAAAAGCAGCTCCCAATGCACCCATTCCTATTGCAGCAAAGCCAAGCTTAGAGCTATGTATAACGCTAGCTGCCCTCATAGTGTCATCTGCTAGCCTTTGGGCTGTTGAGGACATCATTCTTCCCGGAGTTCCAGTTGGAAGAGTTTCCCCTACAGCACTTGCTATATTTGCTGCTGGCTGATTAGAATTAATACTTGCAGTTTGCAAATATCTATTTACAGAACTAGGAATATAGTCTTTATCAATTTTTGGATTTGCACTAGTTGCAGCAGTAGATAAATTAGTTTTACTTGTTAGGTTGTTTATACTTACCTTTGTTGTTGTTCTAGGTTGAATAAAATCTGGCTGATCCTGCAAAAGGTTATCAGTACCATATCCTTTGCTTGACATATACGACTCTTGCATGCCGTTTTGCATTAGTCTATATTTTAGTCTATCAACTCTAGCCGTGTGAGATTCTATACTCATTGGCGTTATGACTCCAGCTCTAATAGCTTTTCTTCTAGCTATAATAGCATTTTGTCTAGAAGATGGATTTGTAAGAAAATTAAGTGGCTGATCATCTCCTTTTAGGGACTCCATAATTTTCATTTCTAATTTATGAGGAAGACCACTTTTACTTGGATTAATCTGGTCAGCAGTCTTTCTCATTTCTTTTCTTAGATCAGTAAGAGTATCTTCTATAATTGCTCGACGAACTTGTTTTTTAGATCCAGCATCTAAATATGAAAGCTCATTTTCAAGATCCATAATATACTTTGCTACTTTTGCTTTGTATTCAGCAACCGATCCAGCATATCTTCCTACTGTATACTGTCTTCTTTCCATGTTTGCGGTATTTAAAATATCTTCTCTAGTTAAATAACTTCTTCTTTTTGGAGAGTTAAATTTTGCCTTCATCTTCCTGCGATGATCAAAGGCTGCCCTTTCACCCTTGCCTAAAGGTCTTAATACACCTTCTCCTATGGAATCATATCTTGAAGCTGGAGTAGAAATTGGAGCTCCATTTTTTGGCCTAAGATAAACAGGATCCAGACCTGCATTAACTTGGTTGGGACTAAATACATCGTCTACTTTTCTAGCAAGATTATCAGTCTTATCAAAAGTAAATTCTGGATTGATAAAATTAATTCTTCCGTTTTTTATCCCTTGTAAATATAACTTGATTTTGGTTGAATGGGTTTACTGATTTTGTTCTTCCACTTTTTAATTCAACTTCAATTGGATTAAAATAACCCTGTGGAACCATTTCTTTTGGAAGAAGATTTTGCATCAAGGTTCTAGAGTTAGTGTTGGAGGCATCTAATATATGAGGTGTAGGTATTGACCCCCTGCCGGATCTTCCTCCTCTATTTTTACCCCTTCTTTTGCTTACCCTTTCAGGATCGTCATCAAAGCCTTTTCTTGAAGTTGAAATTTTTTCTATACCACCGGATGATGAAATGATATTAGAAGACCTGGATACAGGGGACGAAGGAGGAGCTGATGTCGTAGTTAATGTTATAGGGGCTGGAGGTCCTGGTTCTGAAACAAAGAAATCATTTATATTAACCGTTGTAAATTGTTTTTTGGCCATAAAAACTCCAGTTTTGTATTACTATAGACTAGATAGTAACCAATGTTTGGAGGTATGTTATGGCGGGAAAAAAGCCAGCAAAGAAAAATGTTTCTAATAGTCAAAAAGAAATTAAAGTAGAATTACCTGGTAAAGCAGTTAAATATGTTGGTATTAAAGGTGTTAAATTTAGCTGCCCTAGTTGCAGTAGAAGCCTCAGTAAAGGTATAATTTGGGAACATAAAAGCAATGTATATTGCAGTAGAAATTGTATTCCAAAAGAACAAGCAGTCCCTGCATCTTAACTAAAAGGAAATAAATTAAAATGGATAGTTATTGGTTAGCCGAACTTTTAGAGGAAATGGAAAGAAAACTTCCTCCAGCAGAACAAGAATATGCAAACGCAATGCTAGGAATTGTCAGCAAATATGGCAAGCTTTCCAACAGTGATGGCAATGGCATCTGGGTTGGCTATGTTCCAGGCATAGAAAATGACAATTTATCTATTGGTGTTAAGTGTGCCAACTGTGCATTGTATGAAGGCAATGGCGTTTGTAAGATTGTTGCCCAGACCGTAGAGGACAATGGCTATTGTCGCCTAGCTGCTATCTACGATGGTGTCGTCAAGTCGGGAAAAAGTGAATGAGAAACTACTGGTTAAGTGAATATCAATCTCCAGATGATGAAGAGATGCCTGAAGAACCAGAGATGGATGATTCCGAATATGAAGAAGAAGATATGGATGATCCCAAATCAAAATTAAATGCTAGACAAAAAATGATGTATGAACAGTATGAAGCAACTGTAGAAATGCACGGCATGTTTGATCAAACTTCTTTAGGAAATGGAGCACACTATGCGCCAGCTTCTAAGAATCCATTTATCAAAGAAGGATTAATTTGTTCTAACTGTGTATTTTTTAAGGGCGGGCAAGGCTGTGAAATAGTAGCCGGAACTATACAACCAAATGCTGTTTGTAAACTTTGGATTATACCTAACGAACTTTTAAAGAAGGGTTAAACATGAAGGTTTGGATCGATCAAGATCTTTGCACCGGCGACGGTCTCTGTGCTGAAATTGCACCAGCAGTTTTTGAAATGCACAATGATGGCTTGGCATATGTAAAAGAAGTTGATTGGCCTAATCTTATGGGGCCAACTGGAAAAGGCGAAGGACCTGTCTATCAAATGGCACAAGGAATGGCTACTGTACCAGAATCTTTATTACAAGACGTTATAGAAGCTGCCGAAGAATGCCCAGGTGAATGCATCTTTATTGAAGTAGAATGATATTATGCCAATTTATGATTATAAATGTAAAGACAATCTACATTCTTATACAGAAAATAGATCTATCACTGAAGATCAAAAGAATACTAAGTGCCCCGAGTGTGGCTCAAAATTAAAAAGAGTATTTGATGCGCCGGGAATCCAGTTTAATGGATCAGGCTTTTATAAAACTTCTAATTAATTACCATTTTCTAATGGGACACTCAGCGTGAAGAAGCTTTGTCTTTGCCGGCATAAAACAACCACATCTTGTGCATGTTTTAGCTGCAGTTAAATGAGGACACTCTTTACATATAGAGTATCTATACTCTTGATCAAATTCGTCTACGTATTCTGTATCTGGATTTATAAAATCCCACGGACGTACACCTTCAGATTTTTGACGTTCTGCGTTTTTCTTTTTCCATTCTTGCCAAGCATTAGTCATAATACTATTCTACAGGATCGGTAAAAGTTTGTCCATCCCATGTGGACCCTGGCTTAATAAATTCAAAAGTTTTTATTACTGTTGGAGAACTTTTAAAAATTGCAATTAACTGTTCTATTGTTTCAGGTAAGGGATCGATTGATGGAAACGAAAAATTACTAGCTACTTCTCCATCAACAATTAAAGCAAAGTTTGGATTATCTTCCGTAAATGGTCTAAAAGTTATTTCTTCATTTGACATAGTGTCTCCTTATTAGGTTTAATTTATTATATCAGCAAGCACCAGAGCCTGTACAGCCAAATCCAAAGTTTGCACATGCACCTCTTTGAGCGTATCCTACTGCAGTAAACGTGCCGGTAACATTACATTGTGTTACTGAAGTTGAGAAAGCAAAACAGTTCTGTGCACTGCAAGAGCCTCCACATTGACCAACTTGCATAGTGTAAGTTCCACCCGAGTTTGTAACTGCCCACATTCCAAAGAATGAGCTATAGGTTCTGTAGTCTGTCCCTGCAGAGCCTCCGACATAAACAGTCTGTCCGTCAGATCCAGAATAAGTAGATTGAGTTCCAGTAGCATCACAAGCCCCAAATGCTCCATAGCCAGTATATGTGTACCCACTATAACTATATGAATATGCACTATAGGTGTAATCACTATATGCACCATAGTTTGTAGGTTGAGGTGTTGAACCAGATCTAGAGTAAAATTGAGTTGACCTGGTTCTAGAGCTTGTTCTAGTACCCGTAACAGTCCTCGATCTAGTTCTAAATGCATACTGTGCACCACACACGCAGTATTGACCCGTAGCACAATCTGGACAACCCGTACCGTGACCTTCTGTCTCAGTTGTAGAGGTAGAACATCCGGCTGGACCGCATACTGTATCTGTTTCAGTCCCTGTATTGTTTTGCCAAACTGCAGTTCCCGAGGAGGAGATGGTACTGCGTTCGCTCCATCCCCCATTGGATCCATTGTTAAAAGCTCTAACTCTTAATTTATAGGAACTTAAACTATACTGAGTTGCTAGAACAACTGAAAGGTTGGCGGTTTCTGTTTCACCGTTTAGGGTTCCGCCAATAGCACTATACCAATTTGATCCATTGTCTGTACTAATTTGGTAAGCGTATTTAGTGATTGTTGAACCATTGCTTGCAGGAGCAATCCAGTTGAATGTATCTGTTGCGTCACCTGGCGTAAGAGTTGCTGCTGCTGGAGTTCCTGGTACAGTGTTTGGTCTAAATGGACCTATCTCAGCTGATTCTGATCCATCACCCAACGCATTGACGGCACGGATTTTAACTTTATAATAAGTTCCATTGGTTAGTCCGGTAATTGTAAAAGTAGTTCCAGATGTCCAGCTAGAAGTTATGTATGATCCGTAAGAACTGTATGTAATATTGTCAGCTGATGTTGAAAGAGCATATTTATAACCAGTTATAGTGAGTCCGACCATTGAAGGCGGGGGCAATAAAAGTTACTGGTATTGATACGTTTCCTTCTGTAGCAGGGGTTACTCCAAAAGTAGGAGCACCAGGGACTCCGCCAAGTCCGAACATACCACGTCCACCTTGTCCTCTACCTGCTAAAAATGGCATTCTAAATCTCCTTAGGCAAACTTAGATTGGCTAGCAAATACAGTGAAAGCAGATGCTCCTGTTTTGTAAATAGTTAATGTATAGACATCTGTTCCAATGTTTCCTGCTGGCTTTGATCCACCAAACCATTTAATTGCTACAGTTGCACTTGTATCAATAGTTAAATAGCTACTTGCTGCAAAAGACTTAGCGCTAGAAACATTTTCTATCATTAATACTATCGTAATAGCATCTGCATCGGTGGTTAAAAGAGAGTTTAAAGTAGTGCCTGAAGAGTTTCCTGTGATATTAAATTTAAAACCATCAGTAATTGTTCCAGTGTAATAATAAACCGCACCATCTAAAACATAAACATCGGTTGCAGTGGAGTTAATTGTAGCAGATGAAACGGTAAACTTTTCTTTTGACTGTTGGAGAACTGTAGTTCCACCTACTGTTAAGTTTAAAGCTACCTCAAAACTATCATCTGTTTTTAGATAGTTTGGAGTAGACCTATAAAGATTTGTATCTGCTGTGGCAGATCCAGAAGACCAGTTTAATTTACCGCCTGCATCGATGGCAAAGTTTGGAGTGGCACTAGTAGATGGTCCTATTTCTACTGCTGTGTCTGCTGTGGTGCTAAATTTTTTAGCACGAATAATATTATAAAAATTGGGCATGGCCTCAACCAAACCTTTCTAAATTAAAATTAATCCCTCAAGATTAATCAGATAACTATTATAGTAGTTGAAGAACTAAAATTTAAATAGATTAAGCTTGCAGGTCCCCAATGAGAACCCAAGTATTAGTATCTAATTTTAAAAGTGTAGCAGATGACCATCGGGCACGCAGCTTAAGTCCTGGTGTAGAGTTTACTGTAACTCCACCAGCACCTGCAACAGTAACTTGACCAGCTCCCTTTTGAAGTAAGTCGATCCTATCTCCAATAGCAAAAGCAACTGATGATTCAAGAGGGACCGTTAAGGTAATAGCTGCAGCATTATCCAATGTAACTAATTTTGCTAAATCTGTTAGCTGCAATGTATAGGTAGTACCAGTTTGTGCATTTAAGGTTGATCTAAAGCCGGCTTTAGCTGGACCATCTTTAAGGTCGGTAGATTCAATACTATTGTTTAAGGATAGTTTAGAATAAGTGATTGCTGCGCTAGCATTTACGTTGGCGTTAACAATAGTTGAGCTGACCCAAGCTGATCCATTCCATTGAAGTGTCTCGCCACTTGATGGTGTTGCGGCACTCACGTCTCCCACTGAATCTAAAGTTGCAACTGAGGCACTAAAAGTTTTGTTTACCCATTCAGAAGTAGAGCTTTGCCACGCTAAAACTTGATCATTGAACGGAGTTGCTGCATTAACGTCGGTCAATTGGTCCAATGCTAAAGAAGTAATATAAGTATTAGTATCTAATGCCCAAGTGTCAGCTGCGGTTTTAATTAAATTGCCGGAAGTTCCAGCTAATGCTGCAATTGCCGTCAAGTCAGCGTCTAATGGTTGATACGTGTTGGATGCTACTGATATTGTAGGAGTTGCACCTTCCCCAGAGTTATTAGTTATTGTTATTCCAGTGCCCTGCACCAAGCTGCTGACATAATCACCAACAGTATCCGTTGATAGATTAACTGGATCGTTAATCCAGTTGGACCCATCATATCTTAAAAAATCACCATTAGCTAAACCACTTAGAGTAACATCATTTAAAGAGTCTAAATCTGTACTTAAAGCTACTCCGGAAACCGCAGCATAGATGCCAACTCTTATGCTATTAGAAGATGGAGGTGTTTCAAAATATACTGTAATAGAATTTAAAGTAGTGGCTTCCCATAAAGTTGCAAAGCTTGAATACGGAGATGATGTTTCCGTAAAGTTGACCACTATATCTCTTGTGGTTAAATTATGATTAAGCACAAACGTATTGTCCGTATTATTCCCTATTGTTGCAAAATATGTTGTGCCTTCAACGGAACTTGGACTTATTGCATTTACCCAATTTGTTCCATCATATTTTAATACTTGATTTGGGGTTGCGCTTGTTATGATTACGTCAGTTAAGTCATCTAGAGAAGCTACGGTTGATGCTACTCCTGGTATATACTTATTTAAAGAAGCATTGTATTTAAGAACGTTTGTATCAGCTGGACCACTAGCATCTATCTGTACACCACTAACCGTTAAGTATGGTGCGGTAACCATTCCAGTAAATGTAGGTGTCGCACTGTTAGCTTTTAGGTCTAATGCCGTTTGCTGTGCAGTTGAGACTGGCTTATTGGCATCCGAAGTATTATCTACGTTACCTAGTCCAATATCACCTTTTACTAAACCCAAAGGTGAAGTAATTGTTTTATTCGTAAGTGTCTGCGTTCCTGTTGTTGTAACCAAAATTGAGGTATCAACAATCCCGTGGATATTTGTTGTATCTGCCTCGTGGTTAGTAAGTGCTGTGGCGGCATTAGTTGCAGTGGTTGAGGCAGTCGAATCAACATAAGCTTTTGTTGAAGCATCAGTGTTACTTATTGGTGTGGGAACTGTAACTGTTCCAGTAAAGGTAGG
>Ga0164292_10004832_pt1 | contig 10975 bp, 16 predicted proteins | sample GEODES117metaG_FD_111486 | JGI IMG/M metagenome (GOLD analysis project Ga0164292, IMG submission 111486) | Eutrophic lake water microbial communities from Lake Mendota, Wisconsin, USA - GEODES117 metaG | ecosystem: Environmental > Aquatic > Freshwater > Lake | place: USA: Lake Mendota... | reverse complement strand
CTTTGCGGCGCTGCGGCAGGAAGGACGCTGCGCCCTGATGCCCTTCCTGATGGCCGGCGACCCCGACCTGGCCACCACCGGAGCCACTCTTCTGGCCCTCCAGGCCGCCGGCGCCGATCTGATCGAGCTGGGCATCCCCTACAGCGACCCGCTCGCCGATGGTCCGGTGATCCAGGCCGCCGCAGGCCGGGCCCTCGCCGCCGGCACCACGCCCGGCGCCGTCCTGGCGCTGCTGGCGGGGCTGCGCGGCCAGCTGAGCCTGCCGGTGGTGTTGTTCACCTACAGCAATCCGCTGCTCAACCGCGGCATGGAGCGCTTCTGCCAGGAGGCCTCCGCCGCCGGCGCCGCCGGGCTGGTGGTGCCCGACCTGCCGCTGGAGGAGGCCGAGAAGCTCTCCGCGATCGCCGCCGGCCATGGCCTGGATGTGGTGCTGCTCGTGGCCCCCACCACCCCGGCGGGGCGGATGGCGCGCATCCACGCCGCCAGCCGCGGCTTCACCTACCTGGTCAGCGTCACCGGGGTCACGGGGGTGCGCAGCAGCCTCGAATCACGGGTGGGGCCCCTCGTGGAGCGGCTGCGGGAGCTGGGCCCCACCCCGGTGGCTGTGGGCTTTGGCATCTCCGGTCCGGATCAGGCCCGCCAGGTGCGCGACTGGGGCGCCGATGGAGCGATCGTGGGCAGTGCGCTCGTGAAGCGGATGGCGGAAACCCACGCCCAGGGGGGCGACGGGGCCGCCGAGGCGGGCCGCTTCTGCGCCGAGTTGCGCAGCGCGCTCGATAATGAGAGAACAGCCCCGCGCCCCGCGCAGGCGCTTTGAACCCTTGAGCAGCCCCTGATGAGCGCAGAGACCAGCTCCCCGGCAAGCCCCGCCGGCAATCCCGCCAACCGGGAAGAACTCGAACGCCTGTTCACCTTCCTGGGGCGAATCCAGGCGGAACCGGAGCTGCGGGAACAGATCAATTGGATGCAGACCGCCTCTGAGGTGAGCGACCTGGCCACCGCCTCCGGCCAGCCCTTCCAGCCCGAAACCCTGGTGGCGCTGCTGCAGCGCTGCAACGAAACCCCCTACGCCCGCACCGGCCTGATGGACGAGAAGCTGATCCGGGTCTTCCTGCGCCGCGCCGCACTGCTGGAGGAGGAATCCCTGTGAAGTACGTGCTCTGGGGCCGCTACTGCGAGAACGCACTCGAGAAGCGCACCCCCTTTCGCGAGGAACATCTCGCCGGCCTGCAGCGCCAGAAGGAGGCCGGCCAGCTGATCACCCTGGGGCCCACCGAAGGCAGCACCCACGTTTTCGGCATCTACGAGGCCGGCAGCCAGGAAGAAGTGGAGGCGCTGGTCCGCGGCGATGTCTATTGGCGCAACGGCATCTGGAGCGAGGTCGAGATCCATCCCTGGATCCAGGCCTTCTGAGGCGCACCGCTCCAGCCCGTCGCCGGGCCGATGGCCCAAAAAAAAGAGCGGCCCGAAGGCCGCTCGCAAGAACCAAAGGTGGCCCCGAAGGGATCACCAGAGGCCGCGGATAGGAGCGGGAGCGGGCTCGGGCTCGGGCATCGGCATCGGCATGGGAGCAGGCTCGGGAGCCGGCTCGGGAGCGGGGGCCACAACCACAACGGCCGGCTGGGCGAAGCGATAGCGGAAGCCCAGCTTGCCACCCCAGTTGTTGAAGGAGCCGTAGCGGATGTCGCCTTCGTAGAAGCCGCTGGCGCCTTGGTACACGCCTTCGGCGTACACATCCCAGTTGTAGTCAACGGCGTAGGCGATACCTACCTTGCCCTGCCAACCGAACAGACCACGGCTATTGCCATCGAACCGGTAGTCGCCGAGGGTGAAGCCGGGGGTGCTGAGGTTGGTGTAGCCAACGCCGCCACCGATGTAGGGAACCCAGCGGCCGAAGGGCACGTCAAGGTAGACGCTGCCGAAGACATCGCTTTTGTTGACGACGCCGGATCCGCTGATGTCGTAAGCACCGCTCAGGACATCAGAGCGCAGGGAGAGGTCGTTGATGCTGGCCCGGTTGTAGGAGTAGGTCAGCTCAGTGCGAACCGCACCGAAGTCGTAACCAACGCCTGCGTCAGCGGCGACGCCACCGCCGTACTGCAGATTTCCGTTGAAGGCGGGGGAAAGGTCGCTGGTCTGCCAGCTCTGGTCAGCAAACTTGGAGGCACCGACACCAACGGTCAGGTACCAGCCGGTGGCCTGCTCAAAGTCAGCGTTGCCCACATCGCCCACCAAGGGGATGTAGGTCTGGGCGACTTCGGAGCCCTTGGCGGCTTCGGCCAGCTCAGCGGCCGACTCCTCGATTTTCAGTTGCTCAGCGCCCTGCTGGGGGGCGGCGGTGGCCGCGCCGGCAGCGAGGCTCAGGCTGGCGGCGGCAAGGCCGGCGCCACGGAGCAATGCTTTGCGAATGCTCGACATTGTGGGGAAAGGTTCTCACACCAATGTCTGTATAGATACGCACATAGGCCCGCCCACGCCTTGATGGACACCAGCGTGCGTGGCACAGCCCGCTGACACCGCCACGATCAGGGCTGAGAACCGGCAAATTCGGCAGGATGGTTCAACGTCACCGGTTCTAGGGCGGCGTTCGCAGCCTGCCGGGGCCAGTCCGCCAGGGCCTGCTCCCATACCCAGAGCCCCACCCGCTCCGGCCCCCCTTCCCCGAGGGCAGCCGCATAGCCATCCATGCGGCCGATGCCCTCAGCCGCGATCTGGGCGACCGCGGCCGCACTGTCGATGCCCTGGCGACGCAGGGCAGATTCCCGCAGGGTGCGGTCGCGACGAATGATGTTGCCGCCATGGGGATGGCAGCCCGCGCACGTCTGTTGGAAGAGGCGAGCCCCGTCGGCCACCCCATCGCCCCCAGCTGCGGGCAACCCCCAGGCAGGCTGCGGCCAAAACACCAAAAGCAAGACCGCCAGCAGCGCGAGGATCCGCCGTAGCCCCGTACCGATCACTCCTCGTCGTCCTCGCTGGCGCCGGCAGGAATCAGGCGGATCTGCTTGCGACCCAGCTTGATCTCGAATTCATCGCCGGGCTGCAGATCGAGCATGGCGGTGTAGGCCTTACCGATCAGCAGGTTGCCATTTCCTTGCACGGTAGCCACATAACTGAGCTTGCGACCGCCCTTGCCCATTTTGGGGGAGGCTCCCAGCTCAACCCCCTTCGCTTCGAGCAGCGCCTCATAGAAAGCCGTGAAATTCAGCCGCTCACCACCATCCTTCTTGGTGGAGACATAGCCGCAGGCCCGAACGATCTCGGACTTGCTGGCGTCGCCGAGTTCCTTGACCTTGGAGAGCAGTTCAGATGCGGTGAGCATGGAGAGCGGTTGACAGGAAAGGGGAGGGGTGAGAAGCAGGGAATTTCCGATCGACGGCTGTGGTCGAGACGGCCTGTGTCTGTGCCAAAAGTACACCAGTGGCCACCATCAACCGCGGACTGCGCGACAATCCGAAGCCGATCGATTGCAGCCATGGCCGAGCTTCGCCAACTGCGGCATGACGATCTCGAAGCCGTGCTGGAGGTGTATCACGATGCGGTGATCAGCCAGGCGCCGGGGCGGTACAGCACCGCGCAGATCCGCGCCTGGGCCGGCCATGCCACCCGCGACCCGCAGGTGCGCCTGGCGCTGCAGCGCGGCTTCGGCCTGGTCAGCGTCCAGCCCGCCCTGGCGCAGCGGATTGAGGCCTTCGCCCTGCTCGACCCCGGGGATCGCCTCTCGCTGCTCTATTGCCGGGGCAGCGCCAGCCGGCAGGGTCATGGCCAGGCCCTGGTACGGGCCCTGGAGGGTCACGCGAAGGCCGCCGGCTGCCCGTGCCTACGCACCGAGGCAAGCCAATTCTCACGCCCGTTGCTGGAGCGGCTGGGCTGGCACTTGGAGGCGGAGGAAACGGTGACCTTTGCCGGAGAGCCCTTCGTGCGCTGGCGGATGATCAGGGATCTCCTCTAGCGCCCGCCATGGCCGAAGAGCAGCTGCAGCAATTCCTGGAGAAGGTGGGCCAGCTGAATGCCTTCGTCGAGCGCTGCCAGGCGCAGCCCGCCCTGCGCCAGCGGCTGAGCGATTGCGCCAGCCATGCGCAGGTGGTGCAACTGGCGCGCAGCGAGGGCTTCGAGATCGGCCGCCGCTGGGGCGAACGCGAGGCCCCAGCCCCCGGGGGCGAGGGCAACCTGCTCGGCGGCGCCTGCCCGCCCGAGGGTCAGGAGCACACCCAGGTGCTGCTCCAGGCGCCGGGCCTGCGCCTGGAGCGCATCCACTCCTGTGCCGCCGCCAGTCCGGATGGGTTCTGGTACGAACAGGCCGAAAACGAGTGGGTGACCCTGCTTCAGGGCAGTGCCCGGCTGGCCTTCGCCGATGCTGGCCCCATGGCGCTCAGCCGCGGCGACAGCCTGCTCATCCCGGCGGGACGCCGCCACCGGGTGGAGGAGACCGATCCGGCTCCCGGAACGATCTGGCTCGCCCTTTTCTGGGGGGCGGCAGGGTGAGGGTGGGCTGCCGCAGCAACCAATAGGCGGCTGCCAGAGCGAGCACCGCCACCCCCAGACCGATCAGCAGCAGGGGCTTGCTCTCCTCTCCCGGTGGCAGAACGATCACCTTGCGCGCCACCGCGGTGATGGCGGTGATCAGCACGAGCTGGATCTGCACAATGCCCCGCCGGAGGTAGGCGGTGATGTTCTGCAGCACCTCCAGGGCGATCAGGAGGATCAGCATGTCCCCGAGCAGGGCGTTCATGCGCGAGCCGAGCCAGGGAAGGCCAGGCTGGCTGAGCTGCTGAACTGTGGCCACCAGCAGCTGCACGGAACCCACCGCCGTAACCACCAGCAGCAGAACCGCCAGCAGCGCCGCAATCAGCTTTTCGCCATTATCAACAAGCCGCAGCAGCCGGCCTGTGCCGAAATCACGTCGGGGGGCCGCCATCAGTTGCGAAACGGCGAGAACTCGGGCTGGGCCTGTGTATCGCTGGGCGAATTCTCGATCTTGGTGTCGCAGGTGAGGCTGCCGTCGGGGGCGGTGACGCAGTTGGTGGGCACCACATTGGTGTTGGGGCCCACGTTGCTGCCGCGCTTGTTGATGAATTTCTCCACCTGGGCGCTGCAGGGGAGCATTACCAGCGGCAGCAGCGCCGCGGCCAGGAGGACCAGCGAGGCGGAAAGGGGGCGAGGAAGGGGAGCCGGGGCGTTCATCGCGGCGTGGGGGTGGGTTCCCACTCTGGCGACATCCGGCGAGCGCGGCCGCATCGTCCCGGCCTAGTCCTCGGCACCGGAGCGGATCTCCTCCAGTAGGAGGTCCAGCTGTCCGAGGGGGTCGTGGTCCGCCTCGGCGTGGAGGGAACCACTGGCCAGGTCGCCCCCGTCCTCGCCGGCCCAGATCTCTTCGATGCCACAAAGACGCTCCGCCAGCCCGGGGAGGCCCTGCTGACGGTGGATGCGATGCAACTCCTCCAGCAGGACGGGCATGCGGATTGAGCTGGCCCGGAGCGCCCGGCGCAGATCGGCCTGGGTGCGGCCGGTGTGGCGCAGCCAGTCCTTCAGAAAGGTCTGAAGGTCATCGAGCTGCGCCTCGGTGAGGGGCGCTCCAGAGCTAGCCATGGCAGGGGCCGCCGGCAGCGGAGCTGTCAGCGGGACAGGGGGAACCAACGCTCCAGTCTGTCCTTTGCCCGGGAACGGATCGCCGGGGTGATGTGCCGGCTGCAGAGACCGAGCAGGGCGGTGAGGGCCACCATGTCATCGGTGAAGCCTGCGGCCGGCAGGAAATCCGGGATCAGGTCGAGGGGCACCATCAGGTAGGTGAGGGCCGCCAGCACGGTGAGCCGGGCCTGGTGGGGCGTGGCCCCATCCACGACCATCTCGTAACACTCCAGGGCGGGCCGGGCGACGGTGCGGCCGGCGCGGCGGAGCAGCCGGGCGAGCACCCCCTCCTGAACCAGATCCTCTTGAAGGACCTCGGCGGAGATGGTGGGCTGGGCAGCGGAGCCCGCAGCAGATTGGGCAGCGGACATGGACGTTTCCTCGGGGATGGTCGACCCTCAGGGGGCCGGGTGGGGGACGATCCGTGGGGATCGCCATGGGTCCATTGTCAGCTGAGGGGCACGGGCACACCAGGGGGGAGCACCGAAACGGGCTGGGGGTGCTTCCCTCCCCCGCAGGGGGGATGGGAAAGAAGCCGGGGCTTCAGGCCTCCACCAGGCCGCTCTCGATGCCGGTCTTGCGCAGCTTGCGCAGGGCGCGCTGCACCACTTGGCGGCAGTACTCCCGGCTGCACTGCAGCTGGCGGGCCACCTCGGCCAGGGTGCGCCATTCATGGCTGCCGTCGAGGCCGAACCGCAGCATCACCACCGTGCGCTCCTTGGGGGTGAGGTTGGAGCGTTCCAGCAACTTCCAGACCGAATCGGTGCGCTCCGCCAGCTCGGCCCGCTCCATCGGCGGCATCTCCTCACTGGCCAGCACATCCACGAGCTCGGAAGGGTCGGCCTTGGAGCGCACCGCACCCTGCAGGCTGACGGTGACGCTGCGCAGCTCACAGCCCAGCAGATCCTCCACCTCCGCTAGGGGCAGAGCCATGGCGCCGGCGAGATCCCGGGGGCTCGGGGCCTGGCCATGGGCCTGAAGCCAGCGGGCCTTGGCGGCCCGCAGGCGGGTGAGCTTCTCATTCACATTCACGGGAATGCGGATTGTGCGGCTCTGGGTGGAGAGGGCGCGATTGAGACCCTGACGGATCCACCAGTAGGCATAAGTACTGAAACGATGGCCACGCGTGGGATCAAATTTCTCTACCGCCCGGGTGAGGCCAATGGTGCCCTCCTGGATCAGGTCGAGCAGATCGAGGCCCTTGCCCTGGTAGCGCTTGGAGAGATTTACCACCAACCGCAGGTTGGCCGTGATCATCTGCTGTTTGGCGCGTTCGCCCGTGCGAAGCGTGCGCCGCTCGAGGTCGTTGTAGTCGCAGGCCGTGCCGCTGCCACCGGCCTGGCTGCAGCGCTCCTGGAGGACCACCATCGCCTGAACCTTGCGGCCGAGCGTGAGCTCCTGCTCAGGGGTCAGCAGCTGGTGGCGTCCAATCTCGCCCAAAAAAGCACTCAGGGAGCTCGCCATGAAGGGGTGAATCTCTCCCTTGAAGCTAGGGGGAATCCCCAACAACGAAAAAACCGACGGAAAGGCTTCAGGGTTTATCTTTCCGTCGGTTTTTTCAGACTTCTCGCCGGCATTGCCAGCGCGCATTGGTTTGAAAATCGAGCGAAAGGTTCCGGCCCGCTGGCCCAGGCGCTGCGCCGCAGTTGTTCCGCAGCTTTTGACCAGGCCCATCCCCCCTGCCGATCTCCCCGGCAATCCCCTGGCAATCCCCCGCCGATCCCCCCGTTCGCTCCTGCCCCAGGCGGCGTCATCCGTGCGGCAACGGAGACACCATGGCCGCCGCCGCCGCTCGCTACCGTCGGCGCGCCCCCCGGTCCTCCCGGTTTTCCGTGATTCCCCTCGTACCCGCCGCCCTTCCCACCGGAGTGCTACCCAGCGCCGCTGTGGCCTACGTGCACTACCTCAGCTTCATGCTCTGCTTCGGTGCCCTGGTGCTGGAGCGGCGCCTGATCCGCCCCAACCCCGACCGGCAGACCGCCACCTTGATGGTGATCACCGACATCGTGTACGGACTGGCGGCCCTCGGGGTGCTGGTCAGCGGCATCCTGCGGGTGGTCAAGTACGGGCAGGGCGCCGATTTCTACATGGACAACCCCCTGTTCTGGTGGAAGGTGGGCACCTACCTGGCCGTGGGGGGCCTGTCGCTGTACCCGACGGTCACCTACATCCTCTGGGCGATCCCCCTGCGCAAGGGGGAGCTGCCGCAGGTGAGCGAGGCCCTCGCAAGCCGGCTGGCCTGGATTCTCAACATTGAGCTGGTCGGCTTCGCCGGCATCCCGCTGATGGCGACCCTGATGGCCCGCGGGGTGGGGCTCAGCGGCTGATGGAGCCCCTGGGGCCACTCCTGGGCCTGCTCGTGGGGGCGGGCAACCCTGCTGCGGAACCCGCTTCCGCCGCCCCGTGCCCCAGGGCCGAGGCGCGTCTTCCCGTGGTGGTAGCCGGTCCGATCCTTCAGCCTGCCGCCGCCAGCCCCAGGGCGGGCCTTGCCGATGGCGGCGACTACCGCCATCGCCTCAGCACCACTGCCCTGGGCTGGCCCCGCCTCGACCACTGGTGTGTCTGGGTGCAACCGCCAGCGGCAGCCGAACCGGCCGCCCGCTGGGACCGGATCTGGTGGGAGGCGATGGAGAGGGCGCTCGCAAGCTGGGCCCTGCTGGTGCCTCTCCAACGGGTCGACGACCCGGAGGCAGCCCAGATCCGCATCGAGCGCCGCCGCCCCCCCCTGCGTCAGGAGGGAGCAGGCCGCACCCGCGCCAGCCACGGGCGGGCCACCCTCACCCTGGAGCGGGTGCAACGCCAAGGGAGCTGGCGGCTCGAGCCTTCGGTGACGGTGCTGGTGGGGGCTGACCAAAGGCCCACTGCCCTACAGGCCACCGCCTCGCACGAGCTGGGCCATGCCCTGGGGCTCTGGGGACACAGCGACGATGGTCACGATGTGATGGCCCCCACCCCCGGGCCCCAGCCCACCCTGGCGCCCACCGCCCGCGACCGCCAGACCCTGCAGTGGCTGTACCGCCAGCCCACCCCCTTCGGAAAACCCCAGGGGCCGACACCTCAGGAGACGACCCGACCGGTGCGCGGCGCCAGCAGCAGGGCCAGCAGAAACACTCCGAGCTGGACGATGACGACGCTGGGGCCGGAGGGCAGATCGGCGGCGGCGGAGACGAGCAAGCCAATCACGGCACATCCGGCTCCGCAGAGGGCCGAGAGCAGCAGGTAGAGCCGGAAGTTGCCGCTGATCAGGCGCGATGCGCATGCGGGGATCACCACGAAGGCACTGATCAGCAGCACCCCCACCGCCTTGATCGAGAGGGCCACCACCACCGCCAACAGGATCACGAACAGCAAGCGCTGGGCTTCGGAGGCGACCCCGCGGGAGAGGGCCAGCGACTCATCGATCGTGAGCAGCACCTGGCGGCGGCCCGTGAGCAGCAGGATCACCACGGTGACCACGAGCAGGGCGCTGAGCAGCAGCAGGTCGCGGCCGGTGACGCCGAGGATGTCGCCGAAGAGCAGCTGCTGCAGCCCCCCCTTCCAGCCGGGCAGGCGGGAGAGCACCACCACCGCCAGGGCCAGGGACGAGGAATAAATAATGTTGAGCAGGGCGTCCCCGGGCAGGCGGCTGCGGCGGGCCAGCTGGTTCACCCCCAGGGCGAAGAGCACGGCGAAGGGGATCAGCACCAGGGTGGGGTCGAGGCCCAGCGATACCCCCAGGGCGATGCCCAGCAGGGCGGAGTGGCCGAGGGCATCGCTGAAGAAGGAGAGCTGGCGCAGCACCGCGAAACTGCCGAGGAGACCGCCAAGGGCGCCGCTGAGCATGCCGGCCAGCAGGGCCCGCTGCAGGAAGGGCATCGCCAGCACCTCAGCCAGGGGCAGCGAGGGGCTCACGGGCTCGGGGCTGCCGCACCGCTGGCGTGGCGATGGGCGTAGGGCACGTAGCCACGGCCGTAGAGACCCTCCAGCTGGTGGGGGCTCAGGGCATGGTCGGGGCTACCGGAGCAGCGCAGGCTGCGGTTGAGGCACAGCACCGTGTCGCAGGTGCGGCGCACCATCTCGAGGTCGTGGGAGACCTGCAGGATCGTCCAGCCCTCGCTGCGGCGCAGCTGGTACAGGAGGTCATGAAAGCGGTCGCTGGCGCGGGGGTCGAGGCCGGCCTGGGCCTCGTCGAGGATCAGCAGGCGGCGGGGACGCACGACGCAGAAGGCGAGCAGCACGCGCTTCTGCTGTCCGGCGGAGAGATCGCTGAACAGGCGCTGGGCCAGGTCGTGGCAGTCGGTCTTGGTGAGGGCGGTGCGCACGGCCTGGGAGCGGGCGCCCGCGCCGTGCCAAGGCAGGGCTGGGCCGGGCGGATCCCAGCCCAGCCCGACGAATTCGGCGACGGTGAGCGGCAGGCGGCCGCGCAGGGAAAGGGTCTGGGGGAGGTAGGCCACCTGGCTGCGCACCGCAGCGCCCAGCTGGCCCCGCGGACCGAGCCGGTGACCCAAAAGGTGCACCGACCCCCCGTGGTGGGGGAGAATCCCGAGCAGGGCCTGCACCAGGGTGCTTTTGCCGGCGCCGTTTGGCCCCACCAGCGCCGTGTCGGATTCGCAGCGCAGCTGGAAGCTGACGTCGTCGACGACCGCCCGGCCCTCGCGCCGCACCGTGAGGTGGCTGACTTCGAGAATCGTTTCCACCATCACGCCAATCTAGCGGAGGTCCGGCGGATCCTCTCCCGCGGATCGCAGGCTCTCCACCACAGAAGCACCGTTGCGGCGCATGGCCTCGAGGTAGTGGGAGGGCCGCCGAGCCTGCACCTCGTCGGCCCGCTCGATCGGATCGAAGGGCAGCAGCACCAGATCGAGGTCGGCCGCCAGGGCCTGGAAGGAGGGCCGCTCGTTCTGGGGGTCCACCAGCAGGCCCCGCAGCCGTTGGCGCCTGAGTTCGCCGACCACCCGCCGCAGATCGGCCACCGAGGGATTTTCCTCGGGGAGGTCGACGACGGACTCGGCGCGCAGGCCGTAGCGCTGGGCGAAATAGGGAGCCAGATCGTGGAACGAGAGGATCGGCCGGCCGGCGTAGGGCGCCAACTGGCGGGCCAGGTCGCGATCCAGGCGCTCCAGGTCGGAGAGGAAGAGGGCGGCGTTGCGGCGGAAGCAGGCGGCCCGGGGGGGATCGGCGGTCGCCAGCCCGTCGCGGATGGCCCTCACCTGGCCGGCGGCGCGGCGCGGGTCGAGCCACACGTGCGGATTTACGGAAGCTCCGGCGGTTCCCGGGGATCGGGCCGCGTTGGCGCCCTTCTCCTGGCCGTGGGCGGCACCGTGGCCGTGACCGGAGTCGTGGTCGTGGTCGTGGGCCGTGGCGGGGAGGG
>Ga0164292_10004831_pt1 | contig 10975 bp, 9 predicted proteins | sample GEODES117metaG_FD_111486 | JGI IMG/M metagenome (GOLD analysis project Ga0164292, IMG submission 111486) | Eutrophic lake water microbial communities from Lake Mendota, Wisconsin, USA - GEODES117 metaG | ecosystem: Environmental > Aquatic > Freshwater > Lake | place: USA: Lake Mendota, Wisconsin... | reverse complement strand
GTGCGTGGTGTACATGGGTGAGGAGGATATGCAGCGCCAGGCGCTGAACGTCTTCCGCATGCGCCTGATGGGGGCAACGGTCGTCCCGGTCACCTCCGGAACGCGCACGCTCAAGGATGCCACCACCGAGGCGATCCGCGACTGGGTCACGAACGTCAATGACAGCCACTACATCATCGGCTCCGTGGTCGGCCCGGCCCCGTATCCGCGCATGGTGCGGGAGTTCCAATCGGTCATCGGCAAAGAAGCGCGCGCGCAGATGCTCGCCAAGACCGGTCGTCTGCCCAAGACGGTGGTCGCGTGCGTCGGCGGTGGGTCGAACGCCATGGGGATCTTTGCCGGCTTCGTGGACGATGCCGGCGTCGAACTCGTGGGCGTGGAGGCCGCCGGTGAGGGGCTCGATACCGATCGGCACAGCGCCTCGATCACCAGAGGCACGCCGGGCGTCCTCCATGGGTCGCTGTCTTATCTGCTGCAGGATGCCGCCGGACAGGTGCATCCAGCCCACTCCATTTCGGCGGGCCTCGATTATCCGGGGGTAGGCCCCGAGCACGCGTGGCTGCACGATAGCGGTCGCGCCGAGTACGTTGCGGTCACCGATACCGAAGCGTTACGTGGCGTGGCCCTGCTCAGTCGTTTGGAGGGGATTATTCCGGCGCTCGAGACAGCCCACGCCGTGGTGTGGATGGAGCGCGAGGCCGGGCGGTGGTCCGAACAGGACCCCGTGCTGCTGTGCGTGAGCGGCCGGGGAGACAAGGACGTGGGAACGATCAGCCAGCACACGCTACCAGAGGTATGACGGTCACGGTACACGAAGCGGACATTTCGCCACAGGCGATTTCAGCCGTCGAGGAGGCGCTGCGCGCCTTCGCGAAGGCGCTTCGTGCCGTGCAGTTGTACCTCCCCAACAACCCCACCCGCGCCCAGAGTATCGAACAGGCCAGACAGGCGTTCACGCGCGTGTGGCCGCTGCTTTCGCCGCTCGACATTCAGGTGCGCGAAGCCTCGTTTACGGTCGAGGAGCAGCTCGTATATCAGGACGTCGATCGAGGGACGGAATCGCTGCCGTGGCTGCTGTATCGCGACGGCGTACGCTCGTTGACGTTCCTGCCGGGGTTCGAGGCGGCCGATCTTGAGGCGGTGCTCCGCTTGCTGCACAAGGCGCGCACGGCGACGACCGACGACGACGATCTCATCACGATGTTGTGGGTGGCAGATCTCACACATGTCGCCTACCGCTATGTCGAGAGTGCGGGGGCCAACGATTTCGTCGTGTCCGCTGGGGATCGCGCGGGGGTCGCAGTGCAGCAGCCTGGCGAGCTTCCGCTGGCTGTTCCACCGGCGGAGACGCAGGCCCCCGGCGATGGCCCGCCGGGACTCGTGCGTGCGGAGGATTTCGACTCCACCCTGTACTTCCTCGACCCGCGCGAGGCCGCGTACCTACAGGAAGAACTGAAGCGCGAGTACACCGAAGACCAACGACGGCTGGTATTGGCGAGCCTGTTCGACATGGTCGAGCTGCAGCCGAGTGCGGACGCGCAGCGTGAGGCCCTTGGTGTCCTCGACCAACTCGTGCTCGAGTTCCTCACGCTGGGCGAATACGAGCTCGTGGCGTTCACCCTGCGGGAAGCCGCGATCACCGCGAAGCGCGAACACGTCTCACCTGACGTGCAGGCTGGGCTTCGCCAACTGCCAGCGCGGCTCAGCGAGTCGGCCGTCGTGGCGCAGCTGTTGCACGCGCTCGACGAGAGCGCGCGAACGCCGGTCGCGTCGCTCCTCGAGGGGCTGTTCGCGGAATTGCGTCCCTCGGCGCTCGAGCCGCTGGTGTCGTGGCTCGGCGCGGCGGCATCCTCTCCGGCGCGCGCCGCGATCGAACGTGCCTCGCTGCGGTTGGCGGGTGCCAACACCGCGGAGTTGGCCAAACTCCTCGAAAGTCCCCGCGAGTTCGTTGTGCGTGGGGCACTGCGTCTGGTGGCGCAGCTGGCCACGCCGGCCGCTGTGCCTGGACTCGCGCGGTTGTTGCGCGGCCCGGATGTCAGGTTGCGTGCGGAGGCGGTCGCGGCGTTGTCGGAAATCGGCTCCCCGTCTGCGCTGCAGTCGCTCGAGCGTGCCCTCGAGGATACCGACCGCGAGGTGCGCGTGGCCGCGTATCGGGCGATCGGCGCGCGCCGGCACACCGGCGCACTGCCGCGGCTGCAGGATGCCATTCGCCGCAAGGAGACGCGCGGCGCCGACTTGGGTGAGAAGATGGCCCTGTTCGAGGCGTTCGGCGGGATGTGCGGGGATGCTGGCGTTGCCGAGCTTGATGGCATCCTCAATGCCCGCGGCCTTCTCGGAGCCAAGGAGACGCCCGAAGTCCGCGCCTGCGCGGCACGCGCACTGGGGCTCATCGGCACGAAGGCGGCAGTCGCCGTCCTCCAGAAGTCGGCCGATACAAAGGACGTCGTGGTGCGCAGCGCGGTCGCGCGTGCCATGCGCGGTGGCGCATGAGCGTGACGCGGGCAGACAGCGCGGGAACTAGCGCGGCACATAGCACGGACGGCCGCGAGGGCAACGTGTCCGAGGGCGGCGGTCAGAAGGCCGCCCGTGCCCTCGTGGTCGCGTTGAATAGTGCCATCCGCGCCGTACGTCTGTACCCGGTGGAAAACGCGGCCGTCCAGAAGGCGATCGGCGAGTTGGGGAACAGTGCGGAACGGGTACTGGACGCCGAAGGACAGTGCGCCGTGCGCCGGGCGGGGGATTATCTGTTCGTCAACGGGACACGCCTCCGCCTCACGTTCGACAACTACGCAGCTGTCGCCTCACTCCTGGCCATGTTCCGTGAGGCGGGTATCGGCGGCATCGGCCTCTTCGAACGGCCGCAGCCGCGTGCCTGGGTGGTGTTGCTCTCCTTCTTGCAATCACCCCCGGTCGAGTATCCGGAAGAAGAGCGGCTGGCCCAGTTCGCGGCGCGACTCGAGGCGGCGAACGTGCCCGATTTCGAGCTGTTTCCGGAGGCAGGGGATCCCGACGCAGTGGAAGAGGATCTCGATGCGAAGGAACGGGCACGGCAGACGTACGTGCGCTCCCTCGACGTCACCCGCGAAGTCATCACCTCGGCGCGGATCGGACGCAGTCCTGGCCTCAAGCGCGTCAAGCGGGCGGTACAGGGGATCGTCGACGCCATCCTGACGGATTCGGCGTCGGTGATTGGGCTCACCACCCTACGCGACTTCGACGAGTACACCTTCGTCCACAGCGTCAATGTCTGCATCCTGTCGGTCGCGCTGGGACGTCGGCTCGGCCTGAACAAGCTCCAACTGCTTGATCTCGGACTGGCGGCGCTCCTCCACGACATCGGCAAATCGCGGGTGCCACTGGAGGTCCTCAACAAGCGCGGCGAGCTCGAGGCACCGGATCGCTTGCTGCTGCAGACGCATACCTGGCAGGGCGTGCTGGCGCTCTTTGCGCTCCCGAGCGGAGGGGGGCACCCGTGGCGCTCCATGACCGCCGCCTACGAGCACCACATGCGCACAGACCTCTCGGGCTATCCGAAGGTCTCACGGGCGCGAAAGCTCTCGCTGTTCAGCAAGATCATTTCCGTAGCAGACGGGTTCGACGCGGCCACAACCACGCGCGTGTATCGAGACTCGCCATGGACCCCGGCCGACGTGCTGCGTGGGATGCGGGACAATCCCCGCCTCGGGCTCGATCCCGTGGTGGTGAAGGCATTCATCAATCTCACCGGCATTTATCCGGTGGGCACCGTGGTGGTGCTCGACACGTTCGAACTGGCGATCGTGCTGGCCGCGAACGCGGATGCCACGGCGCTTTCGCGCCCGCTCGTGCGTATTCTCACCGATGATCGCGGCAATCTGCGCGATGATCCCACGCCGGTGGACCTTACGATGCGGACGCCGGAGGGTCAGTTTGCACGCACGATCATCCGGACCGACGACCCGCAACGGTATGGCATCAACATCGGTGATTACTTCGCCTGACGTGACGACTTCGACCGCTTCCCGTCTTGCTGCCCGTTTTGCGGCGCTACGCGCCGAGGGGCGCAAGGCGCTCGTCTGCTATGTCACGGCCGGTCATCCCGACCCGGCGGCGAGTATCGCGTTGCTCCGCGGTCTCGCCGGTGCCGGTGCCGACGTCATCGAGGTCGGCGTGCCGTTCTCCGATCCATTGGCTGATGGCCCTGTCATTCAGCAGAGTTCGCAGGTCGCGCTCGACCACGGAATCACCTATGCCCGGACGCTCGATCTCGTGCGGGAGGCGGCGCTCGACGTCCCGGTTGTGCTTTTCAGTTATCTCAACCCGATCATCGCCGCTGGCAACGACGCACTCCAGCGCGCTCGCGAAGTCGGCGTCGATGGGGTGCTCGTAACCGACCTCCCCGTCGGAGCCGACCCGGTGCGTGAGTCGTGGTTCGGTGCCAGTGGGCTCGATTTCGTGCGGCTCGTCGCGCCGACCACGCCTTTGCCGCGGATGGAAGAGATCGGTCGTCACGGTGGCGGGTTCGTCTATTTGATCAGCCGACTCGGAGTCACGGGTGAACGGGCATCCCTTCCGGATGATCTGCCCCAGACGGTGGCGCGCCTTCGGGCCGCGACGGCCTTGCCGCTGTGCATCGGGTTCGGTATCTCCACGCCCGAGCAGGCGCGCGTGGCGGCCGATCTCGGCGACGGAGTGGTCGTTGGCAGCGCCATTGTCCGAGCCGCCGGCCGTAGCGTCGACGAAGCGGTGGCACTCGTCGCGGCAATGCGGGCGGCGCTCGACGCGCGCTGACGGAGCATGGCGGTGAGTGGTCTCCCTGAGTGGGCGGTCGTCAGCGACAAGCGCCGAGCCCATATCGAACGCGTCGTGGCGCTGCTTGCGCATTGGGGGGAAGCCATGCCCCTCGACGCGAGGGAACGCGCGGCCTGGATCGATGCGGGGTGGTGGCATGATGCGCTCCGCGACGCTGACGAAATCACCCTCCGATCGCTCACGGGCGACCGCGAACGACCGTTCGGCATGCTGCACGGTCCGGCGGCGGCGTTGCGTCTGGAAGCCGCGGGAGAAACGCGTGGCGACGTCCTCGATGCGATCCGATGGCACACCATCGGCTCGGCCGCGTGGACGCGAACAGGGCGCGCGCTCTACATGGCCGACTTTCTCGAGCCAGGTCGCCAATTCATGCAAGCCGATCGTGCCTTTCTCGCCGACCGTGTACCAGAGGCGTTCGACGCGGTGTTCCGCCAGGTCGTGCGCCTCCGTCTCGAGTGGACCATTCGTGAGGGGAAGAGCCTCGCGTTGGAAACAGTGGCCCTCTGGAACGCGGTACGATGACATGATCTTGCATGATGCACGGAGCGTCGCATGACCGTCGGTCTTCCGACACTGCCGTCCCCGGAGCGGCGCGACAAGAGCGCGCGGTCCTGGACAGCCCTCGCGCTGATCACACTCGTGGGCGTCGGTGCGCTGGCCGCATGGTGGCAGGCTGGCACGCGCGAAGAGCGCGCGGTGCAGGCGGCACAGCGTCCGACGGTGGCGGCGTTGGACGACACCACGGCACGGCCGCCGCAGGGAGTGCGCATTCGTGTTCGCGTACTCAACACCAGTGGGGCATCAGGGCTGGCGCGGCGCGCCACCCAGCATCTGCGCGAATACGGATTCGACGTCGTGGACTTCTCGTCGGGGCGGTCGGACCCCAGTGCCGTTACGCGCATTCATGTGCACACGGGGCATGACGATTGGGCTACGCGGGTGCGGAAGGCACTCGGCGTCGGCGCGATCAGCGTCGACGCCGATACGTCACGCTACGTTGACCTCACCGTGTTCGTGGGGCGCGACTGGCGCCCGCCGGCCGAGTCGTTCCGTCCGTAGCTGACCGCAGGCCGCGGCGATGTCGAGGCCCCGGCTGCGTCGTACCGCCGTTTCCACGCCACGCGAACGCAGCGCCTTGGCAAATGCGGTGATCACCGGCGCGGGAGTCGGCGAGAAGCCCATGGCACCACCAGGATGCAGCGGAATGAGGTTCACGAACGCCCGACACTCGCGAGCGAGCTGAGCGAGTTGCGCGGCATGTTCGGGCTGATCATTCACGCCGCCGAGCATCACGTACTCAAAAGTGACACGGCGATCGAACTGTTTCGCGGCCTCGACAACCTCCGCGAGCGGATACTTCGTGTTCACTGGCATCAACGTCTGGCGCAGCGCGTCCGACGGGGCGTGGATCGAAATCGCGAGACGGAATTGCTCGGGACGTTCGCCCAGGGCAACGATGCCGGGAAGAATGCCGACGGTTGATATGGTGATATGCCGCGCACCGATGCCGAGCGCTCGCTGATCGTTGAGGAGCGTAAGCGACGGACTTACGGCCTTCCAGTTCATCAACGGTTCACCCATTCCCATGAACACGATGTTCGTGGGGATGATGGGCGGTTCAAGCATGCGCAGGGCACGCACTTGCCCGGCGATCTCCGACGGCTGCAGGTTCCGCTGAAATCCCATGACGCCGGTGGCGCAGAACGCACATTTGAGCGCGCAACCGGCCTGAGACGAGATACAGAACGTCATCCGATCGCCATCAGGAATGGCTACCGTTTCGATGAACTGTCCGTCGTGCAGGCGGAACAGGAACTTCTCCGTGCCGTCTACCGAGCGTTGACGGGTGGCCAGCTCGAGGGAGGAAATACGGAACGCGCCGGCGAGCGCCTCTCGTAGCCCTTTCGGGAGCTCGCTCATCTCCTCGAACGACGCCACCGGTCGCTGCCAGAGTCGCCCGAACACCTGTGTCGCGCGGTATGGCGGTTCGCCGCGTTCCTCCATCCACGATCGCAGGGTGGCGATCGCGGCATCGGGATCGAGGTCGAGCAGGTCCGGCAGAACGGCGATATCGGTACTGGTCACTTGAGGAGTGAACTGAGCGTGAACTGATAGACCGGCCCCAGGCCGGCAATGCCCTCTTCGCGCGCTACGCCTACGGCGTAGCGCGCGTAATACAGCGCCAGCCCGCTGCGGACGCGGGTGGCGGCGCCGGCCCCCGCGGTGGCACGGACGAGTGCCGCACGTGCTTCCACGCGGTCCCAGCGCCCCGAAACGAACGGGCCACGTTCACGGGCGCCACGATTCACCGCGCTCTCCGTGTACCCCAGACGCGCTTCACGAGCGCGCGAGGCGCCAGCGAGCCTGACGTCGGCCGCCGCCACAAGCGCCGGCCGGTCTTCCACCTCGCGGCCGGGGCGCCACAGGAAGCTCGACACCGCGACCCGGGCGTCACGCCACGGCAGGTCGTGCAGGACCACGCCAAGATCCGCGGCGACCGCATGGCGGGTGAGTTGATCGGCGCGGCCGTTACGCCAACGCGCCGCGAGCCCCGCCGTGAGATGAGGCACCAGCGCACGGGCGACCGTGAAGCTCGTGAGGGTGCTCTGGTAGGGGATGTTGCCGAGCGATTGCGGGTCCGACTCGGTGCGCACCAGACCGCCAACAGCGCTCCGCGCCACCGACAGCCCAACCGTCGTGCCGCCGCCCCGCCGCCACGCGGCAGCCAGCAGTTGGCCGTCGACGCCCTGAGCGCTTCCGGTACTCAGCGACGCCACCCCGAACCGGAACCGGTCGCCCGTGGGCAGCGCGACCGTGGCAGGGTTCCACAGACCAGCGCCCGCCTCGGATGCCAAGGCCGGTGGCTCGAAGATGGCCCCGAGCGGGAACTCCCAAAGGTCGCGCGCGGGCACCGGCTGCGCACGGAGCCCAGTGGTGGCCCAGCCGAACGCGGCAAGCCCGCAGATGAGCATGCGGCGCATATGGGAGACTAAACGTCGCCGGAAGGCGAGGTCAAGCGAAACCGACGTCGAAAATCCTACCCCGAGTCACGTAACGCATTTACTTTTCAACGTTTGCGCCAATCGATGGTCGTTGGTCGGCACCGGCGGTCGCCAGTGCCTCTCTCGCTCCCGTGCTCGGAGTTCCGTCCCTGATGTCGTCCACGCCACAGTCGTCCGTGCTCTCCACGTCCATGCGCTCCGACCCGTGCGGCCTGCTGCGCCGAGACGATGTCGGCCGCACCGTCCGCCTGGGCGGTTGGGTGCATCGCAGCCGCGACCTTGGTGGGCTCGTGTTCATCGACTTGCGCGACCGTACGGGACTGGTGCAGCTGGCCTTCGGCCCCGCGTGGAGCCCCGCTGATGTCCAGACACTCGCCGCCGCCGTCGGTGTGGAATCGGTGGTGTTGTGCGAAGGCGAAGTGATCGCGCGGGAAACCGACCGCATCAATCCCGACATGGGAACGGGCGAGGTCGAAGTGCGTGTGCGCGCGCTCACCGTCGTCGGCCCGGCGGTCACACCGGCCCTGCCGGTGGCCCGCGGGCGTGGCGACAAGATGCCGGCCGAGGAATTGCGCCTCCGGCATCGGTACCTCGACCTGCGTCGTCCGGAGCTGCAGGAGAATCTCGTGCTCCGTCATCGGCTGCTGCAGGTCACGCGCCGATTCCTGAGCGATGGCGGGTATCTCGAGCTCGAGACACCCATCCTCACGAAACCCACACCGGAGGGGGCACGCGACTATCTCGTGCCCAGCCGAGTGCACCCGGGTGAGTTTTACGCGCTGCCGCAGTCGCCGCAGATCTACAAGCAACTGTTCATGTGCTGTGGCTTCGATCGCTACTTCCAGATCGCGCGCTGCTTCCGCGATGAGGATCTCCGGGCGGATCGTCAGCCCGAGTTCACACAGATCGATATCGAAGCCTCCTTCATCGGCCGGCAGGACATCATGACACTGGCCGAAGGTCTCATCGGGGCGCTGTGGCGCGAAGCGGGGCATCACGATGTGCCGGCGCAATTCGAGCGCATGACCTACGCCGATGCGATGGAGTTCTACGGCTGTGACCGCCCCGATCTGCGGTACGGGCTACGTCTGCGCGACTACAGTGCCGTGTTCGCCGGTCTCGACTTCGCCGTGACCACGACGGCTATGGCGAATGGTGCTCGCGTCCGTGGGCTCGTCGTGCCCGGTGGCGCTGCGTGGAGTCGCAAGCAGGTGGACGAGCTCGAAGCGTTGGCCAAGGGGGCGGGGGCCGGTGGACTCCTCCGCCTGCGGAAGGCCGACGGCGAGTACGATGGACCGCTCGCCAAGTTCCTCACCGAGAATGCCAAGGCGCAGTTCGCCCTCGAGGATGGAGACCTCGCGCTGTTTGTCGCGGCGGCCGATCGCGTGAGCAGTCCCGCGCTCGATCGCGTCCGTCAGGAATGTGCACGGCGCCTCGACCTGGTGGACGAACAGGCGCAGCGTTTCCTCTGGGTTCTCGACTTTCCCATGTTCGAACAGGATCCCGAGTCCGGCGCGCTCGCGGCGGTGCACCATCCGTTCACGGCGCCGAATCCCGACGATATGGCCGCGTATCCGGACGAACCGGCTCGCTGGCGCGCCCTCGCGTACGACGTCGTGCTCAATGGCACCGAACTTGGCGGTGGCAGCATCCGCACCAGCGATCCAGCCGAACAGTCGCGTATGTTCGCGCTCCTCGGGATCGGTGATGTGGAGGAGCAGGAGCGGCGCTTTGGCTTTCTCCTCGAGGGACTACGCGCCGGCGCGCCGCCGCACGGCGGGATCGCATTCGGCTTCGATCGCATTGCGATGCTCCTCTCCGGTGCTCCCTCTCTGCGCGACGTGATCGCCTTTCCCAAGACCACGGCTGCGCGCTCGTTGTATGAAGGGGCGCCGGTGGCGGTTCCGGCCGATGACCTCGCGGAGTTGCACATTGCCGTACACGCGGCCGAACGCGAGGCGCGTTCGTGAGCGATCCGCGCGCCGAGCGAGGCGAAGTGGCGACCGCGCGGGTATCCGTCGAGGGCGCCGATCTCCAGATGCTGGCCGGCGTCAATGATGGCAATCTCAAGGAACTTGAGCGCGCCACGGGCGCCCGAGTGGCCCTGCGCGGTGATCACCTGTCGCTCGCTGGAGACGCCGACGCCATCGGGCGGGCCGAATCGGTGGCCTCGGCGCTCGTGGCCCTCGTGCGGGATGGCAAATCAGTCACCGCCGATGATGTCCTCCGCCTCTCGCTCACGGAGCGTCCCGCCGATACCCCGGGTGCGACGAGCGGGAGCTTGGTCCTCCCCGGCGCGCGGCGTGGCGTGCAGCCCAAGACGCCGGGGCAGGCCGAGTATCTCAAGAAGATTGCCGAGAACGACATCGTCGTCGGGATCGGACCGGCCGGAACGGGCAAGACGTATCTCGCGGTCGCCGCGGCCGTCGACGCACTCATGCGCAAGCGCGTGCGCCGCATCGTCCTGGCCAGACCAGCCGTGGAAGCGGGGGAGAGTCTCGGTTTCCTCCCCGGCGACATGCAGGCGAAGGTCGATCCCTACCTCCGGCCGTTGTACGATTCGCTCGACGATCTCATCCCCTTCGAGCGTATCCAGAAGCTGATCGAGTCTCGCACCATCGAAGTCGCCCCCCTCGCGTTCATGCGCGGTCGCACCCTGGGTGACGCGTTCGTGATTCTGGATGAAGCGCAGAACGCGACTGGCGCGCAGATGAAGATGTTCCTCACGCGTCTCGGCGTGAACTCGAAGATCGTGATCACCGGCGACAAGACACAGGTGGATCTGCCGCGCCGCGAGGACTCGGGGCTCATGCAGATCGAACGCATCCTGCACGGCATCGAAGGCATCGCGTTTCATTATTTCAACGAGGCCGACGTCGTTCGGCACCGGCTCGTGCGAGACATCATCCGGGCGTACAACGAAGACGCAGCGGGTGGAGGATGACAAAGGGTCGATTGCCCAAACCGGAACCGCGGGTCGTCGCCGTGGAATGCGACGGCACGCGGATTCCGGTGGCCACCGAGAAACTCGCCGAGCTTTGCCGGCAGGTGCTGCGTGCGCTGAAGGTCCCGCGCGCGATGCTCTCGATCACGTTCGTGTCGTCGCGCGCGAGCGCGACGCTCAACCGGCGTCATCTGGGTCACGCGGGACCGACGGACGTGATCACCTTCGCGCTTGGCGC
>Ga0164292_10004826_pt1 | contig 10981 bp, 9 predicted proteins | sample GEODES117metaG_FD_111486 | JGI IMG/M metagenome (GOLD analysis project Ga0164292, IMG submission 111486) | Eutrophic lake water microbial communities from Lake Mendota, Wisconsin, USA - GEODES117 metaG | ecosystem: Environmental > Aquatic > Freshwater > Lake | place: USA: Lake Mendota, Wisconsin... | reverse complement strand
TCGCAGCGCTAAGGCGACAACCCAGCCACCTTCTAGGAATGCCGACTCGAGCAGAGTTCATTGCACGTTACATGGATCTGAGCGGGCGAGATAGCGTCGACTTCACCTTCTACGAGGTATTCGGACTCTTTCGTCTCACCGTGATCATCCAACAGATCTGGGCTCGCTTTAGGGCAGGAGAGACTTCCAACCCCGCGTTTCAAGGTTTCGGCATGGCCGTCAATATCCTTCTCAGCCGAGCAGAAAGATTGATCAGATGAAGGCAGGACGCATCACAGTCTCCACGAGACACTTTGAAGTCAAGGATGTGCCTACGCCAGAGGCTGGCATTGGACAGGTCCGGATAAACGTGAAAGCAGCTGGAGTCTGTCTCTCCGATGTCCACTTCCTAGATGGAACTCTCAAGCCCGGCTACCTCAGCGGTGATGAGGTAACGCTTGGACATGAAGTCTCGGGCGTTGTCGATCAAGTCGGACCCGAAGTGAATGGGATCGCAGTAGGCGATCGCGTCTTGATCATCGGTGGTGAAAGGAATGAGCGTGGCCAGATAACGACGCTCGGCTTTGACTATGACGGAGGATTTGCTGAGCATCTTGTCGCGAAGGAGAGTCTTGTGGTCAAGATCCCTGACTCTCTCTCATTCGAAGAAGCTGCGATCATTCCTGATGCTGTATCGACACCTTGGGCGGCGATCTCTTCGACAGCAAGAATGGTGGCAGGTGAATCGGTTGTCGTCTTCGGAATCGGCGGATTGGGATTCCACGCGGTTCAACTATTGAAGATGATCGGATGTCGCAAGATCATCGCGGTGGATCCAAGGCTCGATGCCCGAGAACGAGCACTTGAGATCGGTGCCGACTTTGCTTTCGATCCAAGCGATGAGGAGTTGAGACGACATCGTGGAGTTGAAGCCGCCTTCGACTTCGCCGGCGTGAGCATGGTGAGAAAGCAAGCGCTCTCACTTCTCGGAGAAGGAGGCAGACTCGTCATTGTGGGGATCGCAAATGAGCCGATCACGATTCCCAACGACATGGCCTTCACCTATATGCGCACCCAGATTCTCGGCCACTATGGCTCAGAGCCGCATCACACGCGAGAGCTCGTTGAATTCGTGGCTGTTGGCAGGCTCAATCTCACTCGTTCTATCTCTGAGATCCTCCCACTTGCCGATGCTGCACTTGCGCTGGAGAGATTAGAGAAGAAGGTAGGAAATCCGATTCGAATCATCTTGAGACCATGACGTCGTCGACCAGATAAAAGAACCGCCCCCTCAGATCGATGAAATCTGAGGGGGCGGTCACTTCTTCTTTGCTACGCGACCTAACTTACGAGAAGTCGCGTGTCAGTGCCTCATTCTTACTTTTCGAGAGAGAAGCCACGATGAGTCCGATCACCATTGCGATGAATGGTGAGAGGACGAGGAACCAACCTAGTGATGAGAGTTTCCATGCGCTCTCTGGAAGTGTCGGATCGACATCTGCAGCGACAGTTCCAGCAAGAAGGTTGAACCTCGACATCAAGAGATAGAGACCTCCAGCAAGAAGGACGATGGAGGCCACTGGAGCGACCTTCGTCTTGCAGAGACTTGCTCCAGGTTGCTTACTGAAGTAGGCAAGTACTGCGAGCGAGACCAGGATTTCAATCGCGACGATGGCGATGACCGCGATTCCGCTCATCCAACTGAAGAGCTTGGTGTAGGGGTCTAGACCACCAGCAGCGAAGATCACGATCACAAGACCCGCGATGGCAGATGTCACGATCGATGCCATTTGAGGTGCGCCGGCATCGTTGGTCGTTGCCAACTTCTTAGGCATCACACCTGCGCGACCCATCGCGAAGAAGTAACGCGATGCGGCATTCTGGAAGGCGAGAAGACCTGCGAAGAGCGAGGTGAGGACCAAGATCTTCATCACTTCGACGATCCAGGAGCCGACATAGTCGCCGCCAAGACTGAAGAGGACGCCCGCTGGGTCTGCAAGTTCACCAGAGCGAGCGAGCACTTGTTCCACTGCCTTGCTTGATCCCATACCGACCACCATCGCAAATGAGACGAATGCGAAGAGGATGGAGATCGAGATGATGGCGAAGTAAGTCGCCTTAGGGACATCTCGCTTGGGATCGCGCGACTCTTCGCCGTAGATGGCGGTCGCTTCGAATCCGATGAAGGATGCGAATGCAAAAGCGAGCGCGATACCGGCTGTACCAGCGAAGCCGCCAGCGAAGACGTCAGCGGGATTGAAGGAAGCACCGAGATCCATCGACTCTGGTCCACCCTTGACGAAGATCGCGAGTGCGACGACGACAAGGGATAGCAATTCAATGACCAAGAGGGTGCCGAGGATCTTTGCTCCGACATCGACGCTCAAAACAGAGAGGATCGTGACCAGTAGCCAAGCGATCAACGCCCATGCCCACCAGGCAAGATCGAGTCCGTAATCAGCCATGGTTATGTTCATGACGAGACCGAAGAATCCATAGATCGCCAATTGGATCGTGATGTATCCGACCAGCGATGCGTAGGAAGAGGCGACACCAGCACGCATTCCGAGTCCTCGTCCGACGAATGCGAAGAAGGCTCCAGTGTTCGTGACGTGATGGCTCATCGCCGCGTAACCGATGGAGAAGATCAACAGCGTGATTCCGGCGGCGAGATATGCGCCCGGGGTTGCGGCGCCATTACCGAGGACCATAGCGACTGGAACAGCACCAGTCATACCAACGAGTGGTGCGGAAGCGGCGACTACGAAGAAGACGATGCCGAAGACTCCGAGTCTGCCCTTCTTGAGTGAAGTACCTTCACTTGCCATATCAGCTCCTTTGCTAATCTAGGCAGAATCGTTCATATCCGAACGAATCTGATGTAGAGTGGCGTAGGTAACACTCGAAGTCAAGGATTTCTGAGTGTTTCGAGTGAGTTTTCGGTTTCATTCTCGAGGAGATAAGCGCACATGTCATCGTTGCATGGCTTCTTCGCACCACAGACCCCGACTGGCAAGAGCGCGATCGCACCCGATATGCCCTGGTTCTATTCCGGCAATCTCCTCACCGTCGAGTATCGAACCGATGTGAAGAATGTGCGAGCCCTTCTTCCCGAAGAGATAGATCTCGCCGATGAGGATCCTGGAGCCGTAGCAGTCATCTGGGCAGATTGGCAGAGTTGCTCGCAATCAAAGGTGGAACTTCTCGATCCATTGCGTGCTCAATACCTGGAAGCATTCGTTGTCGTCCGCTGCAAATACCAAGAAACCACATACAGCCGCTGTGTAGCGATCTGGGTGACCAAAGATTTCTCACTCGCGCGCGGTTGGTTCCAGGGTTATCCGAAGAAGTTGGGTTCGATCGGATTGACCCGCGTCTTCAATCGTGGCAAAGCAAGCCCTCGTCTTGAGAAGGGCGCACAACTTGGTGCAAGCATCGCGGCATATGACCATCGTTTAGCAACTGCCCGCGTCACTTTGCGAGAGCCGTCGAAGACGAATGGATTCGTCAATGGACATCCGATGCTTCACAATCGTTGGGTCCCGTCGATCACTCCAGGACTCGGCAACTCGCTTGATCAGCTGATCACGATGAGTGGAGTCGATGCTGACCTTGGTGAACCATGGGTAGGGGATGCAGAGCTTGAACTCTTCGATTCGCCATGGGATGAACTTGCCTCGATCCTTCCGATCAAGGAGATGATCGGTGGCTACTACCGCGAAGTCGGTGTCACTTTCAACGGTGGCACGTTAGTACTCGATAAGTCGAATCCGACCGTTTAGTACCGCAGTAGATACTCGTCCTGCTCCCACTTCGTGACATCCCGCGTGGAGGCATCCTCGACATCCGCTCTGTATCGCTCGATCTCTTCTCGCTTCATGACGAGGAAGGTCTCCACGAGTTGTGGTGAGAGTTGACTCTTCATCCGCTCATTCGCTTCAAGGGCATCGAGCGCTGCATCGAATGACATCGGCAGGATCTCCGCTGACTCCATGTCGTAAGCCATACCCACTGCAGGCTCTGGGGCGGTGAGGTTTCGTTCGATCCCATCCAGTCCTGCGGCGAGGATTGCAGCGATGATCAGGTAAGGATTAGCGGCGCCATCTCCTACGCGAACTTCCAATCGAGTTCCACTGCCACGCTCTGGCGGGATTCGCACCATGCAACTTCTATTGTCCAACCCCCAGTTCGCTCTGAATGGAGCGAGCGTGTCAGGACCAAGGCGCTTGAATGCGTTGACGGTCGGGTTGGCGAAAGCGGTGATTGCGGCCGCATTCTCGATGATGCCGGCGATGATTGAGTCTGCAACTTTCGAAAGTCCGCCCTTGCCATCGTGCATCTTGTTATTTCCATCTCTATCTTCGACTGAGAAGTGGAGATGGAAGCCGCTTCCTCCCTCGTCGCCCCATGGCTTACCCATGAAGGTCGCGATCTTTCCTTCACGGTAGACCATGTCTTTGGTCGCGCTCTTGAAGATGAAGGTTCGGTCAGCGGCGTCGAGCGCTTCGCCATGCCAGAGATTGATCTCGTATTGGCTTGGACTGAATTCGTGGTTTCCGGCGAAGACTCCAAGTTCCATCTGATCGAGGGCGCGAAGGACACGAAGGAATGTGCCCTCAGGATCGACCATCGAACCGGTGGTATAGACGAAACCGACGTTCTCATGTGCTCGCGAGTAGGAACCTTCCACATGCTTTGCGATGTAGAACTCAAGTTCAGGTCCTACGACGGGTACCAGGCCATGCTTCGAATACCCAGCGATCACTTTCTTCAAGACCGTACGTGGCGCGAATTGATTCTCAGAGCTATCGGGATTGAAAGCGTCGACCACGGTGCAAGCCATCCCTGGCTCGAACGGGAGCTTTCGTACTCGATTCGAGTCCATCTTGGTGACAAAATCTTGAAGTCCATCCGATGCGATATTTCCCGCATCAAGTACGCCACCACGATTGGTGGTGACCCAGACCCCTTGGCAGAAGGAAGGGCCATGACTGACACCCTTCTCAAGTTCATTGGTGAGGACGTACTTCGATCTTGTCATGCCGAGGACATCGGCATACATCACTTGTAAGACATCGACACCGAGCGATCTCAATTCTTGCTTCAACTTCTCGACCGAATTGGACCTTGAATCAGACATCGAACTCCCCACTTTCATCGTTGACCGAGGATCTTCTGCAAGCTTTCGGGTCAATCATTAGGACTCGAACGATATTCTAGGCGTCACCGGGGTAGCATTGGCAAGAGTTCGAGCGTGGCAGTTTTTCGATCCTTGCATCTCTTTTATAGAAGTATCGAAGGTGAGGTGACGACAGTGAAGGCTCTCTTCATCGAGCACGACCATGTCTCACCTCCTGGCCCGGTAGCCGAACGCCTCCACCATCATGGTTTTGAAACTGAGGAGCGAGTCGTCGTCTCGCAAGAGAACTTCACCTCGCCCAATGTCGACTTCACTTTTCCCGATGCCTCCGAGTTCGATCTCATCATCCCGCTCGGCGCTCCCTGGGGCGCTTGGGACGATGGTTGTATCGGCAAGTGGTTGTTGCCAGAAGTGGAATGGATCCGTGCGATCGTGGAATCAGGAAAACCGGTTCTCGGTATCTGTTTTGGCGGCCAGTTGATGGCCCGTGCACTCGGCGGTTCTGTGGCGAGGGCTCCGCAATGTGAGATCGGATGGAAATCGATCTGGAGCGATGATCCTCAACTCGTCTCGGATGGTCCCTGGTTTCAATTTCACTATGACCGTTGGACGCTTCCACCAGGGGCTAGGGAGATCGCTCGTAACCCGATCGCATCGCAGGCTTTCACGATCAAGAACTCACTTGCCCTTCAATTTCATCCGGAGGTCGATTCCACGTCACTTCGTCAATGGCTTGATTGGGGTGGTGACAAGGAAGTGATCGCCAATGGACAAGATCCTGATGTGATGATGGCCCAGACGCGCGCTTATGAACCACAGGCTAGGCAACGCACCTTCGATCTCGTCGATGCATTTCTGAGCCGTGTCGCTCGACTGATCTGATTCTTCTTCAGTTCAGAACGCTAAGAAAATCTGGGAATCTCACCGGAAGAATATGACGCAAATCCAACGAACTAGCGAAGATTCACTTTGACTGGCATCCGTTTGATGCCGTGGACGAAGTTCGACCTCAGGTAGTCGACCGGTCCCGTCATCTCCATGGAGTCGATCCGTGAGATGAGATCTTCGAACATGACACGAAGTTCTATCCGCGCCAACGCGTTGCCAAGACACATGTGAGGCCCGCCTCGACCGAAGGTCATATGTTCATTCGGATTGCGAGTGACATCGAATTGATTGGCACCTTCGAAGATCGATTCATCGCGATTGCCTGATGCGAACCAGGTGACGATCTTCTCGCCGGACTTGATTGTCCTGCCATGCATCTCGACATCTTTCGTTGCAGTCCTGCGGAAGTGATAGACCGGACTTGCAAATCGCAAGAACTCCTCGACCGCCCAGGGAATGAGCTCTGGATCCTCTTGTAGGCGCGCGAGTTGATCTGGGTGCTGGATGAGATTGATCATGGTGTGAGAGATGGTGTGGCGCGTGGTCTCATTGCCAGCAACGACGAGCAAGAGGAAGTTGGTATGGAAGTCCCGCTCCGAAAGCGGTATGCCATCACTCATCTCGCCATTGACGAGCACTGAGATCAGGTCGTTTCCACTCTTGCCGCGTCGCTCTCTTGCAAGAGCATCGCCATAAGCGAAGACCTCGAGAGCAGCAGGAGAACGGAAGGGGACGAGTCGATACTTCTCGCTATCAGGGTCGCTGATCAAGATATCGGCATGCTCGGGATCATCGAATCCGATCATGCGATTTCCCCAATCGATCAACTGTCGATTGTCCTTGGCCGGTACATCGAGGAGTTTTGCTAGCACGTTGATCGGAAAGTCAGCAGCAACCTCTTTGACGAAGTCGAACTCGCCCTTGGCAAAGGCATTGTCGAGTGTCGTTGCAGTGAGTCCACGGAGGAAGGTCTCGTAATGTGCGACAGCAGCAGGTGTGAACTGTCCTTGGAGCAGACGTCGAAGTGCGCGATGGCGCGATCCATCGGTCTCAAGCAGTGAACGACGTGCCTCTTCTTGTTCTGCATCCACCTCTTCGAGGTTGGTGAATCTCTCACTTGTGAAAGTCGCAGGATCGCGGAGAACGGAGACGATGTCGTGATATCGCGTCACCGACCAGAATCCGTGATTCGGTGCTGCCTCATCGCTCCAATGGAGTGGATCGTTGTCGCGGAGCTCTTTGAAGGTCGGCCACGGCGCACCTGATTCGAAGAGGTCGAGGTCTGCGAGATTGATCGAGGAACCCATCATCACTCCACTCGTTAGGATACGAACGAAACGAGAATACCACCGGCGCAGATGAGTGAGAAGAAGGTTCGCCAGATAGGATTTCACTCATGGCCGGAGCTCACACCCTCAATGAGACGGAACGCCAAGTCTCCACCTTGCTCCGCGGCATGAAGATCGACTTCAAGGCGATGGCAGTTGTCTCCAACCTCTTCCGTGCATCGAGCGCGGTACGTAAGCACCTCGAGCGTGAGGTGCTCTCCAAGCATTCACTTTCGTGGACTGGTTTTGTCGTGCTCTGGGTGGTCTGGGTCTGGGTTGAGATCGAAACTCGTGAGATCGCAGAAGAGGTGGGAACCTCAAAGGCGACGCTCACCGGAGTGCTCAAGACTCTCGAACGCGACAAGTTGATCACCAAGCGACAGAGCAAGAGCGATCGCAGGCTTGTCCTTGTCACTCTCACCGCTCAAGGCAAGAAGTTGATGGAGCGGATCTTCCCCGAGTTCAATCGGGAAGAGGTGTATCTCGCATCATCGCTGCGACCAAGCGATCGAAAGGTAACTGCGGATGGGCTTCGCACTTTGACGCTCCATGCCGAGAGCGGTGCTACATCAACGCGCCGCAAGGAAAAGAGTGACTCCAAGAAGAAGGTCAGCAAGAAAGGTAAGTAGAGCTAACTGCGCGCAGCATCAACGAATGCCTTTGCGATCGATAACTGCCCTGGAACTTGGTCATAGTTATCCTCCGGATGCCACTGCAATCCGAAGGCCCATGCCTTGCTCCGGTATCGCACCGCTTCGATATGCCCCTCCTCTGCAAATGCGAGTGGAGTGATTCCTTCGCCTAATCGATCGATCGCCTGATGGTGGAAGCAGGAGAGATTGAGCGTCTTCTCCGGCAGTCCGAGAGCCGTGTCGAAGGTAGAGAACTCGATCGTGGAAGCGTGATTCATATGTGGAACCTTCATGTGCTGCACAAGTGAGCCACCGAGCGCCACATTCGCGACCTGGGTTCCACGACAGATGGTCAAGAGTGGAATCGCGGAATCAAGCGCATGGTGGACCAAGGCGATATCGGCCTGATCTTGGAGCTCATCTATCCCATAAAGTTCTGCTGAGTGGTGCTCTTGCCCATAGCGTCGTGGATCGAGATCAGCGCCGCCTGGCATCAAGATTCCATCGATTCCCTTAAGACGTTCACCCCATGATTGATCGGCTACGGGAAGAAAGGTCAGCGGTTCACCGCCTGCATCCCAGATCAGTTCTGCAAGCCTGCGTGCGGTGACGATCCCGGCGTAGCGGGTGGCAGAGGTCGAATCCGCGAGGCGCCCTGGGATGGCAATCCGTGGCCGCGCCTTGCTCATCTGCACCCTCACTTCTCTCCGCCCGATTGATGCCCCAGTGATGACTAAGGAATATCGCCTAGAGTAACCTAAGCCATCTCGTTAGTATCCTAACGATTATGGGACATCTCGCCCGTAGCGGGATCCGATGGAAAGAAGCGCGAGTGAAGAGCGTCGAAGTAGCGGGAGTGGAGATCTCCACCGGCCATTTCATCAATGGCGAACGTGTCTACTCTGCTCAGACCTTGCGCAACACATCTCCGATTGATGGTCAATTCCTTGGCGACTTCTCATCCGGTGGGACGAAGGAAGTAGATCTTGCGGTGCAAGCGGCGAGGGATGCTTTCCCCGCATGGCGAGACCTCGGTGCAAAGGGTCGTGGCGAAATCTTGGAGCGACTCGCATCATTGATCGAAGAGAATGTCGAAACCCTCGCTCAAGTCGAGACGCTCGATAACGGTGCGCTCCTTCGATCACATCGCAAGGGTGTGATGCCTCGAGCAGCGGCAAACATCAGATTCTTCGCCGAGTGGGCGATCAATGAATTGAAGCATCCGCCTTTCGAAACTCGTGGTCACACCAATAATGTCTCGTGGGACCCTTCGGGAGTCGCAGCGCTCATCACGCCGTGGAACGCACCTTTGATGCTCGCGACATGGAAGATCGGTCCAGCGCTCGCCGCAGGAGATACCGTGGTCTTGAAACCAGCAGAGTGGACACCGCTGACTGCAAGTCTCTTCGCAGACCTCACTGTCAAAGCAGGTCTTCCTCGCGGAGTCTTCAATGTCGTCTTCGGCCTCGGCGAAGAGGCAGGTGCAGCGCTCACCAAGCATCCAGGAATCTCGCGAATCTCATTTACTGGTTCGGTCCCGACAGCCAAGGTCATCGCTCGCGCTGCAGCGGACAACCTCACTCCGGTCACCTTCGAACTAGGTGGCAAGAGCCCCCTCATCGTCCTCGATGATGCGGACTTAGATCTAGCAACGACGCTCGCAGTGGAGCAATACGACAATGCCGGACAAGTTTGCCTATCCGGAACCAGACTCCTCGTCCACGAGCGAATCGCGGATGAGTTCGCGAAGCGATTTATCGAGAAGGCATCTGCTATCAAACAGGGCGATCCTCGTCTTGAAGAGACAGCGATGGGTCCTCAGATCCACTCCGAGCACTTCGCCCGAATCTCCGGATTCGTCGAACGGGCAAGAAAAGCTGGCGCACAGATCGTCCTCGGTGGACGAGCTAACGAGAGCCTTGGCGGTCTCTACTATCAACCAACCTTGGTGATGAGACCGGATCCCAAGAGTGAGATTGTCCGCGAAGAAGTCTTCGGTCCTGTCCTCTGCATGCAGACCTTTACAAGCGATGAGGAAGCGCTTGCGATGGCGAATGACACTGAGTTCGGTCTCGCTGCCGTTGTCGTCTCTGGCGTTCGCGAACATGCAGCGAAGATCACCAAGAACCTTGTCGCAGGCACAATCTGGGTCAACTGCTTCTTCGTCCGCGACCTCCGTGCACCCTTCGGTGGTTCGAAGAAGTCTGGAATCGGTCGAGATGGTGGTACCTGGTCGTTCGATTTCTATGCCGACGTCAAGAACACAGTGATCTCACCACATGGATGGAAGGAGTAGGAGCGATGGGAAAGGTAGTTGGAGCAGCGCTATTGGCACATGTACCGACGATCATGTTGCCGGAGAGAGTGCGTAAGGATCTCAACGAAGGCAAAGAGATCAGCCTGGTACCAGGACTAAAGAAATTACGTAAGGATGTCTTCGAGACACTCGACTACGACACCGTTGTCGTCCTTGACAGTCACTGGGCGACCACCGTCGAATTCGTCGTCACATCCGCTGCTGAGCGCTCTGGACTCTTTACCTCGGAGGAGCTACCTCGCGGAATGACTCAGATTCCTTACTCCATCAAAGGTGACCCAGAGTTAGCCAATTCACTTTCGAAATACGATGAGAAGAACGGCACCTGGATCACACCGATTGCAGATCCTCATCTTCCGATCTTCTATGCCACCGTCAATCTCTGGCACTATCTCGGCCGCGGCCTTGACGATAAGCGATGGATCAGCATGTCGGTCTGTCAGACCGGAACCCCTGAGGACTTCATCCGCGCCGGACGCGCATTGGGTGAAGCGATCAGAGATAGCGATAGGAAGGTCTTCTTGATCGCATCGGGTGCGCTCTCACATACATTCCACAAATTGCGCGATTTACGCAAGCACGAGGCGAGCGATCCGATCCACATCTACACACCCGAGGCATATCAATATGACCTCAAGGTCTTGGAGTGGATGAAGGAAGGCAACCACGGCGCGATCCTCGAAGACTTCGACACCTT
>Ga0164292_10004824_pt1 | contig 10984 bp, 2 predicted proteins | sample GEODES117metaG_FD_111486 | JGI IMG/M metagenome (GOLD analysis project Ga0164292, IMG submission 111486) | Eutrophic lake water microbial communities from Lake Mendota, Wisconsin, USA - GEODES117 metaG | ecosystem: Environmental > Aquatic > Freshwater > Lake | place: USA: Lake Mendota, Wisconsin... | reverse complement strand
GTTGAAAGATATTGAATTAACTTCAAACGGTCAACGTGTTGTGTTATCAGTTGACGACCATCGCAAAAAGACGTATGATATTGACCTTTTAACGCGCAATTTTGATAGAGTGTTTCAACTTAAAAACGGGAAAATCGATGGTAAACGCATAACGGGAACGCTATTAAAGACGGTGATTGATGCGGTAAAGTCGCGAGTAAAGGGCGATACAAAGTCGACCTATTACGGCACGTTAAACGATGAATTAATTATTCAAATTATTTATCTAGAGGAAATGGAGCGAAATGAGAACGCACCTGTAATTGCACAACCGCCTGCCCAATTGCAGGAAGAAACAACCGGATTCCCATCACCGGAACCCATGGGCGCAGAAGAACCTTCCTTTCGTGCCGACCCTTTCGTGCCGACTGAAGCAATACAGCTAGACGAAGGCCTCTATAAATTACCAGAAACAGATATAACATCTACTACAAACGAAAACGAGTTGCAAAATAAGATTGGCATCCCGCCCGATGACGTCGACTCGAAAGAATATAACACGTTTATGAAAGAAAAGGAATTGGCTGAGCGCAAAAATATTAACTTGGAAGACACGTATGATTTTTTATATCCGGAATTAAACGACCCCAATTTCAACATCAAAATCGCCAAACGAAAGGAGTTTCAAGATACCCAATACGACGGAAAAATATACGACGTAAAGGCACAGGCAGAAAAAATGTGCAATGCCGAATTTGAACTCATGCCGCATCAATTGTTTGTTAAAAACTTTCTGTCGTTTCAAACCCCATATAACAGCTTATTGTTATATCATGGGCTAGGTACAGGCAAAACTTGCAGTGCGATTGGGATTGCGGAAGAAATGCGTAGTTACATGAAACAAACCGGTGGTAATCAAAGGATTATGATAATTGCGTCGCCAAACGTGCAAAACAACTTTCGACAGCAAATATTTGATGAACGAAAGTTAATCATGGAAGGGGGCAATTGGAATTTGAATACGTGCATCGGGAATGCGTTGTTGAAAGAAATCAATCCATCGCAAGTTCAAAATATGCCACGCGATAAAGTGATTTCGCAAATTAATTCGCTCATTACTCAGTATTATACTTTTATGGGATATGGAGAACTTGCAAATTACATTAAGCGAAATATTGCAACCGACGGCGAGAGTGGGTTGTCCGCAAAACAACAAAAACAACAGGAAATCGGCAAAATCCAGTCACTGTTTAACAACCGTCTTGTCATAATTGATGAGGTACATAACATTCGTATCATGCAAGATAATAAGGAGGCAAAGAAAACCGCTAGTTTATTAATGCGAGTTTGCAAATATGCGGAGAACATGCGATTATTATTGTTATCAGCCACACCTGTTTTTAACGACCCGCGCGAAATTATTTGGTTGACGAATCTATTAAATGCAGTAGATAAGCGTGGCCGAATTGAGGAAAATGACGTGTTTACGCGCGAGGGGGGATTTGTAAAGTCGCGCACATTGCCAGATGGGACACAAGTCGAAGACGGTGAAGAATTACTTCGACGCAAATTAACCGGGTATGTTTCGTATGTTCGCGGCGAAAACCCGTATACGTTTCCTTATCGTATTTATCCAGTGGATTTCGCGCCAGGTAGACAAATACATTTCGATAATTATCCGTCCACGCAAATGAATAAGAAACAAATAGAACCAGTAGAGAAGCCGAGTAAAACCCCATTGTACATGGACCCGTTTGGAGAATACCAGAAGTCTGCGTATAATTTTATCATTCAGCATTTGTTGCACACTTCATTTTCTACGACAGATATTTATGGCAAAGAACGAGAAATGCCCACATTCGAAAATATGGAATCATTTGGATATACACAATTAAGAGAACCGTTACAGTCGCTTAACATTATTTATCCGTCGCCCGCATTTGACGAAGCGGTGGGCGAAATGGAGAACCATGTCAATGACGCCGAAGAATCGCCTGAAAATACGGAATCTGTAGAAGAACCGACCGAAGAATCGCCTGAAAATACGGAATCTGTAGAAGAATTAGATCTTGTAGAATCGCAGGCAGCGAAGGAGTTTGCCGGAGGTAATGGTGAAAATAATACACCGGCTGCGCCAACAACCGCTGGAGTAGCTGTGCCATCAGTAGGTGTATCAAATGAGGATGTTGAAGAAGACGAAGATGAAGATGAAGACGAAGATGATGACGATGAAGAAGAGAAATCTGCGGACGAATTGGCGGCCGATTCGGCAGTCGAAACGCTCGACGAAGAAACGTTGGCACAACACGCTGAAATTATAAACAGTATGATTGGTAAAGAGGGTCTGTCAACTATAATGTCATACGAGCAAACGAGAACCCCATTTGAACTTCGCCACAATTTCAAATATCACCCAGATATTATGTCAAAATATGGCAAAATATTTCATCCAGATAATATTCAAAAATATAGTGGTAAAATAGCAAGTATATGTAACAGTATCAGGCAATCCACCGGCATTATCATGGTATATTCGCAGTTTATAGACGGCGGAGTGGTTCCCATTGCACTCGCATTAGAAGAAATGGGATTCACTCGTTATGGATTCGCGAGCCATACCAAATCCTTGTTTGAAACTGCACCCACTGCACAAGTCGACGCAACTACATTTAAAACATTAGCCGAAACCGAAGATAAATCAACGTTTCACCCCGCAAAATACGTCATGATAACGGGCGACAAGTCGTTCTCGCCCAATAATTTGGCCGATTTAAAACACGTAACCGGCCTTGCAAACAAACGCGGAGAACAAGTCCGCGTCGTTTTAATCACAAAGGCGGCCGCGGAAGGCCTCGACTTCAAAAACATTCGACAGTTGCACGTTCTAGAGCCGTGGTATAATATGAATCGCGTCGAACAAATCATCGGCAGAGGTGTGCGAAACTTGAGTCATTGTATGTTACCATTCGAAGAGCGCAATGTAGAGATTTATTTACATGCGACTGCACCGGATGGCGATGCGGAACCCGCCGATTTGTATGTGTATCGTTATGCCGAAAAGAAGGCAATACGAATTGGCACAATCACACGAATATTAAAGGAAATAGCGGTCGATTGCATTTTGAACATCGGGCAAACGTCATTTACACTTGACAAATTAAACGGCCTTGCTGAGAACCAAAACATCAAGTTGAGGTTGTCAAGTAATCAAGAAATCGACTATAAAATCGGCGACAGAGAAGGTAGCGGTATTTGTGATTATATGAATTGTGATTTTGTATGTTCTCCAACTACGGTAATTAATCCAGAAGATATTAACAATAATACATATGGTGAACATTATGTGAAGATGAATTACAATGCCATTGCAAAACGAATTCGCGATGTTTTCCGGGAACAACCATTTTATAGTAGAACGCAACTGTTAGCTTCTATACAGATTATGCGGACTTATCCACTCGAACAAATCGACTATGTATTGTCCATGTTCACCGAGAACCCATACAATTATATTGTGGATAAATATGGCCGAAGTGGCTATTTAGTTAACGCGGGAGACTATTACGGATTTCAACCGCTCGAGATTACGGACGAACAGTCATCGATATTTGATAGAAGTGTCCCGGTTGACTATAAACCGAACGAAATGTACATGGAATTGCCATTGGAAAAGGAGGGCGTGCGTAAACAACCCGCACCGGTTCTCGAAGTTGATAAACCTGATATACCAAACTTTGGTAAAATAGAAAAATCATATGAATCATTGGTGAATGATCTAAAATCAGCATTCACTAAGATTGATACTGCAAAAGTGAAGCACGCAGATGGGTACTTATTGTTGACAGCTGAAAACGATTGGTACATACACATGGGCCATGTTTACGCAGAATTGGAGAACAATATAAATATACCGGCCAATGTGATTGATAAATACACTGTATATCATTGGATGGACATGCAATTGATTGAACACAAATTAATCATGTTATACCATTTGTTCAAATCCGACTCGTATATACCCCCATATACACACGAATCTAGCATAAAGTCATATTTCGCTGAAAAAATGTTTATGCAGGGTACCGATAAATGCATTGCGCTGGGTGGAAACAATCATATTGAGTTGTATATTCAAGTATTGGAGACGCGACAATGGAAAAAAGCAGCCGCGGCTACAGTTCGAAAATACAAAGACGAATTGCGTAAAAAATACCACATTGAGCCGTCACAATTGCAGTCGTTTGTCGGGTTTATGCATTTGTTTAAGAAGAATGAGATGACATTTAAAATGAAAGAAATTGTAAAACAGCCTGTCGCCGGTAAACATGCGTATTTAAATAAAGGATTCAAATGTAGTGTCATGGGAAAAAGCGAAATCGTAAAATTCATGAACAATAAGGTTTTAGCCAAAAATCCGTATTTCAGCGGCCCCGGCAAGGGAGAACCGATTAAATACGATGTAAATACGAATGCGAAGAATATAATGCGAATCGGGCTGTGTGTTATGATGGAAGTAATTATGCGGTATTTTAATGATAGCCCGAATTCTGGAAATCAAAAATGGTTCTTGGATGTAGAAGAAACGTTGGCGAATGATTTACCAAAAATATAATACATATGGGCGGAGCTGGAAAATTGAAAATATATTTCTAGAAATAACATAGAAATATATTTTGTATCGATATAGTAGTATGAATAAACAAGCCGACAATAAGAAAATATATGGGGTATTTAGTCCGGCGATTTTAACCCAAAAGGTGATGTTATCAATCACCGAAGTGGGCAAAACAGTGAAACAGAACCTGGAACGAGATATTTCGTATCGTGTTACAGGTAAATGCATTGCTGAAGGCATTGTAAAACCCAATTCAGTGCGCATTATAAATTATTCGAGTGGGTCGGTTCGTGGACACCGAGTGGAATTTCAAGTAATGTTTGAATGTATGGTTTGCCATCCGGTCGAAGGGATGTTGATTGAATGCACAACGAAGACCATTACTAAGGCGGGGATTCATGCAGAAGTGGTAGACGAAGACGGAAGTGTTCCAGTGACCGTGTTTATTGCTCGCGACCACCATTTTACAGATAAAAATTTCGCAAACATTGTTGAAAATGATAAATTAGTGGCAAATGTGATTGGGGTGCGCTTCGAATTAAATGACCCATATATTTGTGTTATTGCGAAGTTGCTTGAAAAAAAACAGCCGAATATTGGAAATGACCGTCCGCCGCGGACGATGAAGAAACCGGCGTTGAATATTTTAGAGGATTAGGAAAAGGATTAGAAATAAGGGGGTGCGATATACGTTATATATTTATTTAGTTGGCTATGGTATATGGTTGTGAATCGATAAAATCAATGATATTTGCAAATATATGCATAAACACCGCGAAATTATTTACATTTGAATACTTGTAAATAATTTTTTCATATTCAGGACGTGGGACAATACTTATCGTTTTTTAATTAGCCCAGAAACATTCAATGAGGACATTGTAGTCGCGCCTGTAACTACTAATGTGCCGCCGATCACTGCATTGCCCGTGGCCGCCAGTGATGTTAGTGTCGTAGCACCTGTAACTTGCAATGTAGTCATTGTAGTTGCGCCCGTAACCTGTAATGTGCTACCAAATGCTGCATTACGACTTGTAGTTAACGATGTAAGGGTTGTTGCCCCAGAGACATTTAATGTACTACTAATTGCGGTTGAACTTGTTACGCTTAGTGGACCAGAAACAGTTGCATTACCGGTTGTTATTAAGTCGGTTGTTACTAAGGGATGATTCATATATACACCTGCCGGCTGAAGTTTAAAAACGCGTACATGACCACGATTATCGCCAATATTATTTGTAACAGTTCCATCATTTTGAGTACCTCCAATTACAACAACTGACCCATCGCCCGATAATGCTATTGATATACCATATAAGTCAAGTGGTCTTTCCCCGTCAATGTCGCTACCTATTTTCTGCCAGCCAATGACTGGATTAGATAGATTTATTCGATACACTCGCGCATGGCCGCGGTCATTGCCGAGTGTTCCAGTTCCATCGTTATTTGGAGCCCCAATTGCAACAATGGACCCATCTTCGGATAATGCTACAGAACGTCCAGACTGGTCACCAGCAGCTTCCCCATCGATATCATTACCTAACCGGTTCCATCCAACTGGACCAAATGTAGAACTGGTTTGGTCGGTGACTTCAACTAACTTAGTAGGAGTATATTTATATATACGTACATGCCCGCGGTTATCGGTTGTACTAAGCACGGTTCCGTCATTCAAGTTAGCACCAATCGCCACTATGGACCCATCGCTAGATAATGAAACAGATATACCGGAATTATCACCGGCGGCTTCGCCGTCAATATCTGCACCTAACCTGTCCCACCCAACCGGCCCAAACGAGGAACTGGTTTGGTCGGTGACTGCAACTAATTTATTAGGATTATATTTAAATACACGTACATGACCTCGATTATTACCAGTTGCAGACGTCCCACTAGTTCCATCATTTTGGATAGCCCCGATAGCTACCACCAACCCATCTTTAGATAACGATATCGAAGAACCAAACCAATCATATCCAAATTCGCCTATAAACGTGCCTCCTAATTTTATCCATAATCCAGAAACTGAATTATATTTATAAATACGCACTTGACCGGTTTCATATATATTACTCCACGTTCCCGAATATTTGTTAGAACCAATTGCAACAATTGTTCCATCCCTTGATAATGAAACCGAATAGCCAGATTGACCTAGAGCGCCGCCATCAGTTTGGCCTACATAACCGGGATTTTCTGGATTAATATCTGTCCCTAATTGATCCCATCCAATGATTGGATTAAAGGCGGTTCCTATAAGTTTGTTAGGATTATATTGGTATACACGAACATGTCCAGCAGTTCCAGCAGTTCCCCCATTGAATGGAGCGCCGATTGCAACAATTGAACCATCGCTCGATAACGACACTGAGTACCCAGATTGGTCACTTGCTGCTTCGCCGTCGATATCGCCACCCAATTGGCTCCATACAACCTGCCCCCCAGTGTTTAATATATTTCGTTTATAAACACGAACACTACCCCGTGTTGTTCCAGAAGTTCCGTTATTATTTGGGGCGCCAATTGCAATAATCGAGCCGTCACTCGATACTGCAACGGAAGTACCTGAAAGGTTAGTAGTCGCTTCCCCATCAATATCGCCGCCAACTTGGCTCCAAACATCAAGCAAGTTATTTGTAATAGATATGTTACTAAGTATCGTAGACCCGACCACTGATAAATTCCCTGAAATATCAACATTCCCATTGAATGTAGCATTGGCTGCAAATGTGGCTTTTCCGGTGACTCCTAGTATTCCGCTCACAGTTGCAGCACCGGTAATTGCCAACGTGCTTGACGCTGTGGTCGCCCCAGTAACACGTAACGTGCCGCCGATAGTTGTATTTGTTGCGACATTGAGGTTTGAATTAAATGAAACATCTCCGGTGACTAATGCAGTGGAATTCATGGAGACGTCTGTATTGAATCTAGTTTTTCCAGTAACCCCCAACGTGCCGCCAATGTTTGCATTATCAGTTACCGTTAACGCATTTATAGTAGTCGCACCAGTAACCGCTAGTTTCGAATTCATGGTAACATTCCCTCCCACAATTAGCTTGGAATTCATAGAAATATCTCCACTTAATATGGATTGCCCAGCAACGCGTAATGTTGTCCCCGTTAAATTACTGAGTATATTGAGAGATGGCACTGTCGTAGCGCCGGTAACATTCAACGTGCTATTGATGGTTGTATTAGTCAATGTAGTTGCACCTACAATAGAGAGGGCTGAATTCAGTGAAACATCTCCACCAACGAACAATCTCGAATTCATCGAAACATCTCCGCCAACGAACAATCTCGAATTCATCGAAACATCTCCGCCAACTATCATCTTGGAATTTAACGATGCATCTGTGGTAATTGTTGTAGCACCAGTAACGGCCAATGTGCCACCAAGCGTGACAATACCGCTTGAAACGAAGGATGTCATTGTAGTTGCGCCGGTAATTGCCAACGTACCTCCTACACTAGAATTACCGGCGACGGTCAATGTTGTCAGCGTGGTTGCACCCGTGATACCAAGTGTACTGCCAATACTAAGTGTCCCGAGTGACACATCAGTTGCCACGAGCGACCTATCAATATATACTCCGCTTACGGGAACATTTATATCACGTTTATATATTCGCACGGAACCACGATTATCTCCGGCATTGGTAGTTGTTCCGTCATTAAATATTGCACCAATTGCGACTGATAACCCGTCTCTAGATAATGCGACCGAATAGCCAAATTGGTCACCAGCAGTTTCGCCGTCGATATCTGGACCCAATTGTCTCCATCCAATGGGAGCAAGTGTTGTATTAGATATATTTCTTTGATAAACTCGAACGTGACCGCGATTATCAGCAGCATTGGTAGTTGTTCCATCGTTCTGATTAGCACTAATAGCAACGACTGAACCATCCCCTGATAATGATACTGAAAATCCAGACTGGTCGGTTGTCCTTTCGCCGTCAATATCGCCACCCAATTGTTGCCATACATTAGATATTAGTTGATAAACTCGTACATGACCGCTGTTATTTAAAGCCACCCCGCTTGTGCCGTCATTATTGATTGCACCAACCGCGACTATTGACCCATTACTAGATAATGATACTGAATAACCACTGAAGTCACCTGCAGTTTTTCCATCAATATCATTACCCAATTTTACCCAACCAAGTGTTGTATTAGATAAATCAATTCGATAAACCCGTACGTGACCGCGGTCATCATCGACATTGGCAACTGTCCCATCGTTATAATTTGCACCAATCGCTATGGTTGACCCATCATCCGATAATGATATGCTATATCCAGTCCAGTCTGTAGCGGCTTCTCCGTCAATATCTTGCCCTAATTTTTGCCAGCCCATCTCTGTATTAGATAAATTAATTTGATAGACCCGCACACTGCCGCGATTATCGTTGACCGTTGTAGTCGTCCCGTCATTATTGATTGCACCAATTGCGAGGACCGACCCATTGCTAGATAATGATACTCTCCATCCCAACTGGTCACCAGCAGCTTCTCCATCAATATCTTGTCCTATTTTTTGCCAGCCAAGTGCCGTATTAGATAAATCAATTCGATAAACCCGTACGTTACCTCGACCATCATTGACGTTGGTAGTCGTTCCGTCATTATTGATTGCACCAATTGCGAGAATTGTTCCATCACCAGATAAAGATACTGATAATCCAGAGCCATCTCCATAATTTTCACCGTCAATATCTTGACCTAATTTTTCCCAACTATTAGATATATTTTGTTTATAAACACGTACACTACCTCGATTGTCGCCGCTTGTTCCATTTGTTCCGTCGTTATTGTTAGCACCAATCGCTACTATCGACCCGTCACTTGATAATGCAACATACCGTCCAGATTGGTCATCAGCAGCTTCTCCATCAATATCCGCCCCAATTTTTTGCCATAAAAAATCTTTATATTGAAGAGTCGCACTTCCCAATGTAATACGGTCTCTTACATAGAGTCGGGTATTCATTGTAACGTCTGTCGTAAATAAACTACCAATACCTCCAACAATCGCTGATTGTGGAATGCTACTCGACGCATAATTTGCATACAAGTTACCGCATATATCGATTCTCGACCCGTTCATCGATACGTCACTTGAATATCTAGTTTTTCCAGCTACAACTAATCCTGACAATGTGGTTGCACCTACAATATTGAGTCGCGCATTCATGGAAACATCACCGTTGAATATGGAAGTGTTATCTGGTATAATAGCTGCCACAGGAATGCTATTCGCTAGATAATTAGCATATAAGTTGCCACAAATATCGATTCTAGACCCATTAAAAGATATATCGCCAGAACCTGTGGTTTTACCCGAAACTACAAGTGTACCCCCAACCGCCGCATTGTTAGTGGTATTTAATGTAGACAATGTAGTCGCTCCTACCACTACAAGAGTTCCACCGAGAGCCCCAGAACCACTCGCAATAATAGATGACATAGTAGTTGCACCTGCAACGTTGAGGGTGCTATTTATGGTAACGTCTGTTTGAAAAATGCTGCCACCCACATTAACAGCAGACGCTGGAATGGTACTTGCAGGATATTGTGCATACAAATTTCCGCATATATCAACTGTCGCGCCGTTAAATGATACGTCGTTTAAAAAAATGTTTTTTCCACTAGATAATAAGTTTCCGTCAATCGATACGTTTGTCAGCGTGGTTGCACCCAAAACTTTCAACGTTGAATTCATGAACACATCTTCTGCGACAGTTAATTGGGAATTTAATGAGACAATTCCGCCCATAGTAGTTGCGCCGCTTCCAACGATGAATGCATTATTGTTCGTAATACTAACATTGTCATTGAACGCGGTTGCATTTGTGCAGGTTAATGTGCCATCCAATGTAGTTGCTCCGCCAATGTCTATATTTCCACTAGTCGCGATATGTGTCACTTTAGTTGCACCAGCGACTATCATATTCGAATTCATGGAAACATTACCGGCAACATATAATTTGCCAGTATTAAATGATACGTCTCCTGCATTGACTAGTAAATTTCCATCCATTACAGTTAAATTACCACTGCGTTGAATGATGTCGCCACTTACATCTAAAAAACCCATAACATAGGTTTGTTCTAAATTATTCGCGTCATTGGTAGCTGGCCAAACCATAGTATATAGATCCACGAGATTATAATCTACTCTACACACGGTATTATCTAATATCTATGAACTAATGAAATTAGAAATCTTCATGGACTGTATAAACATACGAATTCTTACCATGAAATATCAGCCGGCATACAATATATACAATTGCAGCATTATGCAATTATTTACAGACGATGATTTGTAAATAATTTTTATAGACATCATATAAGGTGATAATGCATTTTATGTGAGATTAT
>Ga0164292_10004822_pt1 | contig 10987 bp, 10 predicted proteins | sample GEODES117metaG_FD_111486 | JGI IMG/M metagenome (GOLD analysis project Ga0164292, IMG submission 111486) | Eutrophic lake water microbial communities from Lake Mendota, Wisconsin, USA - GEODES117 metaG | ecosystem: Environmental > Aquatic > Freshwater > Lake | place: USA: Lake Mendota... | reverse complement strand
TCAGCTTGTGGGAATTGTTTCTCACGAAGAAGCAATCGATATTATTCAAAAAGAGAACACGGAAGACATTGAAAAACTCATGGGGATCATGCCATCTGCGAACGATGAGGAGTACATGGCAACGTCTTCCTTTCATCATTTTAAAAAACGAGTTGTTTGGCTCGTTTCACTTGCGGCCATTGGAATTATCTCTGGGATGATTATTAATGAGTACCAAGGGGTCTTGGAGCAATTTATTATCTTAGCAATGTATATGCCGATGATGGCCGCGACCGGTGGAAACACGGGAGCGCAGGCAGCAACGGTCGTCATTCGTGCTCTCTCCCTAGGTGAAATTAATGATGAGGAGTGGCTCAAGATTGTTTATAAAGAAATGAAAATTTCCCTCATGCTCTCACTTTGTGTGGCCCTACTTACTTATTTAAAAATTGCTTTCCTCTCCTTTCACTCGATGCTTCCAAGTGGATTTAGTATGGAGTACGTAGCGATTATTATTTCCGTAGCGATTGCTGTTCAGGTCGTCTCCTCGGCGGTTATTGGAGCGGCCCTTCCCCTCGTTGTGAGACGCTTGGGTGGAGATCCAGCGGTGGTGGCGAGTCCAGCGATCACAACGATTGTCGATATTACTGGTCTCCTTATTTATTTTACAATCGCTTCTAGCACTCTTGGTATTTCCTAATTCCATTTGAAGCGCTATCATGGTTTCTCTGTAGGAGAATACTATGCATATCGTTATCCTTTGCGGTGGATCTGGCACACGCCTTTGGCCTATTTCTAGAAGCCTTTATCCTAAGCAGTTTGTGAAACTTTTTGAGAACGAATCCCTTTTTCAAAAAACGGTCAAAAGAAACACGACTCTTTCAAAGTCATTCACTGTTGTTATTAATCAAGAACAATACTTCATGGGTCTTGATCAAATGGAAGAACTCCATCTTCCCCTTGAGAAAAGTTTTATCCTTGAACCCACTGGGAGAAATACTGCTCCCGCGATTGCGATGGCGGCTTTTCACGCTCAACCAGATGAGATTCTTCTCGTTGTTCCTTCTGATCATTTAATTCATAAACAATCTGATTACGAAGCTGCCGTAAAAAAAGCGAAGGAGCTTGCCGAAAAAGATCGTCTTGTAACTTTTGGAATTAAGCCCTCTTATGCGGAAACAGGCTACGGCTATATTGAGGCCAATGGTATTGAAGTCAAATCCTTTAAAGAAAAACCAGATACGAAAACAGCTGAAGGTTATCTTCATGCTGGAAATTATTTTTGGAACTCAGGGATGTTTTGTTTTAAAGCAAAAGTTTTTTTAGAGGAACTTAAAACACATGCACCAGACATTTATGAATCAAGTCTTCATGCTTATGAGCACGCTAGGAAAGATCAAGCCGTTCGTCTTCTTCTAGAAGATATGAAAACGATTCGTTCTGAAAGTATCGATTACGCCGTCATGGAGAAGTCTCAAAAAGTGAATGTGGTGCCTGCGGATATTGGCTGGAGTGACCTCGGCTCTTTTGATTCTTTATATGAAACTCTTCCAAAGGATAAAGAAGGCAACACTCTTTCAAAAAATACTATTCACATTGGTTCTAAAAATAATCTTATTATTTCTGAAGATAGGCTTATTTCTACGATTGATGTTGAAGATCTCATGATCGTTGATACCAGAGATGCGATCGTTATTTCAAAGAAAGGCTCTACTCAAAAAGTAAAAGAGCTCGTGGCAGAAGTTAAAAAATTAAATCCAGAAATGGCGAATGTTCACATGACGGCCCACCGTCCTTGGGGAACTTATACGATCCTAGAAGAAAATCCCGGATATAAAGTAAAACAAATTACTGTTCGTCCCGGAGCAAAGCTCTCTCTTCAATTTCATCATCACCGTTCTGAGCATTGGATTGTTGTGAGTGGAATTGCGACTGTCACTGTGGGTGAAAAAACTTTTGATCTTAAAGCGAATGAATCGACTTATATTCCCAAAGAGGCCAAGCATCGGCTCGCCAATTTCGGAAAAGAAAATCTTGTTATCATTGAAGCACAGGTGGGAAGCTATCTTGGAGAGGATGACATTGTGCGTCTCCAGGATGATTATAAGCGTAACTAATTGAATTTTAGGTATGTAGACGATTGACCTTAAAAATTGTTATGTTTAAAAGAGAACATACACAGAGGGCCTCATGGTTAGATCAGTATTGATCTTGATAGCGTTTTGTTACGTCGTAACAACGCTCACAAGATTTTAAGGTTAAGGTGAAATGGAAGTCACCAATGTCCTTAACTCCTTCTCCTCTTTGTTTAAATCCTCACCTTTAATTTTAAAAAATTCGACTCCTTTTACAGTGATGATTCTATCCCCTCACCCAGATGATGAATGTATCGTGGGATCATTAGGACTAAGATTACAAAAAGAAAACAACGCTCACATCATTAACGTTGCAGTAACTCTTGGCTCAAAAAAAGAGCGAAAGCTTGAGAGAGCAGAAGAGCTTCATGAAGCTTGCGAAGTTCTTGATATCGAAAATGTCATCCTTCATGAGAATTGGAAGATCAAAGAAAAAGAATTAAAGAGTCTCATTCAAAAATATCAGCCACAACTTATTATTGCTCCTCACTTAAAAGATTTTCACCCCACTCATATCAAGACTTCGGAATTAGCGAAGAAAGTGCTGTTATCACTTAAAAAAGAAACCATCCTCGTTGCGTGGAGTGAGTTCTGGGGTCAAATGACAAAACCCAATCTCTTAATCGAAGTGCCCCAAGAGATTCTTGAACTTCAAATGAACGCTCTCGTAAAGCACAAGGGTGAAGTGGAAAGAAATCCTTATCACCTACGGCTTCCTGCTTGGATGATGGATAACGTGAGACGAGGCTCTGAAATGATTAGCGGGAAAGGGATGGAGGCACAGACCATGGCCTTTGGAGTGATCTATCAATTGCAATTATCTAAACGAGGTAAGATTCAAAATCTTAAACTCAATGGGCCTTTTATATCTTCAGAAACAAATATCGCTCAGATGTTTAAATTAATTTTAGATGCCGCTTCTGGATCTAAAACCAAAGTAAAATGAGGGTGACTCTTTAAGTAAGTCGCTGGGCAATTCGGATCATCATGATGATTCAGGATATATTTCACAATGTCGGCCTTTGCTTTCCCAGTCACAAGCATCAAAAGCTCTTTACTCTCAAGAATCGTTCCAATTCCCATAGAGAGAGCATGAGAGGGTATTATATCCGTGAATTGATCACGATTTGCTGTAAGGGTATTCTCTGTTAAAGGAATCACCCTTGTTCTGGAATTTTTTAGAGAACCCGGCTCGTTAAATCCTACATGTCCATTAAGACCTAAACCCAAAAGCTGTAAATCCACTCCCCCACTTTCTCGAATAAGATCCTCATAATGCTTATCTCCCTCAAATAAATCTGCAGGTGGAAAAGCAAATTGAGACTCCTTTAGCCCTAATGGATTTATAAAATGATTCTTCATATAAGATTTAAAACTAGTAGGATGATTCTCAGAAAGACCTTGGTACTCATCGAGCATGAAAAAGAAGCAATCACGAAATGGATTCTCGTAAATCTTTTGAAGTTTTTCTAAATGACTATAGACAGGTATCATCGTTCTTCCTGTCGCTAGCCCCAAAACGGAACGGGGATGTGAAATCGCCTTTTCTAAAATCAAAGTTGCAACGGTTTGAATAGCTTCGCTTGTAGACGGGGCTTGAATAATGCGCACAGAATCCCTTTTATTAACTTTCAATAAGATAGTAATCCGCGACCGAGCTCTAATCAAGGGTCTAGTCTGTAAAATATTCGGATTCCGAATTCAACATTTGAAATCCGAATCTCAATCGGGCTAAAAGAAATCCATGAAAGCCAAACTATCGTTTCTTATTATCGAAGATGATAAGTACGCTCGTCTTAACCTATTAGAGATTTTGCGACCCTTCGGCGTTGCCGATGAGGCCAGTGACCTCTTAAGTGCTGAAAATAAGCTCTTATTAAACCATTATGACGTTGTGATCACAGACATTGAGCTCGGAAGTGGTTCCGGGGTAGACCTTATTGGAAAAATCGTGAGGAAGGGATCTCACTGTATCGTTGTGAGTTCATTTGAGTGTGAAGAGACAATTGAAAAAGCCTACACTCTTGGGGCAAAACATTTTCTATCCAAATTTAAAATTAAAGACCAACTTCCGGCCTACATTCAAAAATTTATCCATGCCAGAGAATCTATTTTTGAAAAGATCATCAAAGAAGATTTTATCACCCAAGATGAAGAACTTATCCAGGAAATCAAACGCTTATGTGACATCAACTGGAAAGGCCAAACACTCTTTATTTCTGGCCCAACAGGGACCGGAAAATCACTTTTGGGAAAACTCATTCACGAAATCACTCATCCAGATGCGAATCTGGTCCATTTAAATTGTTCTGAGGTTTCAGAAAATCTTCTGGAATCTGAACTTTTTGGCCACGAAAAAGGGGCTTTCACAGGTGCAGATCAAAAGAAAGAGGGAAAGCTTAAACTGGCCCATGGAGGAACGCTCTTTCTAGATGAAGTGGCCACCATGCCCATGTCCATGCAGCAAAAGTTATTAAAAGCATTAGATGAAAAAACCTTTTATCCAGTGGGAGCATCTACTCCTGTTAGAGCAGAATTTACTCTCGTAACGGCGACGTGTGAAAATATTCAGGATAAAATTTCTAAAAAAGAATTTAGAGAAGATTTTTTCCACCGGATCACGGGTTTCCAGTTTCATCTTAAATCCCTTTCGGAAAGACCAAATGATATTGAATTATTGGTTAAGCATTTTCAAAAGAAATCGCCACGAAGATTTGTGATAAGGCCCGAGGCCCTGGATCTTTTAAAGAGACATCCATGGAAGGGAAATATCCGAGAATTAAGAAAAACATGCGAGCGTTTTTCCCAAGGTATTTCAGGGATTATTGATGAAGTTCTTGTGAGAAAGATGCTCGGTTTAGAGGTTACAAGTATTCCAGTGAAGGAGAATTGGGAAGATCATGTCTTCGAGCATGGGCTCAGGTCCTATATTTCTCAAATTGAAAAAAAGGCCGTCGAAGAGGCGATGATGAGAAACCAAGGAAAAATCACCGCTTGTATTAAAGACCTTAAAATTTCGAGTTCAGCTTTTTACAGAATCCTTCAAGAAAACAAGCTTCAATTATAGTTGGCACGGTCCTTGCTCTAGGGGTCTACATCTGAATAAAAACAGGAGTAGCCCAGATGTCCCTACAAAATAGCACTATTCAACGTTATCGCCTCTTCTATCCACAAGAAACACTACGTGAAATCTCCGCCCGAACAGGGATCCAAATCACCCGAGTTTTTCGTCTCGTTAATGGCAAGCCAATGAGACTAAAAGAATTCGAGGCCTTTGAGAAAGCGATTCAAATAAAAATCGCCGAGAATCCAAATCAATCCCGCCTGAATAAGAACCTAGAAGAGGCTTCTTCCATTCTCAGTCACGAAGAGCTTGGAAGGATCGCTGACTATATCGAACGAAAAGTTAATAATAGAAAATTCACCCGAAATCTATTAAGCCCAATATTTGAAGAAGCTGTTATCGCTTAAGGAGTTTTATATGAAAGGTCTTACGTCATTAGAAAGAATTATTGTGGAAAGTCTCGGAAAGCATGGTCAAACATTTGAGAAGATTCAAGAGCACACAGGACTTCAAGAAAATGTTTGCTTTAATTTACTTCAGGCCCTGATTTTAAAAGGGATCATCTCCTTTGAAAAAAAAACATACCAAATAAATCGCAATATCAGTCCCCTTATGATTGAAGAAAAAAATGGTCAAGAAGCAAAGAAGGCCGAATCCCTAGAGGTGATTGAGGCGATTGCTGACATGAAAGATGACAAACTCTACCGTTTTCAGAAAATTGCCCTTGATGAAAAAGATGAAAAAATATTTAAAGCTATGCTTCATAATCTTGAGTCATTTCTAAAAGAAGCGAACGAAAAATCTCAAAGTTCAACTCTTTTAAAGGATAAGAAAATTATCTTTTGGGGAATGAGTGATGTTCAGAAAGTCGTTAAACAAATCGTAAAAGGGTGAAAGATGAGAATAATCATTTTATTAATCCTTATTTCGTGTGGAAAACATGAAGAACCCAAATATGTCGATATTAAAGATAAAGATGGAGATCAGCTTTTAAATCATGAGGAGGAATCCATCCAGAAATATATCGCCCATATCGATGAATTAAAAAAAGTTAGCGGAGTTCTCTCTTTTATAGAAAAAGAACAACAAGAGATTCTCGTTAGTAATGAATTTTCTATAAAGGATAAGATTCTTAACGACATGACCGTAGATGAGCGTTTTCTTCCAAATGAATCCCATCTACTTGATGGGGAGAAGTTAAAGATTCAGACGAAAAAGTTCATTTTATTAACAAAGCCCTTCTATCAAATGGAACTTCATTTTTCACATGACTCAGATTCAGTTAATGAACTAATCCTCAAAACGAATGAAGGAGAAATGATTCTTGGAAAATGGGAAGAAGAGATGAGTTTTCAATTATCGAAAGAAAACCTCTCTGGCATTCTTAATGGCGAATTCTTTTTAATACTAAGAAAGAATCTCACTTCAGATAAGATTCAATCCATTAAAAAGAAGACTTATAAACTTCATCTCATCAGTAAAAAACAAACTAAGATCATGTATATTTCGAAAGAACTGGAAACTGAGGCGATCAAGCATTCATTAGGTATATATGAAACTTCTCCCTATGTTGAGCAGCATCTTTTACTGAATAAAGACCTCTCAGAATCCCCTCAGTGGTTTATTAAAGAGTTGAAAAATGGTGATAAATTTCTTGTCAATATTTCACCAAAAGAATTGAGTGAAAAATTAAAAAGTCACTTTGTTCAAAAAAAACACCACCTTCTAAGGTTAAATGGACAATCGGCGAGTCATGTTCAGTTATCAAATCCAAAGAATTCCAAAGTATACTTAAAAATTCTCTCCGCTGATCAAACCTTTAGGACATTTAAAGAAATTCAAAGAAATATCAAGCATGGCCATGGGGGTGGCGGAGGAGCTCATGGAAATGGGCCAGAGAGATTCACCTGCACTCATTTTATGAGAGTTATAGAAAATGAAACACAACAGATTCCAACAATTGATTATTTAATTAAAAACATCAATGAAGTTGAGCTCATTGAAAATATGACCATTTTTCAAGGAAGTCATCATTCAGGAAATGAATGGATACTTAACTTCGTAAAAACTCCAGAAAACATGTCCTTTTCTCTTAATCAATTGAAAACTGATTCTTACGTTCTAACTGGGGAATATCATAACAGTTGTTCTTTTTTACCAAATCGTGAAAGAGAATCCTCAACTTTTTCTAATCTTGAGGGTAAGTTAAGTATTGAAATAGAAAGCTTTGTTGAGAAGATTTTGTAAACCACGTACAATAGTGGAATGAATCTAGTTCTTATTAGTTCAAATATCCGTTTTGATAATCCCGACGATGGGGCCAATGCTTGGCCTCATCGAAAGGCGATCCTTTCTGAAATTCTTCTCTCGCATGATCCTCATATAATAGCTACTCAAGAAGGAAGAAAGGGACAGTTAAAAGAATTTGGTGATCTTTTAGAACAATTTGAAATCGTTGATCATCATCGAGAATGGATAGATGAGAGAATGTATCCAAGTTTTTTTCTTAAAAAAGATCAATTTAAACTCCTTTCAAGTAATGATTTTTGGTTATCAGAGACTCCACTAAAGGCCGGGAGTCTTTCCTTTGGGAGTGCTTTCCCAAGACTTATGACATGGATGAAGCTCAGACCAGAAAACACCTCTCAAGACCTATTGATTGTGAATACTCATTTAGATCATATAAAATCACAAACGAGATTTGAGCAAATAAAGGTATTAACTGAAGGTATAAAGAAAGTAAAAAACCATGATGCAAAACTTATCATTATGGGGGACTTTAATGACGGGCCTCATAGTGAAATAAGAAATTATTTAAATCAATCCTTTCCTGAACTTCATGATAGTTGGAGTTTATATAATCCATCTGAAGAAGCATCACACCATTCTTTTAATGGAGAAAATAGAAGCGGCTCAAGAATTGATTGGGTCCTTGCTGATAAAGAACTTATCATCGAAGAATGTTTTCTAGAAAAAAAATCCATCAACGGGAAGTATCCTTCTGATCACTTCCCCGTCGTGTGTAAAATTAAGCTTTAATCGCAACTTCAGACCCTAACTGAAGATAGGTCTCTATTCCTTTACTCGTATTGGTAACAATATCTTGAGAGGGCTTCCATGCTCCTTTCTCACCTAACAGGACAACCGTTGATCCACCGAAAAGAAAATATCCTTTCTCCTCCCCTCTCATGAAGGGTTTATTCCAGCGATGAGATTGAACGATTTTACCGACACATATAGCTCCTACTTCAATGTAGGCGAGTCGACCAAAGTTTTCCGTTTGAAGAATGGAAACATGTCTTTCATTTTTAATGAATATTTGATTCTTGTGTTGAAGGGCGAATGGATTAACAGAATCATAAGCACCGGGAACTCGAAAATTATCTAGGACCTTTCCGTTATCTGGATAGTGATAGCGATGATAATCCACTGGACATAACCGTGCGATGAGAAGAGGTCCTCCCTCAAAAATTTTCGCGACCTGATCGTTTCCAACAAGATCTTTGGCCTTAAGGTAATTTCCCTTCACTGGATAAACAGACGTATCATTCACGGCCTCAAATCCAACGTAACGGGCCTCTGCGAAAGCTGGCATTCTATGGGGATCAGTTACAAACGATCTTTTCCCAAGCTTAAATCGACGAATAAAAAACTCATTAAAAGTTCTATAGGAATCCCTGGGATCAAGGGCAGGTCTCGTTCCAGACTCATATTCATCAATTTGAATATTAAATTTTTCTATAAAAGGTCTCACCTTCTTATGACTTGATGGCAGATCTTGGAAGGCACCATAGGCTTGACTAAAATATTTATTGGTGAAGATATTTCCAACCTTCTGCCCAGCAGAAGACGTATAAAGGAATTTAATGAACCAATCCCCGTAAACCTTTTCAATTTCAGTGTTTCCCGTTTTTCTGTTGAAATATTTAATTTCTGGTGGATTGCTGACTGTTGTCATTAGGTTAATTCCTCTTGGGTGTTCATTTCAAACATAATATACTTTGGTTGCCAATTTAGTCAAAGTAGGGAGTAAAGTATGAGGATTTTATTTTTCATTCTAATAAGCTTATTTTGTCTTCAGGCCTCTGGGGCCAATAAGCTATTACCTGTTGAAGAAAAAACAATTGAGATTTATCGAAAAGCAGTTCCGGGTACGGTCAACGTTTCAAACATTCGCCTCGCTCGAAATATGTTTTATGGAGAAGTCGAGATCCCCCAAGGAGCAGGTTCAGGATTTGTTTACGATCTAAATGGACATATCATTACTAATTTTCACGTCGTTCAAGGCGGCTCATCTTTTGTCGTCACTTTTCACAATGATCCAAAACAGTACAAGGCGAAAATCGTTGGTGTTGCTCCGGAAAAAGATATTGCTGTTTTAAAATTAGAGAATTTTCCAGCAAAACTTTCTCCTATTTCATTTGGAACATCAAAGGATCTCACAGTTGGGCAGTACTCATTTGCTATTGGATGCCCCTTTGGACTTGATTATACTTTAACGACAGGAGTAATTTCCGCTCTTGGGAGAAAAATTGATGGTATTGGAGGAGTTAAAATCAATGACATGATTCAAACCGATGCCGCTATTAACATGGGGAATTCTGGTGGACCACTTCTGGATTCAAATGGACAATTGATTGGAATGAATACGGTGATCTTTTCCACGAGTGGCTCGAGTGCAGGATTAGGTTTTGCCGTTCCGGCCGACACTATTAAATCCATTGTTCCTCAACTGATTCAATTCGGGAAAGTGATTAGACCTGGGTTAGGGATAGGGATTGCACCAGATTCGATGAAAAGAAGAATTCTTGGCGACGATAAGGGGATTATTGTTCGATACGTTGATGAAAAAGGATCTGCTGCTGAGGCGGGTATTCGAGGAATGACCCAGGATCAATATGGAAGGTATTATCTTGGAGATGTTATCATTAACGTCGATAACCAAGATGTTAATAATCTAGATGATATCTATCAAGTCTTAGATAAAAGAAAAATTGGTGATGAAATCGTCATCAAATTTCGTCGAGACGGCAAAGTTCTTTCCAAAAAAATTAAATTAAAGCCCATTTAACTGATGGGCCGCCATTTTTAAAGTTTCTTCTTTTTTTGCAAAACAAAACCTCAGATACTTTTCTCCTTCAGTCGACTTTAAATAGAAGGCGGAAGGAGGAACTGTTGCCACCTTTCTTTCCTGGATAAGCTTTAAAGCGAATTCCACATCCTTAAGGTTTGTTTTGTTTGAAATTGGAACCATCATGAAATAAGTTCCTTGAGGGATTGGAAAATCGAAACCGAGTTGCTTTAATTCATTATAAAAGAAATCTCTTTTTGATTTGTAGAGCTCCACAAATCCTGGAAGATAATCAGGCAATTTCTTTAATCCCTCTGCAACGGCCTCTTGAATGGGTGTTGAGACTGAAAATGTCACATACTGGTGAACAAGGCGAACGGCCTTCGTTATTTTTTCATTGGCACAAATCCAACCAATTTTCCATCCAGTAAGCCCAAACGTTTTACCGGCACTAGAAACTGTAATCGTTCGTTCATACATTCCATCAAGAGTGGCCGTTGGGATGTGCTTCGCCCCATCAAAAGTCAGAAATTCATAAACTTCATCAGACATTAAGTACAAGTCATGCTTCATTGTAAGATTTGCAACATCTATCAATTCTTCTTTGGACCAAACTTTTCCAGTTGGATTATGAGGATTATTTAAAATAATCAGTTTCGTTCTAGGACTTATTGATTTCTCTAACTCGTTTTTATCAATTGAGAAATCAGGTCCATGCATAGTGACTGGTATAGGAAC
>Ga0164292_10004819_pt1 | contig 10990 bp, 6 predicted proteins | sample GEODES117metaG_FD_111486 | JGI IMG/M metagenome (GOLD analysis project Ga0164292, IMG submission 111486) | Eutrophic lake water microbial communities from Lake Mendota, Wisconsin, USA - GEODES117 metaG | ecosystem: Environmental > Aquatic > Freshwater > Lake | place: USA: Lake Mendota, Wisconsin... | reverse complement strand
GCAGGATGCCGATTCGTCGCGCTTCCGTTCGCGGCTTTTCGACATCGTGCAGCGCACGGAATACTACGTGGAGTCGGCTGAGATCCGATCAGCCGTGTTCACGCTTACCGTGAACGATCTGCCTGCGGTGTCACGTGTCTCACTCGACCTGCGTTTTCCCGCGTACAGCGGGCTGCCAGTGGAGCACATCGACGACACAGGCGATATAGCCGCCGTGGTGGGAACGACGGTCACGGTGCTGGCCAATGTGACCCGTGCGGTTTCCGGCGGTACCCTGCGCTTTGACGATGGGCGCACCATCGCGATGACGCGACAAGGTGACAGTACTGTGGTGGGTACGTTTTCCGTGAAGAAGAGCGGCTTCTATCACGTGGACCTCACCACGACAGATGGTACGACCGTCGCCGGTGCGGTGGAGTACGTGGTGGACGCGATCCCCGACCGAGCGCCAATCGTGCGCATCGAGGAGCCGGGACGCGACACGAAGGTCACCAACACCGACGAGGTCACGATCGCTGTGCAGGCGAGCGACGATCTGGGTGTGACCAGCCTCGAACTGCGCTACCGCGTGAACGGCGGCGACGAGAAGCGTGTGAGCATTGGCGCTGGCACACGACGCCCGCGTGATGCGCGTGGCGCCCACACTCTCTTCCTCGAAGAGATGTCACTGTCACCTGGAGATCTGGTCGCGTACCACGCCGTGGCCAAGGATGGCGCGGGACTGCTGGGTACGAGCGACGTGTACTTCCTCGAGGTGCGACCGTTCGGCAAGGACTACCGGCAGTCCGACCAGCGCGCGCAGCAGCAACAGCAAGGTGGTGGCGGGCAACCACAGGGCGATTCTCCAGACGGGTTCGTCGCTCGGCAGCGGGAGGTGGTGGCCGGCACGTTCAACTGGATGCGCGACAGCGCGGGTACGAGCGACAAGCAGCGGCGCGAGAACATGACGACCCTCGCCATCGCCGAGGGGCGGCTGCGCGAAGATGTCGAGCAGCTCGCGAAGCGACTGGCCGAGCGTGGCGTGGCGGCGCAGGACTCGAACTTCGCGAAGATCCGTACCGAGCTGCAGCAGGCGTCGGTGGAGCTCAAGGCCGCCGAGGAGCAGCTGGGGCGCGTGCGTGGCAGCGATGCGCTGCCACCGGAACAGCGTGCGCTACAGCGGCTGCAGCGGGCGGAAGCGCTCTACCGTGACGTACAGATTCAGATGGGTGGGGGCGGAGGCGGTGGTGGTGGTGGTGGTGGCGGCGGGCAGCAACGGGCCGAGGACCTCGCCGATCTCTTCGAACTCGAGAACGACAAGCAGCGCAATCAGTACGAAACGGTACAGCAGCAGCGTGGCAGCGACGCGTCGCAGCCGCAGGTGGACGAAACACTCGAACGTCTACGTCAGTTGGCCAGCCGCCAACAGCAGGAGAACGAGCGCCTCCAGCGTATGGCCGAGGCCATGCGCCAGCGACTCGCGCAGGAAGGTGCAGCCGGTGGGTCCGCATCATCGGGCGGGAGCTCGGGCGCCGCGGGTGGGCGTCAGCAAGGCACACCGGGTGGCGGCAACAATCAGAGCGGGGCCCAGCGCGACCTGGCGCGTCAGGCGGAAGAGGAAGCGCGTCGCCTGGAGCGACTCGCCCGAGAACAGAACGACCCCGAGCTGCAGCGTGCCGCACAGCAGCTGCAGCAGGCTGCGGACAACATGCGACGTGCCGCCACCGGGTCGTCAGCGCAGGGCAACGCGGCCCTAGAAGAACTGAATCGCGCGGCGCGCAATCTCGAGGGGGCGCGTACGTCGGGGACCACGCGCGGCGTCCAGGCGCTCGCCGACAAGGCGCGCGAACTCGAAGAGCGGCAGCAGCAGATCCGACAGGGCGTCCAACAGCTGCAGGAGAGCGGCGCCGGCGAGCGGTCGCAGCGCCTACAGCAGCTCAATCAGCAGAAGGACAAGCTGGCCAACGATGTGCGGCAGCTGGAGAGTGAAGCCGATCGTCTGTCACGCTCGGCGCGTCGCGAGCAACCCAAGGCCGCCGGGCAGTTGAGCGGCGCGGCCGACGCGATCCGTGAGGCGCGGTTGGCCGACAAGATCGAGTTCTCCAAACAGGTGGCGCGCAGCGGCAGCGCCGAATACGCGACGACGTTCGAAGGTCAGATCGGCGAGAACATCCGCGAGGTGGCCGAGCGCCTGCGTGCCGCGCGCGGCGCGATGTCAGGGGAGAGCGCCGCACGTGGACAGGAGCGGACGCTGGAGCGCACGCGCGAACTCGTGGCCGGCATGGAGTCGCTGCGCGATCGCGTGGCGGAGCGTGCGGGACAGCAGGGGCAGCAGGGGCAGCAGGGGCGGCAGTGGCAGCAGGGGCAAGGTCAACAGCGTGACGGAGCGGCACCGGGGGCCGCGCGTGGTGGCGGTATGCCCGGGGATCGGCCGGGTCGGCAGGGCGGTCGTCCGGGTGGCGAGCCGAGCGGCGACGCCCAGCAGTTCTCGCGCGAGATGCGTCTCCGGCGCCAGACCGCCGAGGAGGTGCGACGCGACGCCGCCGCCCAGGGGGTGAACACCCAGGAGCTCGATCGCGCGATTCAGGCGATGCGCGGACTCGAGAACACCGGCGCCTTCGGCGACCCGAAGGGACTCGAGCAACTGCAGAGTGCAATGCTCGAGCGGCTCAAGGACTTCGAGTTTGCGCTCTATCGCACAGTGGCCGGAAGCGCCGACGGCCGGCCGGCTGTGGGAGCACGCGCCGCGGCGCCGGCGGAATACAGACAGATGGTGGAGGAATACTACCGCTCGCTCGCGGGCGGGAAGCGGAAGCGGTAACGGCGGTAGTAACTGCGCGGGGGTAACCGCGGGTTACTGCGTCATGGGTCATGTGTGACGGCGCGATGGTGACACCGAAAACGTAACGGCGGGCAACTACGTATCACGACGGTCTCGATCGAGAGTACGCGCTTCCTCCTCGCCGAGCGCATAGAGCATGCGCGTGAGCATTTTGCAGACGATCACGCGCTTGTTCTCGCAGCGCCAGTACTCACGCTCCTCGAGCGCGCCCGCGTCGCGAGCGATGCGAAGGTGGACCGCCACCTCGTCTGCGGAACCGCGCGCAATGCGAAGATGATTGGCGAACTGCGCACGACTTCCGCGTGCGCCCTCGGCGATGTTCGCGGGCACCGAGTCCACGGCACGCAGCAACTGGGCGCGGATCCGCGGTGCGCGCGTAACGTCGAGGACATCGATGTGCTCGTGAACCGCGACAGCAAACTGCAACGCCGCTTCGAGCACGCGGAGATTCTTTGGGTCGGCCATGCGCCACGATAACAACGACTGGCGCATAGCCTCTCACCAATAGCTCGTCCATTGTACCGCCGTTACGCGCCGTCACGTATTCGCCGTAACCATCGCGCCGTCACACATGACCCATCACGCAGTAACTCGCTGTTAACCGCGCCGTTCCCCCCGTAGTTACCTGCTCCCGCTCTCCGCCCAAAGCTTCTTCGTCACTCCCAACAGCACGAAACCGCTCACTGCGAACACGCCCGTGAGCATCCACGCCGTGCCCGTGCGCGACGGGTCGCCGGCGGCGTAGAGGAAGTTGCCGATCGCGAACAGCGACGACCAGATCACCACGCAGCCGCTTACCCATCCCAGCAGCGACGTGCCGATGGCGTTCTCGCGGGCCACTTCAGCGTCGCTCACGCCGGCCTCCGCACGCACGGCCGTCCAGCCGGGTCCTGCCGGCTTCACCTTGCGGACGAACGCGATGAGCGTGCCCCGCTCGGTCTGCGGGCCCACGAACGCCGTCACGAGCCACGCCACCGTCGTGATGCCGACCTGCACGATGGTTGTCATGGCGAAGCCGGCGTCGGGGAGGAGCTTCGGCACCGCGAGCGACGTGACGAGCGACATCACCATCGCCACGATCTCGCACCACGCCGACACACGCCACCAGAACCAGCGGGCGATGTACAGCAGCCCCGTGCCGGCACCGATCGAGAGGAGCACCTGGAAGGCCTGCTGCGCACTGCTCATCGTGAGGCTCAGCAGCGCGGCCACCACGTACAGCAGCACGGTGCTCAACCGCCCCGCGTTCACGTAATGCGCATCGGGGGCGTCGCGCTTTACGAAGCGGCGGTAGAAGTCGTGCACGAGGTACGACGAGCCCCAATTGAGATGCGTGAGGATCGTCGAGGAGTTCGCGGCGATGAGGCCACCGATCATGAGCCCCACGAACCCCACGGGCAAAAACTTGAGCATCGCGGGGAACGCCGAGTCGTGCCCGATGAGCGTCGGATCGGCCGACGGGAACGCGGCCTTGATGCTCGCCAGATCGGGGTACACGATGATGGAGCAGAGCGCCGTGATGATCCACGGCCACGGGCGCAAGACGTAGTGCGCGATGTTGAAGAACAGCGTACCGCCAAGCGAGTCCTTCTCCGACTTAGACGCGAGCATGCGCTGCGCAATGTACGACCCGCCCCCCGGCTCGGCGCCCGGATACCAGTTGGCCCACCAGCTGATCGCGATCGGGAGAATGAAGATCATCAGCGCCAGCTCCGACATGCCGAAGTTGGGCAGCACGTCGAGGATAGGCTGGCCACTGCCGTCCTGCACCGCCATGACCGGCTGCGCGTCACCCGCACCCTGAATGACCTGTTGGTTGGCCAGCTTCTCCACGAGCAGCTTGAGCCCCAGCCAGCCGCTGTCGCTGTTGCCCAGGCGCTTCGCGACTTCCACGAGGGAGAACCACGCCGCGGCAAAGACGGCCGTCATCTTGATGAAGAACTGGATCATGTCAATGACGAGCACCCCCCACAGCCCGGAGTGCGCGGCGAAGACCACGTTGAGCACACCCGTCAACAGGATGGTCTGCCACGGTGCAAGCCCGAACAGGATGTTCGCGATCTTGCACGCGGCGAGCGTCACCATGCCCATGATGAAGCAGTTGAAGAACAGCCCCAGATACACGGCGCGAAACCCGCGCACGATCGAGGCTTCCCGCCCCGAATAGCGCAGTTCGTAGAACTCGAGGTCGGTGAGCACCCCTGAGCGGCGCCAGAGCCGGGCGAAGAAGAACACGGTGGCGATGCCTGTGAGGACAAAGGCCCACCACTGCCAGTTGCCGGCCACGCCGTACCGGCGCACCTGCTCGGTGACCCAATTGGGGGTATCCGACGAAAACGTCGTGGCCACCATCGAGAGCCCGGCCAGCCACCACGGCACCGAACGCCCCGAGGCGAAGAACTCGGTGGTGCTGCTCCCCGAGCGCTTGGCCAGGAACAGGGCCGGTACGAAGCACACGAGGATGGACAGGAGCACGATGACCCAATCGATCCAGGAAATGGTCATGAGCGGGTCACTCGGGGCGGAAAGGCGGGGGCGTCAGGCAAGCGAGAGGTCATGGGGCGGGAATGTGGGGGACGGTGCGCATGGGGGCAACGCACCAGGCGCCCCGATGCCTGAATCCGTCACAGCAGGCGCCCGGGCCATCCGATGTGACGGTCTGCACCGCCAGCGGAACCCCGATCACCCGGTGACCGCCCGGCGGCGCCTAAAGTCCAGCTCGCCCGCGCCGACCCTCATTCTGGCGCTCCACGGTACCAACGTGGCAGACGGTGTGATCCCCCCACCGAATGCCGTCTCCACCGTTCCCCCCGATGCCCCTCGACACCACCAGCCGCCTGCTGACACCCTTCCTCGATCGGCTGTCCGACGAGGAGCTGGATGTCATCCCATACGGTGTCGTGCAGTTGAATGCCAGTGGTCTCGTCTTGTCCTACAACAAGGCGGAGGCCGACAACACCGGCAGCATCTCCCGGCCGATCGGGCGCAATTTCTTTCTCGAGGTGTACTCCAGCGCCAACGTCCCCGAACTGTGGAATCGGTTTCGTCAGGCGGTGATAGACCGGCGCGTCGATGACACGTTCCAGTACACGTTCTCCTGCGGACCGGTGCCACGGCGGGTACAGCTGCGCATGTACTACTCGGTGCGCACGAAATCCGTCTGGCTCTTCGTCGCCAAGCCTGATGGCACGCCACTCGATCGGGTGGCACCGACCGATGACGACTGGATCGTACCGACCCCGCGACACGGAGTAGACCTGCGCACCCCGCGCGTGGCCTGAACGACTCAGTGCGGCCCGGCGCTCCCCGCTGACGGCCGCACATCACCACGAAGCAGGTCAAGCCGCAGTTCCACCCACCCGGCCACCTGCACGTACTGCACCCGGATCGTGTGTGCGCCGCCGTTGATCGCCGCGTACATGGGGGCGGTCTCGTGCGGGGTGAAATGGTCGATGACGAGCGCTCCGTCGACCCACACGCGCACCGCATCGTCGCTGAGGGTGCGCAGCGTATGGCGCCCCGGCGGCAACACCACCGTTCCGCTGGCATCCATCACGAAGCGCTCGGCCGGGATCTCCCGATCACGTGGCCGCGACCAGAACCAGTCAAGCCGCGGCGCTTCGCGCACGAGCACCGGGGCACCGCGAACCAACGCATCGAATGCCGCCGGCTTTTTGAACGGATCGGTCTGGTCGTCGTAGCGGAACACCCGTTGCGTCCACTGTTGTGCGGGCTCGAATCGCTCGTACGCGAAGCGCTGCGGCACACCGGCGGCCGCGCGCACGCCGCGCGCACTCACCGTGGCGGCGCCCACATACTCCAGTTCCACACGCCAGTCGCCCGTGGAATCCGCGTGCGGGGTGACCGCGATGGTGTCCCCCACGGTGCCACGCGACGACGAGAGCCGCGCCACGCCGCGCATCCTCACCACCCGCCAACGCCCGGCCGGCCCGAGCACCCGCAGGCGAAGCGGCACCGCCCGCGTGCTGTCGAGCGGCCACAACTTCGGCGAGCGCCAATCGTAGGGGCCCCACTCATCCACCACGATCGCCTGGCGATCGCGCGTGGCATGCTCGGCCGACGGCCAGCGCCGCGGCGCATCGGGAATATCCGGCAGTCGCCACCATGCGGTGGTGGGGATGATGCGCGCCGGATCACACGCCAGGCCCACGGAATCGCTGACCACGTTCCGGCTGCTGTCCACGCCCGTACTGTTCGCCACACGCAGACGCTCCTTCACATCAGCGAAGCGATTCTCCACGATGCGCCAATCGCGGCTGCGGGTATCGCGATGCTTCGGGTAACCCCAGTCGCTCGGCGTGATGGAGTCGCCCCACAACCGGATGCCGAGCGTATCGCCGTCGAAATGATTGCCGCCTACGGTGTTGTCCTGCCCGTGTTCGATGGCGATGGCGATTCGATTGTTGGCGAAACAGTTGCCGACGATACGCGAGGCGTAGCTGTAGCCGCCCCAGAGGCCGTGCGTACTTCCCACGACCCGATTGCCGACGAACTGGTTGCGACTGAAGGTCGCCTCCATGCCGTTCGTGGGCGCGTAGCTGAAATCGTTCAGCAGGAACAGGTTGTCGTTCGATCCGCCCTGCCCCGTGTCCATCGTGTGCTGCCCCGCCCAGAGGAACAGCCCATCGCCGCCGTGCGTCATGCTGTTGTACGCGACCACATTGTGGCTGCACTGCTCGAACATCAGCAATGCGGCGCTGTCCTGCCCACGCTGAAAGAACCCGTGCGACGAACCGCGTACGTTGTAGTCGGCGCGGTTCTCCACGATGCGGTGCCAGCTCGCGCGGTACATGCCGATGCCGAGCCCGGAGTTGTACGAAAAATCGTTGCGGCGGATGTCGAGGGAATCGCTGTGCGACAGGAGCAGCCCGTTCATCGACTGCCGCACGGTGTTGCCCGTGATGCGCCCGCCCGTCACGCCGCGCAGATAGATGCCGGCGCCAAAGCGCAGCCACTCGTCGTTTTCGTTCTTGTGGTACGACAGCCAGTCGTTGAGACTCTCGTGCTCCACCAGACTGAACAGACGCGGCTTCCAACTGTACGACAGGTCGTTCGATTCGAGGGTGAGATTGCGTACGTCGCGCGCAAGAATTCCCACCCGATATCCGCGCGCGGTGAGACCACGCACCCGGATGCGCTCACCGCCATCGATACGGACCGCCGTGCCGCGCGCCGCGTCGGGCTCACTGTCCGGCGGTGTCCCCACCAGGGTGACCCCGCGCATGTCCACGGTGATGTCGCGGCCGCGTATCGTAATCAGCGCAGAGTCCGTCGACGCCCGACCGGGGAGGCGGTACACACCCGGAGCCACCCGGACGGATCGCGTGATCACCATACCCGGCACCGGGCGCACGATGGGGAGCGGCTGCGCGTTCAGGGCCGAGGCAACGCCGAGCATACCCAGTGCGACGGCGTACCCGTGCACGCGACCGAGGAATGTGCGGACCACCGGGCTCACCACCACCGCCCCACTTTCGCGCAGTACGCGGCGTACTCCTCGGGAAAAGCCGCGTGCAGATGCCGCTCTTCCCGCGCGATCACGTGGACATGCAGTACGCGCAGCACGACCGGCAGCAGCACCAGGGCGGCGAGCGACGCGGTGACCAGCACGCCACCGATGTAGAAGACTGCCATGCCTACGTACATCGGATTGCGCGTATAGGCATAAATGCCGTGCTGCACGACCCGCTTGGCAGGGCGATTGGGATACACGGCCGTGCGCGCGCGGCGAAAGGTCACGATGCCCGTGTATACGATGGCCAGGCCGGCGACACCCAGCACCAATCCGAGCACGGTCACGAGGGAGGGTGCCGTGATCTCGAACGGCACGCGGCCGAACCGGTCGAGAAGTACACCCAAACCAAGCCCCCCGACGAACAGGAGCGGCGGCGGAAACTTCACATCGGGGCCACGATCGTACGTGCGAGTCGCATCGGCAGTCATGGCCCCAAACTACCGCGCGCTCAGTCTCCCGGCAGCATCGCCCAGAGCGCCGTACGCCCCACATTGCAGTGCACGGCGCGGGAGATGGCGCTGAAGCTCCCCCAGCCCAGCCAGAGCGCCTGACGGGCGAGGTTGTGGGCATGCAGCGCGCTCAGTCCGCGACGCTCTCCATCGAGGCGCGCGAGGCGATTGGCACGCGCCGGCACGGGATGAAAGATGCGTTCGATGGTGGGGGTACGCGTGGGCTCGTCGTCCTGCCACTGGTCGAGGCGCTCGATGCTGGCCTTCACGGCTGCCGCTCCCTGCGTGGCGGCAGCCGACGCATCGGCCGCGTACACGGCCGCACGCGAGGGCGTCGGCAGCACCAGCACCCCGAGAAACGCCCACAGCGTCATGCCGGCCATGATGGTGACGATGCCGGCCGCCGTCGCCGGCGCAGCACCGGTGAGCTGCAGGACGACCACGAAGCCCAGCGTATTGAACGCGATCGCGCCGAGTACGCCTCGTACATGTGCACCGCTCTCGGCGACGGCCACGCGTCGCACGAGCTGCGCGGCCAGCACGTCGGCCGGCAACAGCTCCCAGCGGCGCGGCACCACCAGCGTGCGCGGCAGCAGACTGCTCCAGCCGCCAACAAATCCTTCATCGGCCGTATCCACCACCTTGAGGCGGCGCACGTGTATGCCCGCGCGCTCAGCGGCCTCGGCGAACACCGGCGGCAGCGTATCCACACCGAATGGCGCGATAATGCGCGCGAAGGTGCCGCGGAGGAGTGCGAGAACGAACTGGATGACGACGAACACGCCGATTGCGGCCATCGTACCAGCCGCGCGCGCCGTGAGCATCAGCGCGGCGGCCGTGAGCATCCAGACCGTCCACTGCACAGCCACGCCACGGAGCCACGTAGCCAACCAGAACGGTGCGTTATCCTTGCGGCGCACGACCCACGCGCCGCCCAGCAGGTCGAAGAGGAAGAACAGCCCGAAGGAAAAAGCGAAAAAGAGCCCCACGGCGAACAGGGAACGCCCCACCGACTGCTCGGGGGTGGTGGCGAAACCGACCGACGGGATATCGAAGGCGAGCAGGGCGGTGGCGGCCAGCACGGCCGTCCCCACACCGGAAATGCCGAGGTAGAGGCGTGAACGGGCGTAGGTGAGGGTACCGACCCCCTGTCCGCCGCGCCGGGAAAGCGAAGGTGATGTCATGACGGCGTAACGCCACGGCACCGACGGATGGTTTCGGGCGGTCTTCCCCTCGCGCTCGACGCGCCGGGGCGTAGGCTATGGGAATGGACCGTCGCCTCTTCGTTTCCGACCTGACGCGCTACGCTGCGCTGTGCGCCGTAGTGCCCAACATCTGGCGCGTGACCTCGCGCCCCCACTTTGCCGACGACCCGTTCTCGCTGGGCGTAGCCTCGGGCGACCCGACCGCCACCGGCGGCGTGTTGTGGACGCGGCTCGCGCCCCGCCCCTTCGAGCCGGACGGCGGCATGAACGGGCTGCGCGTCACCGTGGATTGGGAGGTGGCCGACGACGACAGCTTCACGAAGGTGGTGAAGAAGGGACGCGCCACCGCGGCACCTGAGCTGGCCTTCAGCGTCCATATCGACGTGACGGGGCTGCAGCCGGACCGCTGGTACGTCTACCGGTTCCGCACGGGTGATGCGGTGAGTCCGGTGGGACGGTTCCGAACCGCGCCGGCCGACGGAGCCATGACGCCGCTCAACTTCGCCTTCGCGAGCTGCCAGCACTGGGAGCAGGGGCTGTTCACCGCCTACGAACACATGGCGCGCGAATCGCTCGACCTCGTGGCGCACTTGGGCGACTACATCTACGAGTATGCGGGCAACAGCCGGGGCATCCGCATGCACCACGGCCTCGAGGTGCGCACCGTCGACGACTATCGCCGTCGCTACGCCCAGTACAAGACCGACCCGGCGTTGCAGGCCGCCCATCGGCTGTGCCCGTGGGTCGTCACGTGGGACGATCACGAGGTGGACAACAACTACGCCGGTCTCATTGGCGAGAACGGCATGGAAAGCACGGAGCAGATGCGCACCCGCCGGGCCGCCGCGTATCAGGCCTGGTGGGAGCACCAGCCGGTGCGCGTACCGCGCGCGCAGAGCTGGGCCGATCTCTCCATCACGCGCAGCATCAACTGGGGAGCGCTCGCGCGCTTCTGGGTGCTCGACACGCGGCAGTACCG
>Ga0164292_10004818_pt1 | contig 10991 bp, 6 predicted proteins | sample GEODES117metaG_FD_111486 | JGI IMG/M metagenome (GOLD analysis project Ga0164292, IMG submission 111486) | Eutrophic lake water microbial communities from Lake Mendota, Wisconsin, USA - GEODES117 metaG | ecosystem: Environmental > Aquatic > Freshwater > Lake | place: USA: Lake Mendota, Wisconsin... | reverse complement strand
TAAAAATTCGGGGCGTAATTTGTCAGCGACGGTTAGTAACTTTTCCACCAGCCAGCAGCTCAAGTGTCTACAAGAAAGGATCCGGTGAGCGCAGAGAACAACGAGTACAACACCCAAGAGCAAGAACTCTGGGATCGCATGAGCACAACCGAAGGTCGCGAGCGAGCTGAAGTCTTAGATGAACTCAGCCATATTGCATACAAGAAAGACAACTACACAGAGTGTCTCCACCTTGTAGATACGTCTATCGAGCTCTACTACAAACTCGGTGGAACAGATGTTTACCTTAAGGAACTGATTCACCTCTATAAGGGAATGTCCCATTGTTACGAACACCTCAAACGATTTGAAGATGCAGCTGGCACTTTTGCACATCTTGCTGGTCTCTATTGCCTGGCTGAGGATCATGAGGGACAGCTCTGGGCAACTAGGGCAGCCGCTCGGGCTTGGTATGAAGTCAAGGAATGGCAAAAGTCTCTAGATGGACACATGGCCGCAACCAAACAAATTGATCCCAATGCAACACCATTTTCAATGGGTATGGATCAGATAAACATTGGTATGGCTCTTGGGAAACTTAATCGCAACGAAGAAGCGGTAGTCGTTTACCTAAGCGCTCGCATATTCTTTAAAGAAGCAAAGAATCCAGAGTACGTAAATTGGTGCGATAACTACTTGGCGATTGCATATCTAAATTTAGGAAATGGATCAGAAGCACGATTCCATGCACAGCATTATCTCAACTATAGCAAAATAACCGAAAACCTTGGCATGGAAGCCTATGCAAGGTATCGACTTGGAACTGCCCACCTTGCGTGTGAAGAATACACAGAAGCAGAACTGCATTTGTCAAAATCTCTAGAACTTCTTAACCTTGAAGAAGACAAAGATTGGGAAGACATAGTTTTGGCAAATAAAGAACTTGCTAGGACTCTGACAGCACTTGGGCGAATGGAGGAGGCACGAGATCGATTGGCGCGTCTGAAAACAATCGAAAACACCTTAGGAGCATGATTTACAGAGTTTTTCCTCTAGAAAAACCTGTCAGTACCTGATCCTAGAATCTTGGATGGACAAAACACATTCTTTATTCAGATCTATTTTAGTTGTGAAGGGCGGGCGATGGATTCGAAATATGAAGAAACGACTTCAAATCTATTGGGTCAATACTTGATTAGCAAAAAGATGGAGTATCCTCGAACTGCAAGATTTGCTAACAAATTGTGTGTTGTTAATCTTGAGCATAGAGGGTATTTTGCACACGAGCATTCTAGGAGGATGAAGGCTGTATTCCGGTCGCATAACGTAATGAGTGCAAATCTAAATGAATCTTCTGCGAATTCAATCTCATCTAGAGTTGAGACTGAAAAATTTCAAATTTTGTTGAGCGATTCTCACGCCCAAAGACAGATAAATCGAATGCTACAACTTTCCAATTATTCTATTGTTGAATTTGAAAAATCCATGCTTGATTTCTTGAGCAAAGAGAATGGCGAAGATGATCTATGGATGCAACAACTCAAGGAAAGCAAACTCCATTTGTTGTTCGCGTTGAGTGCTATTCAAGATTTGATGTCCTGGGGAAGCACCCTAAATGTGTTGGAATCTCAACTCTGGCTAGGGAAGACGAAGGACTTAATTAATAGAAATGAAAATTCTGAGAATTTGCGAGAAGCTATGACTTCTCTCAAATCAAGTGAAATCTCTTATTTTGCACCCATAACTTCAGCGAGTGCTTTGGAAATGTTAAGGGAAGGGGAACTTCGTCTTGAATTAGTCTCTCCTAAGAATAATGAAACATCTGATTTGTTCAGACAGGGCGTTACTACGTGGTCCATGCCATACCGCGGACGTGAGGGAAGAAGTGCACGATTTATTCTTTGGATTATAAAAAACGGTGTTAAGCATCCAGTTGGAATTATGGAAGTAGGAGATGATGCACCATACAGCCCACTCAGAGATCTGACACTAGGTTTTTCTATTCCTGACAAGGAAAGTAAATTAAACTCAAAAATGAGGAATCGGCTTTTTGAATTACGAAAAGCAATTATTCCTGATGATTTGCCAATTGATCCAACATTAGAACTTGATGAGTTTACCGTGGCATGGAATTATCTTTCTCTAGGCGATAAATCTGTAAGAGATAGGTACACGGATCCTTCGGTTAGAAAGCGCTTGAGCTATTTAAATCGAATTTATCATGGTGAGTTTGCTCTTTCTTCAGATGAGCGATGGAATGAAAAAGATATTGGTGCGGCAGTTAGGGCAATCAAGGACGTAACCCTAAACCGCGTTCACACCGAAGTGGTAATTTGTGGAGCATTGCCCCCTTTTGGAAACCTTTTAGGAGGAAAATTGGTGGCCATGATGATGAATCATCCACTCGTTCGTGCAACTCTTGATAGGGATATCGGAGTTCTGTTGGCTGGAAGTTTTGATAAGTTTAAAATAGAACAGTGGCTCCCAAGGTTTGGACCACTATTGACTACTACAAAGGGATTGTTCCCAAACCACAGTACTCAATACAACCGAGTAAGAATTCCTATCGGAGAGGGATCGGCAAAATTGCAAAAACTTGGCTTAACACAAGGTCAGACCATGAGTCACATTAGTGATAGAACTATGTCATTTGCCGTGGAGATAAATTCTCGAATGGGTGATAAAGGAGTTTCGCGTGAGTACGGGAGTGGTGGCGCAAAAAGACAGAGAATTTTGCAGTCCGCAGCACGCCATGTAGGAATTGATGCAAATGCGCTTTATGCCGACGTGACGAGGCCTGTCTACGGTTGCCTATTCCTTTCAAACTCGCAGGGTGTTGTACTTGGCGGGGAATCCCCGGAATGGAAGGATGATGGCATGCCAGCCCAAACAGCTAACGAGTATGAGACAGTCGCATTAAGTCTGTGGCGAGAAAAGTGGTTTGGAATAGCAGAAAGTCGCCATAGAAATATGAGCATTTAGGTGTCACAAGTCAACCCAACAGCCGAACTTCTGGATGCATTGCTTGGAAATCAGATTAGCGAATCTTTGTCTGCTGAAGTTCGAAATAGCATTTATCAAACAAGAACACTGATGAATTCTAATTCCACGCTAGAAGAAAATTTGATCAACGCACTTGCAAATGGAAGAAGTATGGTTATTTCGGGCTCTGCTGGTGGTGGCAAAACTATGTTAATTGAGTACATTGTTGCCGAAGTCAAAAAGCTAAACCCAAATATTGATTTATGTGTGATCAAGGATTTAACAGCAATATCTGGAGATCGCGCAAAATATCTCAAGGAAAACAATATTCCGAATGCACAATTTGTTATAGCCGCCAATGAGGGGATTTTACGAAGTCAAGAAATTCGTGAGTACTTACCAAATGTTTGGGAAAATTTACGGTCCCTCCAAAATGGTGAAAAAGTTGATGTGGTGGATGGAATAGTTGTTGTAGATATTGCAGGATTCGATCCAGTAAATTCATCATTAGTTGGCATTTTGACAAATAAAGAGATTAAAAATGCAGTATTGCTTTCAGAAGTAAACTGTGAACACAATCATGGATTCGGATGCCCAAGAACCGATGCTCTAGATCTTCTTGATGAAAAAATGGCTTCTCTAATAGTCGAGTTGATTAAGAGTGCCTTTGGATCGGGTGAAGTGACCTATCGCGAACTATGGAATTTTGTTATTGACGTTTTACTCGGTGGAACCTGTACGGGTCCGGTCCCGAGTTCAGTTTGGTTTTGGCGAGTCTTTAAGGGAAACAACTCCATCTCATCAAAATTGTATTCACATCATCGCCCAAACATTTTACCAATGCCCGAAATTACTCCACATTTGTATCGAGGTGATTGGCAAAAGATAATTAGTATTGCCTTTACGGATGGCTATCAATTTGTTGATCCAGGTGCAACGCCAGTTGGGTTAAGTTCCCCAACCGAGATATCAGATCTCTTGCTTTGGTTAAAAATACAAACAGCTTTTGTGATACGCGCAAGCAGTGGTACAAAGCCTGTGTTCCTTGGGGAGCGCACAGGCGATTTGGAACGTCAAGTTTTAAGGGACAATCGATTGGATCTGCTAATTCAATCTATGAATTCCTACTTTTTGAGAGAGTCCAGAGTTTCAGACAAGAGTTCACTTTCATTATGGATTGATTTTGCCACACAAAAGCGAACCAAGAGGTCGAAATCATTGGTCGGACTTGGCAATTTTCCCCGCCGAGACTTGGAGATAAGAAGATCCTTCGTTGTGGCAAATCTTCTAGGAGGCAGTGAAGAAGGAAATCGTGCTTATTTAAAGAGAAAGAATTCGAATTCAGCGTCGCTAGAACTCACAACTCATTTGTTTGATGCTTTGATTCAAGGCCGACCAATTTCAACCGAGCGCAGGAAGTATGATGACGCTGATTATGCATTGCGTCGATTTTTTCTTCAGGTCTTTGATAAAGATTTAGTTGAAGATCAGGACGTTATTTACTTACTAACAACGCATTCGGTGGATTCAGTTACCGAAACTGCATTCAGAATTGTCGGAAAGAGTCACTTAGAGAGAGTGAAAAGGTAATGGTGAAAGCTAAGAGAGATTCATTTGATTCACCAAACCCATCCCTTTTCCGAGAAATCGTGAAAAGTCGGTTACCTTTGATTCCAGCTAAATATCCGACCAAACCAACACCTATTCATATTTCGAATAACTTTATTTCGCACGCAATAGGTGAGGGCTCCCTGAAATCTGATCTAAAGAATTGGATTAGAGAACAGGGTGCACTTTCGAACCTATTCAATTCAACAGGTGAAAATCTGCAGAGAGACTCGGATTCTCTTCAAGAACTTTTTCGGACTGTATTTGACAGTGATGGAAATGTGTTTAAGTCCATGGCATCGCCAAATCCGATATCAGAAAAAGTCATTGGTAAAGATCCTACCGATGATGGTTACGCGATTAACTTATGGCATTCAATAGGCATGGAAAATCGCGATGCTATTACTGAATTGTTAAAAGATTTCTATAGTGAATCTGGCGAAAGTTCTTCACTTAAGTCCCTTTTCGATCTGTTGATGAAAGACTCTAAAGATGGGTCACCACGAACTGATAGTCCCGAACGTTACACAAGCGTAGGTAAAAATGTGGGAGAAATTATCGTTCACGGTCTGAGGAAGAAATTAGATCAGCCGCTACACATTAAGTTGGAAGTTGTTCGCCAATTAAGTACATTGTTAGGGGTATTTGTAGTACTAGGAATGATGTTTGATGCCTGCGCAGAAGAGCGTAGTCTGAATTCAGAAACTGAACCACATAGAATTCTTGGAACTTTTGTCTATACGGGAAACATTGGTGGACGCTCAACTATCGAGCAGAAGTTGTCAATGCTCGCGATAATGTCTCTTAGAGATACGATTGAACGTTCATATCTGGGACTAAATGAAGTTTTCCTTGGGATGATCAGTGATCTCGAAAAATTGACGCCGTCTAGGGATTGGGATTCATTCGCGAGGGAATTTGCTACTAAATATACTTCAGCACATTCTGCGCAGGAGTTTATAAAAGTTATGAATCATTTTGGAAAAGACAATATGAGTGAATTGGTTCAGTCGATTTACCCAATGACTCATCTGCGAAGTGGTATTCGAAGTTTGGGGACAAAAACTGGTTTTGTTTGGCCCTCTAGGCGTGAGGACCCTCGGTTCGTACTAGATTCCAATTTCTTAACTGCACTAGTTTCATTTCTTGGAGAAGAAGACATGCCGATTGAAGATTTTGTTAAGAAAGTCCATGACAAACTTGGCCTAATTCTTGGCTACTCTGGTGTTAGTGAAGAGTCGATTGGGCAACTTGAAAGAATTGCCGGCCGCCGCTTAGAAATCCGGGATTTGCTTCTAAAGAGTGAGCGGCTTCTTTCATCAAGATTGGTTTCTGCTGGCCTAGCGAGGCAGTATTCCGATGGCTCCACAGCGCTATTGGGGGGAAACATTTAATGAGTAAATCCTTGCAATTAGCTTCGTTTCTGGCTGTTCAGAAAGGTTTGGAAAGATCGCCTGACAAGTTTATTAGAATTGCCCTTTCAGCTGATTACCCGCTTGAAGATGCCCTGAACAGACTTTTCGAAGCGAACAAAGACATTTTGATTGGTTTGTTGAGCCCCTATAGCAATTCAAATATTTTCTCTAGCCCTAATTTTCCTATAGAACGCGACTCAGCGATTCTCACAGAGTTGCGAAATTCTAGAACAATAGATTCAAAGCCCGTTGTTTTAATAGGTTTGGCTATCGGTTCTGAGGAATCTGGATTGCGCGACTTAGCTTCGGTTTTGAATGAAGATTCAGTCGCAAAGGAATGGAAGGGTGTAGTACGGGACTCATTTAAGAATCTTGATCAAAACCATGATTCGAAAGTTCGCACTGAACTAGCTGATTTAGTCATTTCAAAGATTTCTAAAGGTGAAGCTAATCCGGCAAATGCAGCAATACTCGTTGACATGTTAATCGATATCTCAGTTCCCCTTTCAACTTTTCAAGACAATCTTTTTCAAATTGACTTGATGCCAGACGACAAACTTGTAGGCAGCCAAGACTTTAAAAAACGTTTGATTGTCAATGCAAGTTTAGTCGAGCGTTCACAGTCTCCCGACGACGTTGAATTCCATGAAAAGTTAAAGAAATCAAAGTTGAGCGAAGTCAAATCGCTTCGCCGCTGGATCTCGACAAAGAAACCAGAGGATTTGTCCCAAACATCTCTGCCGAAGATCTTAGAATTGCTTCAGCTAGGTGACGAAGAAACTGGGCCTGGAACAGGCACCGGAACGGGATCAGCCGGTAAGCCATTGATTGGAATTTTGCGTGACGAAAAATACCTAGAGGAAGTTGATTTTAAAAAGAATTGTATCGAAGCAATCGTTGACGAATTAGGCGAAGAGTACTGGCTGAATGGAACCTTGAATTCGGAGGTATTAATCGATACCAATAAGATTACATTCCGTATTTCTGGAAGTGACTCCACTCATTTGGAACCTTGGCAAAAATTGGTCGGAAGAGTTGATTCCGACGTATCGCTTAAACTAGATGATTCAGAAAAAGTACCTCTTTTCATTTATGGAGAAAATGAGGATATTCAGATAGCGCAGAATGTTTTCTCAAATTCAGCGTTTCGGACCTGGGCAGTTAATCATAATTTATCCGATGAGGTTGAAAGGTACTTAGAATCCCGAGTTAATCTTCTAAGGGGTTACCGGTTGTTATCTTCACCCGATGAAGATTTATTGATTTTACTTTTCCTTTCAAAGGAAATGCGTGCATTGGTAAATGAGTATCTTCAAAACTGGAACTCACTCCTTAGGGCTGCAGCTATTGACAAAAAGTTAAATCAAGATGATGCAGTACTTCTTCATTTTCTTGATGCAGCGTGGATCAGGAAGCACGATAGAAGTGAGACCGTGGACAATTCGCTCTTTACTCCTAAAGCAAAGTACGAGAAAGTAACTTTAGCTCCGTGGCATCCATGGCGACTCAAGCCAATAAGTCAGTTGGCACAGGAGATGCATGCAGATCCCTGGGATCCTGAGAATATCTCATCTGCCTTATGGGCTTTATCGCGTGCGGTACCGATGTATCGAGTTTGGGCAGCGACGAGCGATAAAGATAATTTGCAGTTCAAGACCGCTGTGGATGGAAATTGTGAATTCACATTAGTGGAAGTGGATGCAATTCAACCCTTAACGGGATCTGTTAGTGCGATTCAAAGATCCATCAGGGCATACTTCGACTCACACACCTGGTCAAAATTCGGGGCTTCTACGCTAATACTTAATCCACCAAGTGGAGGCGGAGTCAAAAAGTTAGTCTCATCGCTTTCCAAATTTCAACAAGACGTTGATCTAAGCGCACTTTCTGTTTTGAGGACCAAGGATGTACCGGGCCAAGAAGAATCTGATGAATTTGATAATTTGATTGCTTTCCATGACGCTGAAGACTTACTTGATGTTGTTGATGGCTCCCAGGATTTTGATATTTCAATTTTGTTCCTTCCTTCATTAAATGCAACTATCAATTCCATTCAAACGGGCGCTCATGGAAAAATTGATTTAAATCTAAAGCCTAAAGCAGTGACCCATGATGGAAAACAACTTTATGAGCCACAAATTACGGTCGCGCCAGATGCATCTAATGACGACATTAATCTACTTTTTAGGGTTGCAGGACAAGAATCAACTCAAATTGCTACCTATCCATTGGTAGTTCAAGAAGAGCATCGTAAATTGATTGAAAGAGTCGTACAGAACAGCGAATGGACTATCGTCGGAATACCAGGAGCTGTTGGAGCACCAGAAATTTATCTAGATTCAAATGAGTCAATACTTGCCCCAGTGATTGCTCAATTTGATGATAATGAATACAGATGCTTCACTTACACCCGATCACTCTTGCCATTGGTCTGGAAGATTCGGGATTTCGTAAATGCTAATGTGCCATTATCTCCATCACAAGATAACCAGCAAATATTAATCAAGGCGATTGAAGGTCTAGCTAGTTCTCAACACACAAAAATGTTCGAACTCTCAAACAATAAATTTGGCGTAAATGAAATTTTCGGATTAATGGCGGCTCGTGCATTTGCAAAAAATCTTATGAGGCAGAATTCCTTGGTCTTGGAAATCAGTCTCGATGATACCGATTGGACAAACAGTTGGATTGACAGTTCCGAGCAAAGAGCTGACCTTATCCTTGTAGATATCTCCATTGATCCTTCCGATGACGTACCGGTTAGATTGCTAGTTGTTGAGGCAAAGGCCCGATCCGAAGGTTTCGGTTCCCCAGACCCTTCAGTTGATCCTTTTGAAGGCGCTTCCCACCAAGTTCAAAACACCATCGACAAATTGAGACATTTAATGGTTGGTGAAAATACTTTGACGAAATCTATTCGCTTAAGGGCATTCACGGAACAGTTAGCTGCAGTAGCTTCTTCAGAATACATGAGGTCTGATAAGAAATCAGAGTTCGAGGTGTTTTTTCAAAACCTTTCGAAGTTCATCGGGGATCCATCCTCAGCACTAGAAAGCATCCAAGGGTTGATTGTTGGGCTTTTCACTAATGGGCATGAAGAAGCCATCATTCGGAATTATGATGGAGAGAATAATGTTTTCATCGCATGTTCTTCAAGAAGTCTGGAAGAAATTTTGCTTGAAAAGCAACTCACTTATAGTGAACTGACAGAGAATTCACATCAAAGATTTGTATCCGAAAAAGGTTTCCCAGATGTTCAAGAAAACACAAAGGATTTAGCACCGAAAGATTCAGCGCTAATACAATCTTCAATTGTTGAAGGTACTGAAGAATCATTTGTTAACCAAGTTGTCGAGAATCCGTTTGTGGCAGTTGACCGGAGTTTTGTAGCGCCAAAAGAAAATTCTGGTCAGAATCAGGCAACGCAAAATCAAGATGCAAATGCTAGGAATGATAAAATTTCTAATCTGATTCAAAATTTGCGGTTGTATAGTTCGAATATAGATTTAAGAAGTGAATCAACGGTAAGTGAAGGCCCAACATTTGATGCATTTTCAATTCCATTAACTCCGGGAGCTCCTCTCTCTGGATTGCAGAGATCTTCACAAGATATTGCCCGTGAATTAGGTGTTCCGGGAATTGAAATTTCAAATGATCCTTCTCGAAGGGGTTACGTTCAGATTTTAGTTCCGCGAATGGATCGAAGATTTCCACTTCCACCCAAGAAACTTGCAAATGCCCCTACTGATTCATATTTACCAATATATGTTGGCCAGAAATTGAATGGCGACGACCATATCTCCACTGTTCAATCATGGCCACATGCCCTGATTGCAGGAACCACTGGCTCTGGAAAGACTTTGTTTTTAACAGGTTTGATCAAACAGATTGCAAACGAAAATAGATTTCCTAGCAAATTGATCGTGGTAGATGGCAAAGGTGAATCGGATTATTTTGGTGCAGCACCTAGTTCGGCGTATCACTCAAGATTCCCGAATCCAGAAACGACCATGAGTGCGACTGCGGTTATTCTAGAATGGCTAGTACAGGAAGAAATTCCTCGACGCCGAGCACTTTTAAATTCATTGGCGAAAGAGCGAAATTCAAGAGTTGACGGAAAGACTGAGTACTTGGAATCTCTCAACCATTCATCTGAGCCAATGTTTGAGCCAATTGTTGTCGTGATTGACGAATTTGCAGAGTTGATGCTCGAGCGAGGCCCTACCATGCAATCATTTGTTGATAATGTGAGTAGTGTCTGCCAAACGGGAAGATCCACACTGGTCCACCTCATTCTTGCCACCCAAAGGCCTGACCGAAAGATAGTTCCAGGTCGAATTCATGCAAACCTAGACACCAAAGTCGCACTAAGAGTTCCAACTCCGGCCGATTCAATGACGGTGCTTGGCTACGGTGGTGCTGAGAAGCTACTTGGATTAGGAGACATGTTATTCAGTTGGAAAGGCTCTGATAATCTGCGATTGCAAGGTTATAACTTCAGTTAATTAAGACTAATGGCGATACGCATAAACTGGCAAAAATTCGTGATAGGACCGACTTTGCGTGCTGATTTTTTTCCAGGTATGGAATTCGGATCAAATGACGGGGCAGAAAAGAAGAAATTAATTTGCGAAAAGGTTTTGAATTCATCGATAAGATTTGAGAGTGACTCAGCGTTGAGTTCGAAATACAAACGCTTATTGAGTCATTTGGAAATTGACGATAAGTCCAATTCTTTAAGAATTATTGGAGAACTTTTGCTACTAGTCTCAATTAGTTCCGATGTGGACAACAAAGAGTATAGATTCTTAGAATTACTTAAGAACAGTTTATGAATTTTGTAAATCTGTTCGCTTGACCCAATAAACACTCTCTGCATCCCTTTCCAATATCCCGTACTCGATCATGTGTCTGCGTAATGCAGCGGTGTCAGGGTGGTACTTGGCGATGATCTCGTTGAGTTGCTTCTCGGGGTACTTGGTATCGGGGGAGAGCTCGGAGGCGATG
>Ga0164292_10004817_pt1 | contig 10995 bp, 7 predicted proteins | sample GEODES117metaG_FD_111486 | JGI IMG/M metagenome (GOLD analysis project Ga0164292, IMG submission 111486) | Eutrophic lake water microbial communities from Lake Mendota, Wisconsin, USA - GEODES117 metaG | ecosystem: Environmental > Aquatic > Freshwater > Lake | place: USA: Lake Mendota, Wisconsin... | reverse complement strand
TCGTCGGCTTGGGGGAGACGAACTGCCACCCCGCCTTTTCGAAAAGTTTGCGGTGGGTTGCCGGGATGGCGATCCCGAAGGAGCCGGTGCCGGAATCGTCTATGGCCTTGGTCCCGAATTCGGCGGCCCGTTTTGCGGCGCTTGGGGTGGCGCGTTTGGGGGGCGATTTCGCGTTGCGGGTCGCAGCGCCTTTAGCGCCGCGGCGGGGGGCCAATTCGGTGATGTCGGGAGTGGTGGGGCGGACGGCGACGGCCCCTTCGACGAGCGTCATCGCGACCGGTTTGCCGCGGAGTTTGAAAGTCCACTTCATCGCGCGCTCGGGGTTCTAGGCGGGGTTCGGGTCGGGGCTTTGGTCGGGGCTTTGGTCGGGGGTCGGTCTTGGGAAAACGACATCGTAGCCGAATTCGGGTCGGGCGTTGGTCAGGTGTTGTGACAACGGGCCGGATTCGAGGTACGATCTTCGCTTGGATCGGCCTTTGCAGGAAGGCCATGGGGTCGGGGTGTGGCAGATCGGACTTGCCGCGCGCGACCCGTTTCACGTTCGGAAGTCGGGGATGCCCCGTGGATGTCTCGGGGAGTTCTCGGGGAGGCCCCGACGATTTCTCGGCGAGTTCAAGGTGCGAGCGGTCATGAATCAGGTATTTCGGTTGTCACATCCCCTTGCCGAGCATCATCTCTGCGAGATCCGCGACGAGAAGACGCCGCCGGGGAGGTTTCGTCAGGCGGTGGGGCGATTGTCGATGTTGCTCAGCGTTCAGGCGACGGCCGATTTGCCGACGCAACCGCACACGGTCAGGACGCCGCTGGGCGACGCGCATGGCCAGCGGTTGGCGGTGCGGGTCGGGATCGTCCCGATCTTGCGGGCGGGGCTCGGGATGGTCGATCCGCTGTTGGTGTTGATCCCGGATGCGGAGGTTTGGCATTTGGGTTTATACCGGGACGAAGAGACGGCGGAGCCGGTATCGTATTACGACCGTTTGCCCCCCGGGTCGCCCCCTGACGTCGCGATTTTGCTCGACCCGATGCTCGCCACCGGCGGGTCGATGGTGTTGGCCATCGATCGGCTCAAACGCTGGGGCGTGCATGACGTGCGGACGATCAGTCTGCTCGGGGCGAAGCCGGGGATCGAGCGTTTGACCGAGCGTTTTCCCGACGTGAAGATCCATATCGCGGCGATCGACGATTCGTTGAACCAGCGATCGTTCATCGTCCCGGGGTTGGGAGACGCGGGGGACCGGATGTTCAACACGTTGGGATGACATGTCGCAACTGATTTGCCTCTTCGGGTTGGGAGTCTTCATCGCCTTGGCATGGCTGATCGGAGAGCGTCGGCGGGTCTTTCCGTGGCGGGTCGTGATCGGCGGTTTGTTGTTGCAATTCGTGTTGGCCGTGGTGGTGCTGAAGACCGCCGCGGGGAAGGGTTTTTTCGAGTGGATTGGCGCGGGGTTCGCGGCGGTCATGGACTCGGTCGCTGCCGGGAGCGGTTTTTTGTTCAAGGCGGGTGACGACACGGCGCTACTGCAGACGTTCGCCTTTGGGGTGTTGCCGACGATCGTTTTTTTTTCGTCGTTGATGAGCATCCTGTATCACCTGGGGGTGATGCAGCGGGTCGTCGGGGCATTGGCGTGGGTGATGCGGTGGACCTTGGGGACTAGCGGTGCGGAGACGCTGGCCGCGGCGGCGAATATTTTTGTCGGGCACACCGAGGCGCCGTTGGTGATCCGGCCGCTGTTGGCGACGATGACGCGGAGCGAATTGAACGCGCTGATGGTCGGCGGTTTTTCGACCGTCACGGGTGGGTTGCTCGGGGTCTATGCCGGGATGGGGATCGACATCACGCATCTGTTGACCGCGTCGGTGATCAGCGCCCCGGCGGCGCTGTTGATCGCCAAGGTGATGGTCCCGGAGACGGAGCCGGACCGGGTCTTGAAGCAGGTCTCGATGTTCTCCGCTTCGCAGGGAGGGACCGCGTCTCAGGGAGGGGAAGGCGTTGTGGGTGAAGGCGAAGACGAGGGGGATGTGAATTTGATCGGTGCGGCGGTTCGGGGGGCATCGGACGGCATGAAATTGGCGCTCAACGTCGCGGCGATGTTGATCGCTTTTTTGGCATTGATCGCGCTGTGCGACACGATGCTCGCGACGCTCAGTCGCGGCGCCGGGTGGGTCGTCGGCAGGGAGTTTGTTCCGTTAACGATCGGCCAGGTTTTGGGAGCGCTCTTCGCGCCGCTGGCTTGGTTGATGGGGGTCCCGGTCGCGGAGTGCGCCGAGGCGGGGCGATTGATCGGGGTCAAAACGGTCGCGAACGAGTTCATCGCGTTTGCCGAATTGGGCGAGATCGCCAAGGGGGAGCCGGGGCGGTTATCGGATCGGACGATCGTCGTGTTGACCTATGCGTTGACCGGGTTTTCGAATTTCGGGGCGATCGGGATCCAGGTCGGCGGGATCGGCGGGTTGGCCCCTAACCGTCGCAAGGAATTGGCCAGTTTGGGTTTACGGGCGATGCTCGGCGGGACGCTCGCATGCTGCATGACGGGCGCGATCGCGGGGTTGGTGATCGGTTGATGTGGCGCCTTCGTGCCGGTACGTCTTTGCTTGGAAATTGGCAAGCGAAAGAGATTGCTAGCTTTGTTGGGAGGCGGTAGAAGCGTCACGACCGCTCAAGTCGTTTGCCGATCGGAGCCGATAAACCTGGCTCAGGGGTTCATCAAGACTGGGCCGTGGGCGGCCGTTTTGCCGGGACCGTAACTCTCAATTGCGAGTTGCCCCCTGCCGATCGAAAAGCTCGAAGGCGCGTCGAATGGGTTGCGAGGGAGCGTCAAGCGAATCGGCGGCGGTCCGAACGGGGTGGCGTCGGTCGCGATCGCGCCGCTGGGGCGTCTGGTGGTTAATGCTAGCCACGTCCGTGATCTTAACGCGGGCGATCTTTGCCGGGGGGGAGTTGGCGGCGCAGCAACCACGCTTTTGGCCGGGGGTGATGCCGCTGGCGTGCGATGATCTGCCCGATGAGTTGCCGCTTGAGTCGCTTCGCCAGCGGGTTAAGTCTTTGGACGTCGATGGGCAGGCGGCATCTGCCGGTGATTCTGACGCGGGCGGTGATTCTGGCGCCAGCGGTGAGCGTGAAGGGACGCTTGCGGGTGGCGGCGATGCGAAGGCAAAGGGCGCATTGGGGTCGGGGGCTGGGTCTGATGAGAAAGGTGGTTCGGGTGGTGATGGGGAAGACGATTCGTACTATGTCCGGCCGTTGGGTTACGCGACGATCCCCGATAGCGAGCCGCCCAGGTATGTGACCGACCTGTTGAGTTTGGAGTGGGTCGAGAGCCCCGAGCGGAATTGGCTCGATTTGGGGTTCGATTACCGGATGCGTTACGAGTATCGCGATGACGACTTGAGGCGACCGGTCGCGGTGCGTGACGAGCCGTTGCTGCTCCGGACGCGGGGGTATTTGGGGTTGAAAGAGGTCCTCGACCCGTTTCGGTTCACGGTCGAGTTCGAGGATGCGGGGTTGGCCAACAGCCAATTCCCTGACACGCCGCGCGACGTCAACCGCAATGAGCTGATCCAGATGTATGCGGAGCTTTTCTTTGACGAGTTACCGGGGGTCGATCGTCAGGTGGAAGTGCGGTATGGCCGGATGGCGTTCGAAGTTGTCGATCGGCGATTGATCGCGCGGAACGAATGGCGGAACACGACGAACGAGTTCCAGGGGTTGCGGGGGATCGTCGGGCGTCAGGAAGACGATTGGCAACTCGATCTCTTCGCGCTCAACCCGTTGGTCCTCGACACGGTGCGGATCGACGCGGCCGACACGAGCACCGGTTTTTATGGTGTGGTTGGCGATTGGCGGCGGTGGTCGCGGTTGGTCACGATGCAACCGTATTACATGGTCCTGGACCAACACGCTGGCGGCCGGCTTCCGCCGAGCGAAATCCACACCGTGGGTTGGCGAGGGTACGGGGTCTTTGAGGAGAGCGGGTGGGATTTCGATAGTGACGTCGCTTATCAGTTCGGGCATGTCGTTTCGGGGCGGCACCGTGCGTTTGGGGTGACCGGGGAGCTGGGGTATTCGCTCGATGACCCGAACAAGACGCGGCTGAGCGGGTTTGTCGGGTATGCGAGTGGCGATCGCGACCCGAATGATTTGGATTCGGAGCGTTTCGAAAGGTTGTACGGCTTCGGGCGGCCTTGGTCGTCGAACGATTACATCATTTGGGAGAACATCATCGCGCCGAAGGTGCGGATGGAGATGCAGCCGCACGAGAAGTTGCGGCTGGACGGCGGGTACCACACGTATTGGTTAGCCAGTGCGACGGACGCTTGGGTCACGACGAACCTGCAGGACCCGACGGGTCAGAGCGGCACGTTCCTCGGTCAGGAGCTCGATATCCGGGTGCGGTGGGCGGCGAACAGCCGGACGAATCTGACGATCGGATATGCACACTTTATGCCGGGTGAGTTCCCAAAGAGTTTCGGGCGGTCGGAGGATACGGACTTCCTTTATTTCGAGGCGCTGATCAGCCTCTTTCCGGCCAAGCGGTAAGGCCCAGGCGGGTTGCATGGCGGCAGGGACATTGGTCTTGCGGGTGGAATCCGCGGCGCTGGGCGGGGCGTGTGAAGATCGCGTGAGTTCCTGATGAGAAGTCGGTGAACGCGTTCCCCGGGGACCGATCGATCCGTTAGGGTGAGCGGAATAGGTCGGCGCCGTGGCCGGTCGTTCTTCTGGCCGGTCGTTTTTCGACAAGCGGTGTCTCCTTGACGGGGAGGCCGGGGGGGAAAACGATGCGCTGTGGTCGTTTCTAAATGGGGTGCTTGGGATGGGTCGCAGGTCGTTGGCGTTGCTGATTGTGGTCGGGTTGATCGCGTGGGTTTGTGGGAGAGAGGTCATGGCGGAATCGCCGGCGGTGGTGAAGATCGATACGCGGGTTTCGGAGTACTTGAAGGGTCGATCGGTCGAGTTCGATCGGATCGAACCGGCGAGGCAGCGTGAGTTAGAGGCGTTGGCCGAGCATGTGCGTGGCGATTTGAAGGGTGATGGGAAGGCGCTGCTAACCTTTGTCTGCACGCACAATTCGCGGCGAAGCCATTTGGCCCAAATTTGGGCGGCGGCGGGGGCGGCGTATTATGGGGTCCGAGGGATCGAGACGTTTTCCGGGGGGACGGAGGCGACGGCGATGAACCCGCGGACGGTGGCGGCGTTGCGTCGGGCGGGATTGCGGGTCGAGACTGCCGAGCCGTTGGCGGAGAACCCCCGGTATGAGGCGAGTTTCGCCGAGGGGGTGGCACCGATGGAGTGTTTTTCGAAGGTTTATGACTCGCCCCCCAACCCGACGGCGGGTTATGCGGCGGTGATGACTTGTGCCCAGGCGGATCAGGGGTGTCCGGTGGTACGAGGGGCCGACTTTAGGATCGCGATCAGGTACGATGATCCGAAGGTCTCGGACGGAACGCCGGCCGAGGAGTCCACCTATGACCAACGGTGCCAGCAGATCGCCCGCGAGATGCTCTACCTGATGTCGAGGGTCCACCGCCGCTGATCGTTTCGCGATGCCGCCTCGTAACGTCCAATTTCTGATCGTCGCGATCGCGGTCGCGATTTTGTGCAACATCACCGCCAGCCGTTTCCGTCGGGTCACGCTGCTGGGGGATGCGATCGCGTTGATCGATCGTTTTTACATCGACCCGGTCGACGAGACCGAGTTGGTCGAATCGGCGATGGACGGTTTGACCGCACAGCTCGATCAGCACAGCGAATTCATCCCCGCCCGATCGTTCGGGATGTTCAACGAAGTGATGGATCAAGAGTTCGCGGGGGTGGGGATCTTGGTCGAGCAGCCCGACCCGGAAGGGCCGATCCGGATCATCACGCCGCTGGTCGGTTCGCCGGCGCTGGAGGCGGGGCTATTGCCGGGGGACGAGATCATCGGGGTGGCGGGGCAAGACGTTTCGACGGCTGACATGCGGGAGGTGACAGGATTGCTCCGCGGGCCGCTCAAGACCGAGGTCTTGGTCCGCGTCCGCCGGAAGGTGCCGCAGGGCGACACCTTGGTCGAGGCCCGGTTGCAGCGACGCAACATCCTGATCGAATCGGTCGTCGGCGATTATCGCGATGGCGACAACCGTTGGGTCTATCGCTTGAAAGACCACCCGGAGATCGCTTACCTGCGGGTCTCGAGCTTTGGCGAGAAGACGGCGATGGAGATCCGCGGGGCGATCGAGGGTTTGGGTGAGGGGGTGACCGGTTTGATCTTGGATGTCCGCGGGAATGCCGGTGGGCTTTTGAACGCGGCGGTCGAGGTGTGTGATGATTTTCTTGAGGAGGGTCGGATCGTCACGATCAAACGTCGCGGCGGGGAGATCGATACCGAGTTCGAGGCGATCCCGGGGGCGATCGTCCCGATGGGATTGCCGATGGTGGTGTTGATCGATGGCGATTCGGCGTCGGCCAGCGAAGTCGTCGCCGCTTGTTTGCAGGACCATGGCCGGGCGAAGCTCGTTGGCGTCCGTTCGTTCGGCAAGGGGACGGTCCAAAACGTCTTGCCGCTGCAGGGAGGGCGGAGCGCGTTGAAGTTGACGACGGCGCGGTATTATCGCCCCAATGGCCAGAACATCCATCGTTTGGACGCGGCGCCCGACGATGACCTGTGGGGGGTCAGGCCCGATCAAGGGTTCGAAGTCCCGATGTCAAACGGGTCCCGGCGAAGGCTCAACGAATCGTGGCAGATCCGATCGTTCCCGGTGGCGCTGCAGGAGACGATTTTGCGGCAGCAAGCGGGATCGAAGGGGAGCGGCGCAAAGGACGATGCGGCCGGGGCCAAGGCGGCGGGGCGTCAGCGGAATGGCAGCGAAGACGACCGGGGAGAATCGCCTGGTGACGGGGACAATTCCGAGCCGATCGAGCAAGGGGCGGGTGATCAGGAACCGGTCGGCCCGGTGGTGGATCCCGTTTTGAATCGGGCCGTCGACCATTTGAAATCGTTACCCGCCCAGGCCCAACCGAACGAGTCTCAGAAAGACGCTGAGCCGAATGTGGGAGCAGCCAAGCGGGCGGCTTGACCGACGAGCCTGTGCGTCCCTTCTGTTCAATCCGCGTCCTGTTTTTGAACGATCATCGTTGTGATGGACGCGGCGTAGGAAATTTGCATCCCTTCGAGGACTCGGCCGATCATTCAATCGCGAAGCGCGGATTGAATGATCTTGTGGAGGTGAAGCGGGGTTCGTGGCGAGGCCTTGGGGGGCCCGCGAACTGATCACGCGAAGTGATCCCGCGAACTGATCCCGCGAAGTGATCCCGCGAAGTGATTAACTGGGGGTGGGGCCGGGGTTAGGCCCACCGGGGTTTGGCCCGCGTTGGGCTTGCCATTGCCGCAGCGATTGTTGGAGCGATTCGAGGAGTCTGGGGATTTGTCCTGCGGCCATGAAGACGCGAGCGCTGACGGCCGATTGGGGGTAGAAGCTGGTGAGGAAATCGAGCCCGAATTCGCTCGCCCCGTGGGCGATCATCACGCCATTGGCATAGGCCCCGCTCAGGATACTGTCGGGGATCTTGAGGTCGTCGTAGATTTCTTGCGGGGTGGGGCGACGGGGAGCCGGGGGTGGCGTGACGGGGCCCGCTTGACCTGGCCCTGATTGGGCTGGGCTTTGGGGATTGACGGGGTTGGTGATCGGGCTGGGGGAGGCGGCGGATGGCGAGCTTAGCGGTTTGGTGCCGGGCGGGTCATCGGTCCGCGGGGTTGGCAATTCGGGGATCGGGGCACCCGGGAGGACATCGGTCGAGCCGAAGGGGAAAAGTTGGTTGGCGGCTTGGCGAGCGGCCGATTTGGGATCGGAAAATTCGCGCGGGGTGCCGGTGGGGCCGATCGACGTCGCCGGGCCCGCGACCCCGGGGGGTTGAGGCGGGTCGCCGAAGCGTTCGCGATAGAGGCTGAGGTTTTTGGCGAGCGCCTCGACGAATTGGGCCATGACGGGATGGGGCATCACCACGCGGGCGGCGACCTTGTGCGGCCTGCCGACCGTTTGCAAGAAGTCGATGATGAATTCGGTCGGGCCGGTCACGACGATCGCACCGGAGCTGAATGCCCCATCGGCGACATGTTCGGGGACGCGGGCGCGGAGTTGTGGCGGCCGGTCGTTCGGGTCGGGGCGGTCTTCGTTGGTCGGTCTGCCGTCGGTCATTTCGGATGCTTCAAGGGTGCCAGGGATTTAAGAACGTACAAGATTATGCGTCACCACCCTCCGTGGCGAGTCCCAAGGGGTCGATTTCCTTCGCCTCGTCGGCCGTTTCGCCCGCCAGCCGCCGGTATTCTTCTTCCACCTCCTTCGGCGTTTCCCATCGTTGGGGAAGAACCCGCGGGCCGGTCAGGAGGAGGTGGACCAGGAAGCCGAAGATCGCGAAACCGCTGACGATGTACATCACCTTCGGGTCGAGGTTACCGAAGGCGGCGATTCGCATCGTCCAAATCCAATTGCTCGCTTGCCACGCCGAGTAATCGAAGCGGCGAAAATCGTTGAGGTAAGCCCCGACGCCGTAGGGGACGAGGATCATCAGCATGTAGGTCACGGCGAGCGCGGCGATGCCTACCGTGACGTTGAAGGTGTTACGCGTCCGCAGGAAGCTGATGATCAGCCGCACCCCGAGGAAGCCGATCGTCAGATAGGCACAAGAAAGGATCATCGCCGTTTTGGGGCCTGTCAGTTTTGATGCGGATCCGCCGGGCGAGGCTTCGACCATCATCCCCCAGGCGGCCGCCATCGACAGCACCATCAACACGCAGGCGAAAACGAGGCCGGTCGCGGGGCCGGGGGTGAACCACGTCAGGAACATCCGTTCGGCGAAGGTCGCCGGCAATTCGCGGCGAACGCGTGGCGTCAGCACCGGCGATTCGGAGCTCATCATCGACCCGACGAGCCCCCAGAAGACCGACAGGTAGGCCGCGAGGAGGGTGGGGATCCCGATCTCGACCAATTCCCCACCGTCGCGAAACCAACGGATCAGCATCGCGGCGGCGGCGATCGTGGCGAGGAGGTGGATCAGTACCGCGACCCGGATGGCGGTCGATCGGTTCTCGCTTTCGGGTGTCAGTCGGATCGCGGAGGCGGTTAACAGCAGGTGGCAAAGCGTCCCGCCAGCCAGCAGGAAGCAGCCGGCCAGGACGAGCGTGTCTTGGAGCCGCAGCGGGTTGCCGAAGCGGATCATGTCGATCGCCTCACGGCCCAGGATGACTTGGACGCCCAGCAGCAGCGCCATGACGACGATCAGCGAGGTGACTTGGCCCGTACGCCCCCCCGTGACCGGGGCGAAAAAGAGTGCCACCGTCGTCAGCCCCAGCCCGATCACGATCAAGCCCGCCATCAGCAAGGCGAGGGTCGGCAGGTCGATGCCCCGCAGGGTGTAGGCGTAGGCGACACAAGGGAAGAGGACGACGAGATAGAGACCCATCTGGAGCGCAGCGCTGGCCAATTTCCCGGTGATGATTTGTCTCGGGGAAAGGGCCGTTACCGAGAGGAGATCGAGCGTCCCTTCGTCGACTTCGGATTCGAGCGATCGGTAAGCGGCCAGCGGCACGACCAGCAGCATCGGTACGGCGAGCAGGACGTAATAGCCGACCAAGAGTTGCGGGGCCCAAGGGAGGTAATAGATCGCGGGCATCCCCTGCAGGCTGCAGATCACCGTCCAAGAAAGCGCGGCCAGCAGGAGCATCGAAAAGGTGGTGAGGAATTGTCGGCTCTTGAGCGCCTGACGGGTCTCTTTGACGAGGATCGGGTTCAGCCGGTCACCCATCCGCGTCGCCCATTCGTCGATCCGCTTGAGCCAAGGCGGGGTCGGATCGGCAAGGTCCTGACCCCCTTTTTCGCCAAGCTTGCCTTCCCCGCCGCGGAGGATTTCGATCAGAGTCCGGTCGCGGGATTCGTCGTCCGCGAGGGAGGTTTCCAGGGAGCTGGTCCGATCGTTTCGCAATAGCGCCGCGTCGCCCCGGCGGTGATCGAACCCGGCGGTAAAGGGCGGGTTGGGGTTGGGCGTCGGCATCATTGGACCCGCCCTTCGGTAACTTGGAGGAAGATCTCTTCGAGGCTCTTGAGGCGCAAGCTCACTTCGGTGATCGGGTGGCCCGCCAGGATCAGGCCGCGGACGAGTTCGGCTTGGTCGGCGGGTTGGCCGACGAATTCGACGATCACCGAGTCGTCTTGTGGTTTGACGTTATGGCAGGTGGGATTTTGGGCGAGGGCTTGGGCGAGCTTGGCGGGGTTTGAAAGCGATCGGAAGACGAGTTCGCGGTGTTGTTTACGTTCGCGCTGGATCTCTTCCACGGAGCCGGTCGCCAGGAGTCGCCCCTGCTCGATGATGGCGACCGAATGGCACATCTCGGCGAGTTCGGTGAGGATGTGGCTGCTCACCAAAAGCGTCTTGCCGCGGTCGCTCAGTTCGCCGATCATCCGACGCAGTTCGATCCGTGCGCGGGGGTCGAGCCCGGCGGCCGGTTCGTCAAGGATCAGCACCGAGGGGTCATGGATCAGGGCGCGGCCCAAGCAGAGACGTTGTTTCATCCCCTTGCTCAAACCGCGGATCGGCTTTTCGGCCATGCCGCGGGTCCCGGTGAAATCGAGCACCCATCGTAGTCGACGGATCCGATCGCGGCCGATCAGCCCGTAAGCCCGCGCGAAGAAATCGAGGTATTCCCAGCAGCTAACATCGCGGTAGGTGCCGAACGAGTCGGGCATGTAGCCGAGCCGGTGGCGGACGAGCTCGGGGTCGTTGATCACGGAAAACCCGTCGACGAAGGCCTCGCCATAACTCGGCAAATCGAGCGTCGCGAGGATCTTCATGCTCGTCGTTTTGCCGGCGCCGTTGGGGCCGATGTAACCGAAGACCTGGCCCCGGCGGACGGAGAACGAGATATCGCGGACCGCTTTGGTGTCGCCGAAGTAGCGATGGAGCCTGCGCAGTTCGATGCAGACGGCGGCTTCTTCGTGAACGGCCGGCACATGGAGCGGCACATGGGG
>Ga0164292_10004816_pt1 | contig 10996 bp, 8 predicted proteins | sample GEODES117metaG_FD_111486 | JGI IMG/M metagenome (GOLD analysis project Ga0164292, IMG submission 111486) | Eutrophic lake water microbial communities from Lake Mendota, Wisconsin, USA - GEODES117 metaG | ecosystem: Environmental > Aquatic > Freshwater > Lake | place: USA: Lake Mendota, Wisconsin... | reverse complement strand
TACAGCAGCACCGCCCAGGCGAGGAAGCCGCCGAACAGCACCACGTCGGCGAGCCGGCCGTTGGCGATCAGGTGGGCGAACGCCCAGACCTTGACGCCCATCACCATCGGATGGCCGACGGCGGCCTTGATCCGCGTGCCCGGCACGTAGGCCGCGGCCAGCAGCACGAAGGCGGGGATCGTCAGCAGCGCGGCGATGTGCCGGGTCCAGACCGGCGGCATCCACAGGTCCACCGGCGCGGTGCGCGCCAGCCCGTAGCCCCAGACGATGAGCGCGAACCCGGCGATCGAGGCGAGCGAATACAGGCCCTTGTAGGCGCCCTCGCCGCGGCGCGCGATCAGCGATCCGCGCCAGCCGTCCGCGAACACGCGCACCGAGTGCACGCCCAGGAACAGCACCAACCCCAGCACCAGCATGCCCATCGTCGCGATCCTCCGGTTGCCGCCGATGCTAGCACCGTGCGACCGCGAGGCGGCGGACGGACCGCGCATCGACGGGGCTTCCGGACCCAGGAGCCAAGCCCCTGAGTGGCGAAGCGAGCACTGGCATTCACGGGTACGGCCGGGCGCCCGCGCCCGCGGGTGCACAATCTCGGTCTCCGATCCCACCGACCCGCCGACGCCATGAGCACCGACACCACCCTCCAGTCCTTCCAGGCCGACGTCATCGACGCCTCGATGCAGGTACCGGTGCTGGTCGATTTCTGGGCGCCCTGGTGCGGCCCCTGCAAGTCGCTCGGACCGATGCTCGAGAAGCTCGAGCAGGCCTACGGCGGGCGCTTCAAGCTCGTCAAGATCGATACCGATGCCGAGCAGCAGCTCGCCCAGCACTTCCGCATCAAGTCGATCCCGACGGTCTACGCCTTCGTCGGCGGCCAGCCGGTCGACCAGTTCCAGGGCGCGCTGCCCGAGGGCAAGCTGCGCGAGTTCATCGACCGGCTGATGCCGAACCCCTCGGACGTCGAGCTCGAGCAGGCCGGTGCCGCGCTCGACCGGGGCGACGAGGCCGCCGCGACCGAGCATGCGAAGAAGGCGATCGCCCTCGACCCGTCGAACGACTCGGCCCGTCTGCTGTACGCGCAGCTGCTGCTGGGCGCGGGCGAGCCGGGCGCCGCCCAGGGCCAGCTCGATGCGCTGTCGGCCGCCGCCAAGGCCGATCCGCAGGTCGCGGCGCTGATGCAGCAGGTGGCCGAGGCCGCCGAGGCCTCCAAGCCGCCAGTGCCGCACGCGCTGCTCGATCGCGTGGCCGCTCACCCGGCCGACCTGGCTGCGCGGCTCGAGCTGGCCGAGTACTGGATCGAGTACAAGGAATGGGAGTCGGCGTTCGAGCAGCTGCTGGAGATCGTGCTGCGCGATCGTGCGTTCCAGGAGGACATCGGCCGGCGGCGGATGGTCCAGGTCTTCGAGCTGGCGGCTGCGCAGCCGCCGCTGGTGTCGGAGTGGCGGCGCAGGCTCGGGGGCGCGCTGAACGTCCGCTGAACAGGCGCTGAGCAGGCCGCCCGGGGTTGCCTCCCCGGGCCCGTGGCGCCGCGCCGCGCACGCACCGGACACGCGTCGCGCTGCCGGGTCCGGAAACGGCGAGCCGGCGTCGGGCACCGACGGCATGCTCGTCGGATGCGCTCCCACTCCGCTCCCGCTCCAGCCGCTTCCGCGCCGCATCGCGCCCTGCCCGCGCCGCTGCTCGCCGCCGCCGCGGGCGCTCACCTGGCCGACCAGCTCGCGCTCGCGGCGCTGCCGCTGCTCGCCGTGGTGCTGCTCGGTGCGGACGCGGCCGGTGTCGGCCTGCTCGTCGCCGCGCACGGTGCGGCCTGGCTCGCGGTGACGCTGCCGGGCGGCGTCTGGGTCGATCGCATCGGCCCCGTGCGCATGCTCGCCCGCGCGCAGGCGATCTCGGCGGCCGGCTGGAGCGCGGCGGTCGTGGCGGTGCTCGCCGGGTCGGGCGGCGCATTGGCCGCGGCGGCCTTCGTCGCATCGGCCGGCACGGTGCTGTTCGTGCTCGCGGCGGTGCCCGCAGTCCGCGCCCTCGTGGCACCCGCGGACCTGTCGCGTGCGAATGCACGGGTCGAGCTCGCCCGCGCGCTGGTCACGCTGGTGGCGCCGGTGCTCGCGGGCGTGCTGGTGCAGCGGTTCTCGGCAGGCTGGGCGCCCGCGGCGGCGGCGGCGGCCTCGCTGGTGTCGATCGCCTGCGCGCTGCGCATGCGTGCCCCCGCGCAGGGGCGGGTGCCTGCCCCGGATACCGGGCTCGGGCCGGAGCCTGCGCCCGCCCCGGACAGCGGGCCCGAGCCGGCACCGGCGCCTCGGGCCGCGGCCGCGCCGCACGCGCCGGCCCGCGAGCCGATGGCCCGCTCGATCGCCGAGGGCGCGCGCTTCGTCGCGGCGCATCCGCTGCTGCGTCCGATCGCGCTGTGCGCGGTCTGCTTCAACGTCGGTTTCTTCGTGCTGATCGCCGCATGGGTGCCGTACGCGCTCGGCGTGATCGGTCTCGATGCGGCCGGCGCGGGCCTGGCGCAGGCGGGCTACGGGGCCGGTCTGCTGGCGGGTGCGCTCGCCGCGCCGCGCCTGATCGCGCGGGCGAGCGAGCGCGCCGTGCTGATCGGCGGACCGGCGAGCGCGACCGTCGCCATGCTGCTGATGCTCGCGGTGCCCGCCGCCGCGGCCGGCTTCGTGGCGCAGGCGCTGGTCGGATTCGGCCCGATGCTCTGGCAGGTCTGCCGCACGACGCTCACGCAGCGCGCCACGCCGCCGGCGCTGCTCGGCCGCGTCGGGGCGACCGTGCAGCTCGCGGTCTACGGCGTGCGTCCGCTCGGCGCGCTCGCCGGCGGCCTGATCGCACTGCACGCCGGCCCCGGGGCGGCGATCGCGACCGCCGCCGCCTGTTTCGCCGCATCGACGCTGGTGATCGTGCGCTCGCGCGCCGGTCTCGAGCCGGCGCCGATCGCGAGCCGGGACGCGCCCGCCGGATAAGATGGGCCGTCGCGGATCCCATTCGCCCCGAGGCCTCCGATGATTCCTGCCATCTCCCACGGCCGCACCCGCGCGCCCGCGCCGCCTTCCGCGCCGCGAGGGTGCGCGTGAAGACGCCCGCACCGACACCCGCCGAGGTGGCCGCCGGCTATCCGGTGGTCGGGCTGGTGCTGCAGGGGGGCGGTGCGCTCGGCGCGTACCAGGGCGGCGTGATCGAGGGCCTCGCGCAGGCGGGCATCGAGCCCAACTGGGTGGCCGGCATCTCGATCGGCGCACTGAACGCGGCGATCGTCGCGGGCAATCCGCCCGAGACCCGCGTCGAGCGGCTGCGCGAGTTCTGGGAGACCATCTGCCGCCCGCCGCTGCTGCCGGTCTCGCCGGTCAACGCGATTCCCGCGATGCTCGAGCCGTGGCTGCAGGCCTTCGAGCCGGCGATGACCGCGATCAACGCGGGCGAGGCCTGGCGCGCGCTGCTCGAGGGCCAGAACGGCTTCTTCGCACCGCGCCTGCCGCCACCGTGGTCGGTGCACCGGCCCGGGCCGGGCGGCGCGAGCTGGTACGACACCGGGCCGCTGCGCGAGACGCTCGAGCGCTTCGTCGACTTCGACCGCATCGCCGCGCCCGACTCGATGCGCGTGTCGGTCGGCGTGGTCGATGTCGAGAGCGGCAACTTCCGCTATTTCGACAACCGCGAGGAGCGGCTGGAGCCCGAGCATTTCATGGCCTCGGGCGCGCTGCCGCCGGGCTTTCCGGCGGTGAACGTCGGCGAGCGCTGGTACTGGGACGGCGGCATCGTGTCGAACACGCCGCTGGCGGCGGTGCTCGGCCAGTCGCATCGGCGCGACGCGCTGGTGTTCCAGGTCGACCTCTGGAGCGCGAGCGGCACGCTGCCGCGTGACCTGTTCGAGGTCGCGAACCGGCAGAAGGACATCCAGTTCTCGAGCCGCACGCGGCTGGTGACCGACGTGCTGCGCGCCGAGGCCTATCAGGCCAAGCTGCTGCGCGAGCTGCTGGAGCTGGTGCCCACCGAGCATCGCGGCCATCCTGCCGCGCGCCGAGCAGCGGCGCTCGCCGACGACCGCCGCGTGAACGTCGTGCACCTGATCTTCGACGACAAGGATTTCGAGGGGCACTTCAAGGACTACCAGTTCGGCCTGCTGTCGATGCGCGACCACTGGCGCTCGGGCCTGGCGGACCTGCGCGACACGCTCGCGCATCCGGACTGGCTCGCACGCCCCACGCCGGGCGCGGGCGACTCGGCGTTCGTCACGCACGACGTGCATCGCGTGCGCAGGAAGCGCTGAGCAGAGCGGGGCGCTGCGGCCGGGACGGCCCGCCATGCGCCGACGATCGCTGGGGTCGCATGGCAAGGCGGACAGGAGTGAGCGTCATCTCGACTTGACAGTCGTCGGCCTGTCGCGCCGCACGGACGGGCTGCGGCCACGGCGTGAATCGAAGCGGATCGCGCAGGCCGCGCAGCCTGGTCGGACGGGACGGTTGCCTGCCGGCACGAGGAATCCGGCGCCGGAAAAGAAAAGGCCCGAACCGTGAGGTTCGGGCCTGAAACCACCATTGAGGAGGTGGAGGAGACACTTCGAACTCTACAGGGCCTTCTGGTGCGACGCAACAATCCCTGTGGGTGCACCGTCTCGAAAATCATGCAGTCGCCTGTTCGGCCGCGTCCGGCGTGAGACGAACGGAAGCGAACGGTTTCTGCTGCATTGCGTCAGTCCAAGCCCGGCCTTGGATCTGCGACGCGCTGTCGGGCGTGCCGCAGGCGCCCGGACATCCCGGAGAACCGCATGCCGCAACGGGTTCCCGGCACCGGCTCCGGCCATGCCCGATGCTCGGGGCCGGGCGGTTCCGGGGCCCACGCCCGGGGTCGGCACCGCGGCCTTCGCGCCGGCGGCGCGGTGCCCGGGCGCGCGTCGCGACCGCGCGCAGCGCCCCGATGCCCGGGTTTTGTCCAGGGTCTTTTCGGCCGATCGGCCGTTGCGGCCGCTGTCGGGACGCGGTGATCCGGCGCTTTGTCCACCCTGCGGCCACTGCGCCCGGCTCGGCCGAGCGGGCGCCGCGGCCGCCCGTCCCGGTTCAGTCGGCGACCGCGCCGCTGCGCTTGACCGCATCGGTCCACTTCACGACGTCGCGCCGCAGCAGCTCGGTGTAGGCCTGGCTGCCGCCGGCGACCACCTCCAGGCCGAGGCCGGCCAGCCTCTCCCGCACCTCGGGCAGGACCAGGGTCGCGTTGACCTCGCGCGCGAGCGTGGCCGCGATGTCGGCCGGCAACCCCGGCGGCGCCAGCAGCGCCAGCCAGTTGTCGGCCTCGCCCCCCTGCACGCCCGCTTCCGCGAGCGTCTGCAGCTCGGGCAGCGCCGGCGAGCGCTTGCTCGAGGCGAGCGCCAGCGCGCGGGCGCGGCCCGAGCGGATGTGGGGCAGCGAGGTGTTCACGCTCACTGCGGTCATCTGCACCTCGCCTGCGATCAGCGCCTGGATCGCAGGCGCGCCACCCTTGTAGGGCACGTGGATCATGTCCAGCCCGCCCGCGGCGTGCAGGAAGACGGTCTGCGCGAGGTGCGAGCCGTTGCCGGTGCCGGCCGACGAGAAGGTCAGCTTGCCGGGCTGCGACTTCACCAGTGCGATGAACTCCTGCGCGGTCGTCGCGGGCACCGACGGATGCAGCAGCAGCACGGTCGGGAAGGTCGCGGCCAGCGAGACCGGCGTGAAGTCCTTGAAGACGTCGTACTGCAGCCGGGCGCCGTAGAGCTGCGGCGCGATGGCATGTGTGCCGGTGTCGGCGACGACGATCTGGTAGCCGTCGGCGGGTGCCCGCGCGATGCTCGCGCAGGCGATGGTGCCGCCCGCGCCGGTGCGGTTCTCGACGACCACGGGCTGGCCGATGCGCTCGGCCAGGCGCTGCGCGAGGATCCGGCCGAAGGCGTCGGAGTTGCCGCCGGCTGCATGCGGCACGACGATCCTCAGCGTGCGCGACGGGTAGGCCTGGGCGCGGGCCGTGCCCGGGGCGGCGGCGAGCGCGGCGAGCGCGGCGAGCGCGCGGCGGCGCGCGGGCGCCGGGGCGGACGCGGCAAGGATGCGATCCATGGGGTGTCTCCTCGTGTCGCGCGCGGCGTCGACTGCACCGCGCATCGGGGGCGATGATAGCGTCAGGACCCCGTGCCGCGGCCCTGGTCGCGAGGCACCCGGTCGGTGCCGCCCCCGATCAGCGCCCGATCAGCCCGAATCGCCGTCCACGTAGAGCCAGCGGCCGTCCTCGCGCACGAAGCGGCTGGTCTCGTGCAGCCGCGTCGCGCGGCCCGCATCCCGGCAGCGGGCGACGAACTCGACCGTGGCATGGTGCTCGTCGATGCTGCGGCGGGCCCGGACCTCGAGGCCCAGCCACTTCGTCGCCGGGTCGAGCGCCAGCGTGGCGGGCCGCGTGCGGGCGTGCCAGGTGTCGAGCAGGTAGGGCACGAGCCCGAGCACGTAGGCGCTGTAGCGCGAGCGCATCAGCGACTCCGCGTCCGGGGCGCACCGGTGCAGCGGGCCGGCGTGCCAGCGGCCGCAGCAGGCGTCGTAGGCGGCATCGTGACCACAGGGACAGCGCGGGGCGGCGGCGCGGGGCATGGCGCGCATCGTACGCGAGCCGCCGGCGGGCGCTTCAGTCGAGGATCATGAAGGGCTCGCCGCCTGGGCAGGCAGGGATCTCGCCCGGGGACCCACCAGCCCGAGCGCCAGGCCGGTGCCGGCGAGGATCACGGCCGCGCCGACCACCATCTGCGCGCCGATCGGCTCGCCCAGATAGAGGGCGCCCGCGATCATCGCCACCGGCGGATTCAGGAAGGTGACCGAGGTCGCGCGCACGGCGCCGACGTTGCGCACCAGCCGGTAGTACAGCAGGAAGCCGAAGCCCGAGGACGCGACGCCGAGGAAGGCCACCTCGAGCCAGGCGCGCAGGCTCGGCGCCTGCGCGGGCCAGCTCGCCGCGGCGAACGGGGCCAGCACCAGCGCCGAGACCGCGAGCGTGCCGACCGAGATCGCCACCGGGCTCAGCCCCGCGAGGCGCACCCGGGTGTAGTGGCCGCCGATGCCCCACAGCAGCGAGGCCACCATCATCGCCAGCAGCGCCCAGCCGCTGCCGCCCGCCCGGAAGCTCACGCCGCCCCAGACCAGCACCAGGACGCCTGCGAAGCCGATCGCCAGCCCCAGCGCGCGCCAGCGGCCGATCCGCTCGGCGAGCCAGAGGTGCGCGACGATCGCGGCGAACAGCGGTGCGGTCGCATTCAGGATCGCGGTGAGCCCGGCGGTCATCGACATCGACGCCCAGGCGAGCAGCACGAAGGGGATCGCGCTGAACAGGATCCCCTGCACGACCAGCGGCCGTCCGGCGCCGCGCAGCGTGCGCAGCCCGCCGCGCGCCAGCAGCAGCGGCAGCAGCACCAGCGCCGAGATGCCCAGCCGCAGCGCGATCAGCGGCACCGGTCCGAACTCCGGCACCGCGGCGCGGATGAACAGGTAGGCACTGCCCCAGAGCAGGGCCAGCACACAGAGCTCGAGCACATCGCGCCAACGCATCCGTGCAGGGTAGCCCACGCCGGTTGCCTGGCATTCCGCATTCGTCGGTGTGCCGCCAGGCCCCGGAAACGGACACGCCGGGCCCCTCGCGGGACCCGGCGTGCGCGCGGCGCCACCGATCGGGGATCAGGCGGTGCGGAACACCGCCACGGTCTTGGCGAGCTGGTGCGCCTGTTCGGAGAGGCTCTCGGCGGCGGCCGCGGCCTCCTCGACCAGCGCGGCGTTCTGCTGCGTCATCTGGTCGATCTGGCTCACCGCCTGGTTGACCTGGGCCACGTTGGTCGACTGCTCGACCGACGCGCTGCTGATGCCCGAGATCAGGTCGTTGACCGCGTGCACGCGGCGCACCACCTCGTCGATCGCGGTGCCCGCGTCGGCGGCGAGCTTGGTGCCGTGGCCGACCTGCTCGACGCTGTCGGTGATCAGGGTCTTGATCTCCTTGGCGGCCTGTGCGCTGCGCTGCGCCAGGTTGCGGACCTCGGTGGCCACCACCGCGAAGCCGCGGCCCTGCTCGCCGGCCCGCGCCGCCTCCACCGCCGCGTTGAGCGCGAGGATGTTGGTCTGGAACGCGATGCCGTCGATCACGCCGATGATGTCGGCGATCCGGCGGCTCTGCGAGGCGATCTCGCCCATCGTCGACACGACGCGGCCGACCACGTCGCCGCCCTGCGCGGCGGCGCGGCTCGCGTCGCCGGCCAGCGAGGAGGCCTCGCGCGCCGAGCCGCTGTTCTGCGCCACCGCCGAGGTCATCTGCTCCATCGACGCGGCGGTCTGCTGCAGGCTGCTCGCCTGTTCCTCGGTGCGCTGCGACAGGTCCTGGTTGCCGGTGGCGATCTGCGCCGACGCGCCGGCGATCTGGTCCACGCCGACCCGTACCTCGGTGACGATCGAGCGCAGCGAAGCGGTCATCTCGGCGAGCGCGGCGGTCAGGCTCTGCGTGTCGCCGACCTTCACGGTCACGGTGCGCGACAGGTCGCCCGCGGCGATCGCCCGGGCCAGCTCGACCGCGACCTCGGGCTCGCCACCGAGCTGGCCGATCAGCCGGCGCGTCACCCAGACCGCCGCGCCGATGCCGGCGACCGAGGCGAGCAGGAACAGCGCGCCCGTCGCGCCGAGCAGCAGGCGCTCGGTGGCGAGGCCGGCCTCGTAGACCTGCCTGGAGACGTCGATCTGCAGCGTGGTCAGTGCGTTGACCTCTGCCGAGACCGGGTCGATTGCGGGATACAGCGCCTTCGCTGCGAACTCGGTGAGCGCTGCGCGGTCGCCCGCGGCGAGGATCTTGAGCAGCGCCTGCGTCGCCGCATCGGCCGTACGCATCGCGACGCGTGTCTTCTCGATGAGTTGCGTCTCCTCGACCGTCTGCCCGGTGGCCGTGTACACCTTCCAGGTCTCGGCGATCGTCTTGCGGGCGGTCTCGACCGAGGCGCGCGCCTGCTCGAAGGTCTGAGCGCCGTCACGCGCCTGGTGCACGGTGTCGACGATGTTGACCGAGTACATGCCGGCGATCGTCTTGAGCTCCTTGATCGCGAGGACGCGGTCCTCGACGGACTGCAGCGACATCGTGCTGCTGCGCACCGCCCAGGCCGAGAAGGCGGATACCAGCACCAGACAGGTCATCGGAATCGCCGCCAGAAGCAGCAGGCGGGAGCGGAGAGAGAGTCGGTTCATGGCGCGGTTCGATCCAATGCGGCCCGTTGGCCGGTAGGTTCCATGACTGCGACGATCGCATCCGGAACAAGGATCAACGGTAGCGATGCCGCCGGGGCGCGCCTACCCGGGTCGCCGCCCGGGCGCTTGCCCTGGACCCGGGTGCCCACCCGGGTCGCGGGCGGTCTCGGTGACGTCCGTCACCCACCGCCGACCGTCGATCCGCGCCGCTCGTCGGATCACCGGAGGTCGATACGCTGCCGGTGGTTCAGACGGTGCCTTCGGCGAGCAGCGCCGCGATCTCGGCGTCGCGATAGCCGAACTCGCGCAGCACCTCCTCGGTGTGCTCGCCCAGGCGCGGCGGGCGCCGGCGGAACGCGGCGGGCGTGGCGCCCAGCTCGAAGGTCGGCACCGCGATCGGCACCGGCACCGGCGAGTCCGGGTGCGCGACCGGGTGCAGGTAGCCGCCGGCCCGCACCTGCTCGTGGTCGAGCGCCTGCTGCGGCGTGAGCACCGGGCCCGTCGGGATCCGGGCCCGGCCGAGCGCCCCGAGCGCCTCGTCGGTGGTGAGCATCGCGCACCACTGCTGCGTGCGTGCCGACAGCAGCTCGCCCTGCTCGCCGCGCGCGAGGTCGTCGACGAAGCGCGGGTCGGCCTTCCAGTCGGGCTCGCCGACCAGCTCGCACCAGCGCCCGAAGATGCCGTCGCCGACGACCTGCAGCACGATCCAGCCGTCGCGCGTGCGGAACAGGTCGACCGGCCCGGCGGTCTGGCCGCGGTTGCCGGTGGCCACGCGGTTCGGCGCGCGCAGCGCCTGCTCGATCAGCAGCGGATTGTTGGCCATCAGGGCCGAGCGCAGCAGCGAGCCCTCGACGACCTGGCCGCGACCGGTGCTCGCGCGCGCCATCAGCGCGGCCAGCGTGCCGATCGTGCAGTTGGCCGCGGTCATGAAATCGACCCAGTTGACGTTCGCGCGGTAGGGCTGGTCCTCGGTGCCGGTCATGTGCACGCCGCCGGCCATCACCTGGCCGACCGCGTCGAAGCCGACCCGGTCCGCCCAGGGCCCGCGCGAGCCGTAGGCCGATGCGGTGACGAGGATGACCCGCGGGTTGATCGCCGACAGCGTCGGATAGTCGAGGCCGAGCGAGACGAGGCCGGCGCGCGGCAGGTTGGCCACGACGACGTCGGCGCCGGCCACCAGCCGTCGGACCACCTCGCGCCCCGCGGGCGTGCCCGGCGACAGCGTGATGCCGCGCTTGTTGCGGTTGCACTGCAGGTAGGTACCGCCGTCGCCGCCTTCGGTGACCGGCGCGACGCCGCGGTCCTCGCCGCCGCCGGGGCGCTCGATGCGGATCACGTCGGCGCCGAGGTCGCCGAGCAGCGCGGCGCAGTGCGGGCCGGCGATGTAGCGGCCGAAGTCCAGCACGCGGATGCCGGCGAGCACGCCGTCGGTGGGGGCGGTCATGGGGAGTCTCCTCGATCTCGTTGTCGCGGTCGGTGTCGCGGTCGTTGCCGCGGTCGTTGCCGATACGGTAGCGCAGCATCGCAGGCCGGCCGCCGGCGCGCAAACCGGCGAGCCGGCCATGCGCGGCAGCGCGCCCGAGGTAGCATCCGCCCGCGCCGTCGGCCCTCGCGGACGGGCACCCGGAGCCGTCGCCCGATGCCGCGTCCGAAGCCGAGCCCCCTGCCTGCGTCCCGAGCCTTCGTGCTGGGGGCCGCTGCGATCGTCGCGGTCCTCGCAGGGCGGGCCGCATCGGCTGCACCCGCCGCACCCGCACCCATGGCGACCGGCAGCGCCGCCGAGCTCACCTTGCGCG